>Ga0172371_10003888_pt1 | contig 22996 bp, 18 predicted proteins | sample Lak12m_FD_114543 | JGI IMG/M metagenome (GOLD analysis project Ga0172371, IMG submission 114543) | Freshwater microbial communities from Kabuno Bay, South-Kivu, Congo - kab_022012_12m | ecosystem: Environmental > Aquatic > Freshwater > Lake | place: Democratic Republic of the Congo: South-Kivu...
GCGAGATCGGGACGGCCAGGTAGTTCCAGCCGTCCCGGGCATCAAAGAGCCGGTAGTTGTTCTGCTCGTACTGCCCCGGGAAGAAGACTACGAGGCGACCTGGGATGTCCCCCTCCAGGAGCTTCAAGACCTTGGAGACCCGGGTGAAGCCAAAGAGCGACCCCACACCGAACAGGGCCACGACCGAGTCGTCCATGGCTTCCGGCTGCGACAGGACCGCTCGGATCCGGTCTGCCACGTGCTCAGCGAACTCCGCATCCAGCTTGAGCTGCAGGTCCTCGGGGGAGTCGAAGTAAGCCTCCCGATACTCGTCGTCGCCCAGCCACACGGCGAACGCGTCGGTCACGTCCACCTCAAGCCACTTGTGACCTGCCTGGCTGGTGGCGATCCGGAAGGCGTCCTTGCGCGCCCTCAGAGTGCGCTCCAGCTCCTTGTCGTAGACAACCATGATGACCCGCTGGGCGCCGGCGATGGTCCGCTGCCACGGGGTCGAGATGTGCTGACCGTAGAGGTCGGCGAGCTGCTCTATCTGCCCCATCTTCTACCTCCCTCCGACGCCGGGGTCGAGGCGGTCAAATGCGATTTCGAAGACATCGCTGGCGACCCGGAAGTCGACCAGTCCCATGCGCTTGGCTTCCACGGCCAGGTCCCGGGCTGTGTTCGGCGAGCAGTCCAGCACAACGAGCCACCCGGAAGCGAGCAACTCGTCAGCGAGGAAGCCGGCTGCCTTGCCCAGGTATAGGGCAAGGGCTGCGGCGGCGGGCGAAGCGGCCACCAGCGCTCTCTTCTTCAAGGTGCGACCCACGAGATGGCCGGACTGGGTCCATGAGCTCGCGCAGTTCCTGACGACCTTGTCGAGGATTGCCTCGTTCAGGCGGTCCCCGACTTGGCCCTTCACCGCAACTGCAAGAGCGCCCCGGACCAGGTCGTCGCCCGGACGCAAGCCGAGGATGGCCGGTGCCGTTGCCCGCAGGAGCGGGTCCCGGGCCAGCACCGCCAGGAGCGCAAGCACTCCACGATGCTGCCGGTCGACATCCCACAGGCGCCTGAGAACGCGAAACAGCGGCCAACGCCGGTCAAGCGCGTACATCTCCCCGAGCCGCTGGTTGGTGAGCTTCCGAGTGGAGGCGGTCGCCTTGGCCAGGAGGTTCTCCTCGATGATCGCCGCGGCGTACTCCCCGCGGGATGTCCCCGCGGGCAGCGCAGCGAACAACTCCGAAAGCTCGGCCAACATGATGGTCCGGCTGGTGTGTGTGCCCTTGTCGCCGAACCGAAGCCCGACCACCTCTGCCTCCGGCCCCGGCCCACCGGCCGGTACGAAATTCATCTGAAGCTGCAGCGGCATGATGCCCCCATTCAAGAACCCCAAGGCGACGATACCACGATGAAAACGGGGTGTCAATGGGTACGTGTGATCGCGCCGGCAAACTTGCCGGCGGATGGAGCGACGGTAGGCAGCTGGTGCTTGACATCGGTTCGCCTCCCACTGCTTCGTGAGGGGGAACGGTGCCGACACAGGCATAGAGCATGGGGTCCCATGTGGTTCCGGCTCCGCCGGGCCAGGGATCGAAGGCAGTCTGATCAAGCTCACTGTTGACCTCAGGGGGGCCGCTGCGTATAACTTCAGCCCGCGTGGTGTGGTGCGATGCCTGTCTGCCTGCTTTGGTGGTCTGCCATGAGAATCTCCTCCCCGTTTCGTTTCCCATTCCTGACCATGTTGATTGTGGCCTCGTCGCTTGCCCTGCCATCCTGCGATGAGGTCGAAGAGCCCGTTCTCGAAACCGGCCAAAGCTCCCTCGTCGGGGCCGAACCGGAATCAGGATGGGAGGGCGTGGGCGCGCTCACGGCCGTCGTCCCGGGCTTCGGCTACATGGGCGCCTTCTGCACGGGCACGCTGATCCACCCCAGGTGGGTGCTGACCGCTGCTCATTGCCTGGCCGGAACCGATGAAGTGGACATCAAGCCCAAGATGGCGAAGTTCTTCGTCGGAGAGAATGCAAACTCGCTCTGGCCGGGGTCGCTTCCCGAGAAGGGGGAGTTCTACCAGGCTGACGCCTTTTTCCTGAACCCGAAATACAACCCGGCCTGGGGTTCTCACGACATCGCTCTCATGCGGCTTGCTGAGCCCGCCTATGACGTCGCCCCATTCCAGTACAGCAACTTCCCCATGGACAAGTCGTTTCCGGGAAAACAGGCGTTTTACGTCGGCTACGGAGTCTCGGACGGGATCAAGCAATCCGGCGGGGGCGTCAAACGCTCCGGCTACATCAAGATCTGGAACTACGACAAGACGACCTACGTGTCGGATTTCGCAGGCACGGGCGTCTGCTTCGGAGACTCCGGAGGCCCAGGGTTCTTCGACTTTGCCGGCACCTGGATGGTCATCGGGGTCAACTCGTCGGTATGGAGCCAGTCCGGCGACCCGTGCACCGGAGCGTCCATACACACTCGCGTCGACCCGTACGCAGACTGGATCGCCGAAACGATCAAGGAAAAGACGACCACCTGTCAGGCGGACCCCGGTCTCTGCTGGTGTCCCCAGGCCTGCGGCGCCGACGGCCTGTGCCACAATGCCGAGTGCCAGACCTGGACCTGCGAGCAGACCTGGGAGTGCTACGCCGACTGTCCTGCATCGGATACCGGCTGCCGGACGGACTGCTACCTTCGTCTCGCGCCCGACTTCACCAACGGTTTTCACGACATCACGTGGTGCGCCATGCAGAAATGCTCTGGCAAGAACGACAACATCGTCTTGTGCGCTCAGGCCTACTGCGGCCAGTACATCGACGCGTGCAACGACACTCCCGAGGGTACGGAAACCTGCGAGGGGATCGAGGAGTGCAAGGCCACCTGCGACTTCGAGGAGCCACAATGCAGCGCCGACTGCTTCCTGACGGGCACCGCGGTTGCACAGGAGCAATCCGCAACGCTCTCGTCCTGCTTCGAGCTGAAGTGCGGCAGCGGAGTCGTCAACACGTTCCAGGACGGCTGCGGCTGGCAGCAGTGCGCCTATTTCCTGGAGACTTGCTTTCCGCCGGCCGACTGCTCGGTGCTGGGAGGAACGTGCCCCGACGCCTCGGCGTGCTGGTTCTCCCCCACAGGCAAGACGGGATGCTTCCCCTCGGACGATCTTGCCGAGGGTGAGCCATGCCCCATGGTACCGCTCGCTACGAGGCCCTGTGCGGATGGCCTGCAGTGCGTTCAATTCGGCTCAGATACCGTGTGCAAGAAGGTGTGCGCGGTTTCGGGGTCATGCGGCAAGGGGAACGAGTGCCGCAAGCCGTTCGAGATCCCCGGGCTGACCGGCTACGGCGTGTGCGCATGCAAGGATTCCGACAAGGACGGCTTCTGCGCCGTTGACGAGTGCGATGACGACCACGCCGATTCCTTCCCCGGTGCGAAAGAGCTGTGCGGCGACGAACGCGACAATGACTGCAACGGCAAGTCCGACGAGGGCTGCCCGCCCCTCGAAGAGGAAGAGGTGGACATCGCCAAGGGGGAACCCGACGGCACGGCGTCCGGCAACCGCTCTGCCGGGTGCTCGGCGCCACTTCTCCCCTCGTTCCCCGAAGCCTCAGTTGCGCTCTTCATCCTCGTGCTGCTCGCCCTCGTCCCCGGAGGATTGCAGCGTCGCGCACATCGCCCCTGACCATCCACCGTCGACCACCGCGGACCAACAAATCGAAAATCGAAAATCGAAAATCCGAATTCGGCTCAGTCCTTCGTGCCGCCGCGCCAGTCGAGAGTCCAGACCGCGCGATACTCGCCTTCGGTCTGGCCGCGGTAGAACCCTGCGCCCAGCGCAACCACCCCCTCGTCCTCCTCTTCACCAAACGGCAGGAGCCAACTCACTTCGCCACCATAGAGCCAGCCTTCCGAGGAGAACAGCATGGGGTCGTGGTCGGCAGGGGACACTTTGCCCCAGGCCTTGCGCCAGAGTAAGCCGCCGGCAGCTTCCAGCCGGGCAAAACCAAAGTAGTAGTCCTGCCACAGCTCGGCGACCAGATGCGCCCTTGCGGTCGCGGACTTGAAGTCCACCTTCTCGGTAGCGTCGTCCGATGAAAACGCCCAGTAGAACTCTCCACCGGTCTCGAACCGCAGCGGGAAAAGCGCTCCAGGCCGGAACGCGAGGCTGGTCGAGGGGTTGGTGAGCGGGGAAATCGCAGTCACGTCCTCCCCAGTCAGGGCTTCCCCTTCCTTGTCGAAATCGAAGAGGGAAACGTCGATCAGCGCGTCCTGGATGCGCCATGACACGAACGAGCCTTCAGCGTTGTAACCGACCGTGAGCACCTGCAAAGCCCGTATCTCGAACATGTTGCCGTGCCAATGTTCATCGTCTCCGTCGTCTCCGTCGAACCAGTATCTTGCTGGCGAGAGGTGGAACCTGCCGGGTGCGGACGACAGGATGTTCGCCCACCAGAAGCTTCCTGTCCGCCGCTCGACCGCCAGGCGGCGCACGTGCTCTTCCCAGGGCGTGCCTGATGCCCCGTCCAGCTCCGGCTTCAGCACGAGCGTGGCCCCGTCCTCGATGGAGACTGCGCGCTTGAGCATGTTCCCCAGTGGATGTCCCACCGACACTTCGTGGTCTCCCGCGGCCAGCCGCACCTCCAGGGGGGTCATGCCCATCTTTGCCCCATCGACGAACACCGTGGCCTGCTGACCTACCGCCCTTGTCGACCCGGACCCGATGGTAGCGTGCTCGACGACGAGCTTCCCCATCAGCCTGGGCATCTTTACTTCCAGCTCCGACGTTTCGCTCGGGCGGATGCTCACGGTCATGTCGACCGGCCGCACCCTTTCCGCCTCGAACCTGAATCGCCGGTAGCCTGACAGCACTCCTTGCAGCCGGACCGGCGCCCTCGCCACCTCCTCGCCGTCCAGCAGCACTGCCACGTCCGTGAGCAAATTGCCTTCGTCGTCCCGGGCCCGTATCACCACGTCCCCGGTGATGGGGCGCAGGCTCACGCGGACCGTCTGACCCGACTTCAGCTCCACCGACTCGTCGAACGGCTCGTGACCTTCCTGCCCGAACATCCGAACCCTTCGCGTTCCCAGCGTCAGGAACTCCTCGACGGGCGTACCACGGGCAAGCACCTTGCCGTCCACCTCGACCTTCGCTCCAGCGGGCACGGACTCGAATCTCACTATGCCGTCCTTGCCGCCGAACTTCCCCCCCTCCGTGACGAGACCATAGCTTCCAGCCGTGCCCAGGTTGATGGTCTCTCCGGCGCCGCCCGGCATGTCGCCGGCTATCTGCCTCGCGACTTCCCGCATGGCTTCCAGAAGACGGTCCTCCAGATTCGCCCTGGGCTCAGCATCGATCTCCACCGAGGCTGCCTTGCCCGGGTCGACCGCCTCACGAGCCAGGTCCACCATCTCCGCGTTCATCTGGTAATTCGACCCGATGCGGCTCAGCTTCACCCGCAGTATCGTGTCAGCGGAGAGAGCCTTGCCGAGCGGGATCTGGCACGAGTCGTCGTAGCACTCGTTGTAACTTTCCTTCTTCGCATCTCCGACAAGCTTCTTGAGGGCGTCGGCCTGCCTGGACTTGTCTATGACGATGAACGTTCCCCGCCGCGCTATCTGCGTCCTCAGATAGTCGCTCAGGTTGTCCAGCAGACTTGCGGCCAGACCCTCGCCGGTCGCATCCTCGAGCGTCATCACCGCCAGCTTGACCGGCTCCGGCTCCTGTGCTGCCGCCCCGGCCTCGACCATGATCCATGCCACCCCCAACCCGACTGTCAGCAAGCTCAACTTCAAGGCCGTCTATCCTCCTGACCGGCAGAATCGCCTGAGCAGGCTGAGACTACACGCGTTCCGGCGAAACATCAATCATCCGGTGGACCTCCTCGACTCCCAGGAGATTGCCGTCGAAAGCCTACAGGGCGCCGGTCCAGAGCTGCTCCAGGAAGAGCCGCCATGGGAGGATTTCGATCTTGCCGACCTTCCTTGGCCTCGGTTCGTGGCTTACGACGATCTGCCGGCGCAGCGCCCGCTCCTCGGCCAGAGCCAGCAGACCCTTCATGTGGCGGTCAGTGACGTGCGTTGCGGCCTTGACTTCGATGGCCACCGACGAGTCAAGCAGGAAGTCCACTTCAAAGCCGGATTTCGAACGCCAGAAGTGGAGCTGCGTCCGGGGCCTGAGATAGTCGATCCATGCCCGAAGCTCGAGGAAGATGAAGTGCTCGAAGAACTCGCCATACTCGGCATTGGCCCGCTGAATCGGTCCGAGTCGACGCAGCGAATGTACCACGCCGATGTCGAAGAAGTAGAACTTGGGAGTTCCTATCGCCTTTCTCTTCACGGTCTCGCGGAATGGCTCCAACTCGAATCCCAGGAGCGTGTCCTTCAGGATTCCGAAGTAGCTCTGGACCGTCTGTCGGGCCACCTGGGCGTCGCTGCCGATCGCCGTAGCATTCACCAACCGCGTGTTCGTCGCTGCCGCGACCTGGAGGAAACGGGCGAATGCGGGGATGTTGCGCGAGATCCCTTCCGCAGCGATCTCCTCCGTGAGATACCGGTTGACGTACGAGTCCAACGCGTCTTCGGGGTCGGAAGCGAAGCAATGCGGGGGAAGCAGACCGTAGCTCAAAGCGCGGTCGAGGTCGAACCCGTGCTCTCTCAGCTCCCAGTAGGTGAATGGGTGCATACGCCTGTCGCGGCCACGGCCCCCCAGAAGATTCGTGCCGGAGCGCTTCAGCTTGCGCGCACTGGACCCTGTCAGCAGAAACCTGATTCCCCGCTCTCCCATGAGAAGCTGCACTTCATCAAGAAGGTCAGGGCATTTCTGGATCTCGTCCACGCAGACCACCGCGTCGTGAATGCCTCGCGCCTCCACTTCCTGCCTCATCTCCGAGGGGTTGGCGAGCAACCGCAGCAGCAGAGACCTGTCCAGCAGATTGAACGCCAGTGCCACATCTCCCGCCAGCTGCCTCTGGACATAGGTAGATTTGCCCGTCTGCCTCGGACCGAACAGAAACACCGTGCTTTCCTTCAGCAACTCTCGAAGATCCAGTATACGATTGACGAACTCCATGCTGCCTCCTGCCGGCAGCGCCGGCGATTTTGCATGATAATCGCCAATAGCGTTGGCGTCAAGCCCGATCAATGGTCAGCGAAATAACAGGTCGGGGCGGGCAAACGGATCCGCCGCCAATGGGGTATCGGCTTGCGCAGGAGCGGTGTGGCCACGGGTCGGAGAGTGGACACGTGCGGCCAGACGTCTTGGCTCGGCTACTTCTTCTTTGTCAAGACCTCCTCTATCGTGGCTAACAAGTCCTTCCCGCCAGAGGACCCCTTGTCAGAGAGTAGCCCCGGCAACTCCGCCCCCAGGGAGTGCTTGATCGCCTTGACGGTCCTGCGGACTCCACGGTGCTCGGCCATCTCCATGGCCTCCCGGGTGGGGAAGGTTCCGTACACCCCTTGGTAGGTGTAGATGATTGCTCCGTGGCCTTCGAGGTACGAGCGACGCTTGCGCTGCGCCAACAGCCGCTTCATGACCGCGGCTTCCTGGGGGTACTTCCAGTGGACGAGGGTCATGGCGTTGCGAAGGTGTAGGAGTAGGAAGAGCCGATACTGCGCGGCATTGCATGTCCATCCGTTGATCTTGCGTGCGTCGTGCTCGGAGAGGAACTTCATGATCGCGTTCTCGATCGACCAGCGTTCTCGATACTGGTTGACGATGGTTTCCTCCTGCCCCTCGACTGCTTCGCTCGTCACATAGACAACCTGCTTGCGGTCCTTGGCGAAGTGCTCACCTCGGTAGCCCAGCACGCAGTTGACGGACCCCATGCTCTTGCCGTCCTCCGAGTATCCCTTGAGCGGAACCTCGGGCACCGCTCTGAGCCGGTAGTCGTACTTCTTGCCGGAGTGCAGGCTGATCCGTTCCAGGGTGCGCCACGAGCCCCGGCCGTCTTGCGTCGCCTTCTCCAACACCTGAGAGACGAGAGCCTTCCACGCTTTCCGAGCCTCTTTCCCGCTCAGGTTCTCGATCTTCCGACGCAGTTGGCGCAGTTCCTCTTCTCGCCTCTTCTTGCGGCGATCGTTCCGTCCCCCATTCTTCTCCGCCTCCTTGTCCGTCGGTTCGGAGGCTTTCAAGATCGCTTCCTGGGTCAAATCGAGGTCGTGCTTGGCCAAGGTCAGGAAGGGGATCCCCCAGACGTGCTTTACCTCCCAGAGCGTCCGGGCTTTCCAGTATCCCCGGTCCAGAAGGAGCATCCTGATCATCTCCTTGGGAGGGCACACGTTGGCGAGGCTCTTGAGCGCCCGTATCAACAGATCCCGTTCGTCATCACATATCCCACCCAGCACTGCGGCCACGGCAAACTCTCGTCCCTCGGTTACGTTGGAGATCACGAGCAGCTTGTATCCCCGGACCTTGTCCTGATCAGTGTTCTCGTAGATCCCTTCCATCTTCACGCCGCTGACCGGGATGTCGTAGCAGTCTGCCGCGTACACCCCGCCCCGCAGCCACTTGTTCTGACGCAGAAGACGCGTTCCATCGAGAAGGACACGCTCGGTCTGCGACTGTGGGACGCGTCTTGCATGGCGGTAGAGGCTGCGGAGGGATATCACGGGGCAACCGTTGCCCTGCATTGCCTTCTCCCGGATCGACTCCACGTTGAACCCGGCCCTCGCCATCACATGCCCATCCGACAGCAGCTTGCCGGCCTCGCTCACGTGTCCGCACCCCGCCAGTTCCTTGATCACCCACAACCGGTTGAGGGCTTCCGCCGGAATGGCAACATCCTCTCTTCCCAAATCAGGCATCGGGCTGGCAAGCAACTCCCAGTACCCAAGCTCCCCGAAGCTCTCAATGAGGAAGTCATTGCCCAGGTACTCGCTCCCTCTGACTTCGCAGGGCTCTCCCTCAAGGAACAACTTCCTTGCCCGTTCACGATCCTGCCGCCACAGTGAATAGCCGCTCATTTCTCCACCTCCGTCTTGATTCTCTTCGACAGGCTGGCGGCGTCGACCGTCAGCGCCTCTTCCAGAGCCTGGAGGCACGCCTCCTCTTCCCTGCAAAGACCCCGGTACTCCTGGACCAGGGCTGCGAACCGCTGGTGTCGTCGGACGGCCTCTGCCAGGGGCCCTTGCGATGCCTTGCCCAGATACGACCAGACGCTTCGTCCTTCCCGCTTCCGCACCAGGTACACGAACGGCCCGTGGGGTTTCCCTTTCCGGCACCGGCAGCCCTTCTTCCCGCAGGTCACGGGCCGCTCCACGAGCGACCCCTCAACCATTGGGTTCCGGAACGACATCAGGTTCTGACGGAGAGTCTCCCGCTTCCGGGACAGCTCGAACAGTTGCTTTCTCGCAGAAGATGCATCCATGGTGGTCCTCCTTCAAACGACCTCTCTGATTGTACCATGCACCCGCCGGACTGCAAGCAAAAAATGCACCGCATCGTGAGTTTTTTTGTCGGCCACCTTACGGACAAAACTGAATTGCCCGCCGTGGTCATAGGTAATACCTTGCTCGTGGGATAATAAGTGCCTCGTAGCGGCCATCCGGTGCACTCCCTGACCGCGACGGCACACCCTTCCGGCACCGCTCAGGTGAGCCCCCCATGATACCTGTGCACGCAGTTTGCCTGTCGCCAGGCCGGCCGAGCGCCGCAGTTCACCACTCACTGACCGCCGCGTCCGTGTCCACCGACGAGCAACAGCCGCCTCTTACCAACGCCCGTCGCCGCTGTTGACAAGAAACCCACCCAAGTCGGTTCTCGGGACATCTTTTTCGGCCGTCGCCCTATCTTGCGACGGGAAAACGGGACCCGTCATTTTGCTGTCCTCGGATGCTGTAGACAGATTAGCAGAATCGTGCTACATCTAAGATCCGGGTGGAGCAGGGGCGGAGGCGCTGCATGGAGTTTGTTGGGAGGGAGTCGGAGTTGAAGATCCTGGGGGACCATGTGTCCCGGCCGGGCCCGGCGATGTTCGTGCTCTATGGACGGCGCAGGATAGGGAAGACTGCATTGATTGAGAGACTCCTGGAAACGACCCCCGGGGCCTCGTACCACGTGGGAACCCGGTCTGCCATGGCAGAGGAAATGAGACGGCTCTCTGCGACTCTGGCGCGCGACTGGGACGTACCGATGCTGGCAGCACAGCCGATGGAATCGTCAGCGGCATTGATGTCGTTTCTCACATCGATGAGAGAGCCCCGAGTGCTCGTGCTTGACGAGTTCCCATATCTCCAGGAAAGCGACCCTTCCCTGGCAGGACAGATTCAGGCCGCTTGGGATTCCCGGTTGAGCCGAAGCGACCTCAAGCTGCTGTTCTGCGGGTCAAGCGTGGGAATGATGGAGGACGTCTTCTTCTCCAGGCGATCCCCGCTTTTCGGCCGGCGCACAGGCCAACTGCGACTGGGGCCGCTGGCACCACACCACGTGGGGCGGGCATTCGGGTGGAAGACTCCCGAGACCGTGGAGCTCTATGCCCTCTTTGGCGGCATACCGGGGTACCTCACGCAGCTCGATCCGGACCTGGATCTGCTCGGGAACCTTGCTGCGCACGTGCTGCGCATCGGCGAGCCGCTCTATGAGGAAGTCCCCTTTCTTCTCCGGGATGAGTTGCGTGAGCCGCGAGTGTACCACGCCGTGCTCGCGACAATTGCTGCCGGGACAAGGAAGTTCGGTCAGATTTCCTCGAAGGTGGGGCTGGACCGCGCCAACCTCACTCGCTATCTGTCGGTGCTGTCAGAGCTGTCGCTTGTGGAGCGTGAGGTGTCTGTGCTCCTGCCTCGGCCGGAGAAGAGCCGGAAGGGGCTCTACCGCGTCTCGGATCCATTCGTCGCTGCGTGGTTCACGCTGGTGCACCCCTATCGCGACCACCTGGAGCGGGGACGCGTCGACGATGTGCTTCCCCGACTGAGGGAGCGCCTTGCGGACCATCTTCCTCATGCGGTGGAGCCTGTGATCCGTGAGATGTTCCTTTCGGGTCCGTTGAGCGCGATGGTCCCGTTTCAGGTCCTTGCGGCCGGACGCCACTGGGGGCCTTCGTCGGAGTTTGATCTGGTCTTGCTGGACGAATCCCGGTCGCGTGCAATCGTTGTCGAGGTGAAGTGGACAAGAAGACCCGTGCCCGTGACGGTTCTGTCTGACCTTGAGGCCCGAGTCCGGGCCGACCCGGATCTGGCGAAGTTGGAATGCAGGTGCATGGTCGTGAGCCGGTGTGGGTTTGCGGGCCGGCGACCTCAGGGGCCGGCCCAAGGACTGATCGACCTTTCAGCCCTCGACCTCACGTCCGCTGGCTGATCCAGTCAAGTCCCTCCGCGAACCAAGCTTCGGGCCAAATGCGAGACAGTGATTCAGGGCAGGAGGAGCAGTCCGACGACGCCTCCCCAGAACAGCCAAGGGACGTGGGACGGACCACAGAACACCAGAGAGCAACTTCCGGCTGAATTCATCCATACTTGCTTGGGCTTCACGAGATGCTGGTTATTCTCAAATGGACCATGGAGGATGGCTGATGCCTTCAGACACAACACGAGCACACTCCCATGCATCCGCACCGCGTGGACCAGGCCGCCCTCTCGTTTCGGCCTGCATGATCGTGAGAAACGAGGCAGACAACCTGCACCAGTGCCTATCAAGTTTGCGCGGACTGGTCGACGAGATAAACATAGTGGACACCGGCTCTACCGACGACAGTCAAGACATCGCCCGTTCCTTTGCCGCCAACATCAGGAGTTCCCCCTGGAGAAACGACTTCTCGTACCATCGGAATGAGTCTCTCGCCATGGCGGCAGGGAAGTGGCAATTCGTCGTGGACGCCGACGAGGTTCTGGCGGAGTCCGACCCAGAGGAGACCCGACGCAATCTGGCGCTCCGCAGGCTTCCGCCAGTGGCGCTCGTAAGGGAGAGACTCATCTATCCCAACAAGTCAACCTTGTCATTCCTTTCCCCTCGATTCCTTCGTCGTTCAGCCAGGATTCGATACCAGTATCCTGTGCATGAGCAACTGGTCGGGAGAGAGGACTGCGACGCCGTGCTCTCGAACGTGGTCCTCGAACATCGAGGCTACGTGGACGAGGGTCAGCTTCGCAAGAAGGAGCAGCGGAATCTCGAACTCGCCCTACCATTCCGAGACCAGCCCCACGGAGCGCACTGCGTCGCTCGCGCAGCGCTGTCACTCAAGCTCTGGCACCAAGTCATCGACGCTTGTTCGGCTCTGCTGAGCATGGAATGCGCTCCAATCATGAAGATCGAGGGTTGCGCCATGGCGGCCGCCGCAGCTCTGCAGGTGAGAGACTTCGAATCGGTCTCGCGCTTCGCTAGCGAGGGGTCCAGGCTGTGTTCGACTGTGCTGGACGCAGCCTTTCTCAACATGCTCGCGAGTACGGCAGTCTACTTGGAGGCACTTGATGCTGATGGCGCCGAGGCACCGTGCGATCTCCTGCGGCCCTGGATCTTCCCTCATAACTCACGTGCGGTAAGACGCGCGCTCGAGATTCTGGTGGGCCGGCACGCTCTGTGTGCGCCCAGCCGCGGGGGCACATCGGCCAATGATTCGGTGCAGACAACACCCAGGAGGGGCAGGCATGAGTAAGGTCTATTCGACGGACTGGAAGACCTTCCGAGGTTCCACGAACTACCCGACGATTCAACTTGACGACGACGAGTTGATCGACTTTACGGGCTGTTCGGTTGCGCAGGCCGAGGCTGTCTTTAGCCTCGTCAGTGGTTGCACGTTCTTCTTGGAAGGCCGAGACCGTGAGTCACAGGAGTATGCTGTCCACATGACGGTCAGCGCTACAACCGCCACATTCGAACGCGTCTTCCTGTCGTCGGGCACACCGAAAGGAAGTTCCCTCCATCTCCATGACCTGCTACGTTACCGAGTGACGGGCAACGACGGGTGGAAGATTACGTTCCGGTTGGTAATAGCGGGCAAGTAGAGGAGCACGAGAATGGCGAACCTAACCTGCAGTACAAACGGCTTGACAGTGGAGCGGCGAGTGGGTGGTCTTGCAACGCTTTCGAACGCACCAACTGGCTTCCGACGACGATGGCAAGATTGGGGGACGTTTGCCGGCTCGTCGGCGGGCATGTCCCAGGAGAGCGGGCTGTGGCTGGACCTACTCGACCAGCTCGAAATCCGGGCCAAGGCCGAGATTTCGTACATCAACGGTGCAAGCGCCTACTTGGCCTTCTTCACGAGCAACAGTCCCGGCGGCCCGTGGACCCAGGTCGGCACGACGACCTTCTCAACACCCGGAAGAACCGTTCTTGTTCTGTCGCGCCGCTCCGACGAGGAGTCATTCAAGGTCGAGAGGTACGTCAAGTGGGCAATGGCGGGATCCGGGGTCTGGGAGATATGCTTCCGGCTCTGCGTGGAACCGTAGTTCCGGCATGGGAGCCGGCAGGGCTCGTTGGCCTTGTAGGCTGCGAACCAAGGAGATGAAGGAATGGGCAAGAAGACCAAACCGCTTCAGCGATGGAAGACGATTGCCGGAAGGGCTGGGGCTTCCCCCTTGATCCAGGAACCGGAGGGGTGGGTCGACGCTGGCGACGCGACCGAAGGTGCCGCCTTTGTGGAGATAGCGGGCAATTCGGCGGTAGCGACCACACCAATGCTTGCGAACTTGATCGTCGAATCCGCTCCTTCCGTGGATGTCGACTCCGCAGCATGGGACGCACTGGGCACATTTCAGGTAACGGGAGCGTCTTTGATCTACGCAAGCAGCCGTCCGGAAGCCACCAGGCACTTCACGCGCCTCATCCGCTACAAGATCGATTCGACTGCAACAACTGGGGACTGGTCGATTTGCTTCCGAATCTGTCTGACACTGAAGTAGACCCTCGCTCACATAGCGACGAGGAGGCACTCAATGGCGCGATGGAAAGACGAGATCGGACGGGAGTTGTTTCGCAAGATCGGGCCCACGACGGCTGCCGGGCAGTTCAGGACCTTGCTGGGAGCCTACTCGCCCTTCTCCGAAGGAAAGGGCGCGCCTGACGACGACCCCTGTGCGGTGCTGCCGGATGATGCTGCCCTGCTCCTTCTCAAGAAGTGTGCGCAAGTGGAGAAAGCCTTCGTTGATTGGTCGTCAAAGCTTCCGGACCCGAAGTTCGGCGGTGTTGTGATCAACCTTAATGGCGAGTTCATCAATTTCGGGAACACATGGTCTTCGTATTCGCTCCCGTCGGCATCGTCTAAGAATCTCCACGCTCGACAGGCATTCGCGTTCTTGCTGGCCATTATGCAGAATTGTAAAACCTCACTTTCTGACGATCAGGCATTTATTGAGGCGACTAATCCCGTGGTGCAGAATGGCCTCGTATCTGGGGCGCGAACCTGGGGACTCCCCGCGATCACGTCAGCCTTCGACTCTGCCTATTTCTTCAATTTTTCCTCCGACGCCGTCAGCATTTGGATCCCAGTTGGTTGGCACATGGGACGAGACCGATGCGATATGGGCAACGGCGACATGGTTGACACCGCTCCTGTGCCCGTCTGGGTTCGTGTCGATACGGCAGAGTCCAATCCGGACGCATCCTTGGCAAAGTGGTTATGTTTTGGCTATCTTATTCACTTGTATAATACGATCAGGCCCAGCTTGTACTTGCCAAATGGATGTATTAATGTCTTTTATGAACAGTATCCGGAGATCGAAGGATGGGCCCCTCTCGCTCAGCAGATAGCGCCAGGCCTTGGCTGGCCAGCGGCGTGGCCGTCGGCGAACCTCATAGAGGCTACGAACTGGCGCAGTTGCGTCTATGCCAATGACTTGAGTCAGCCTGGTGGCCTGAAGATTGAGTTCGAAAGCCCGGTGCAATCGTTGGCCGAATACTGCCGGTACACGGGTCACACGATTCGAATCGAGGCTGGCGGCAGCCCGGTTACCTCCGACAACTGGTGCGATTCGGCCCGGAAGGTCGGCATGGGGATCATGACACAAGGTTCTTGTTGGGCCCCGTACCCACCTGTGTGTGCCCCCCTCTTTCAGCCCAAACCGTGTAGCAAGCCAGCATGGTTCGGCTACCTGTTTGACGAGGACCTGCAGGCCCCGCATTTCGTCTTCTGAGTTGAGCGGTAGACGGGGCAGCGACGCATGGGCGCAACGCAATCTTTCCGAGGGCCCCGGCCGTCACTTGACACGGGCATTGAGCGCTGTAGTATTGAACTCCACGGGAGGCGTTCCATGAGTCTCTTGCGGATTGGTCTTGTTGTGGCAGTCTGGCAGGTCTCGGCAACCGCCGGGTGCCCCAGGAACCGGGAGGGAGACGCGGAGAGGGACCCATCACTTGGTGATACTTCACGAACGGGTGACACGAACCCCGAGGAGTTCGCCGTGAACGGGTCTTCCTTCGCGGATCGTCTCGTCGATGAGATGGATGCGCTGGAGTTGACCGACTCGGCGGGTGACAGGAAATGCGGTGAGCGCGAATGTGGCAGACCTATCCCTTGCCAGAATTCGAAAGACTGCCCCGAGGACCGGGTATGCGCCGCGGATGGGGGCATCTGCGTCCAGTGTGTCGGGGACGAGGATTGCCCGCAGGAGGAGAGTTGCGGCAGCGACCATGAATGTCACACGTCCGTGCCGTGCATTTCGGACATAGAGTGCAAGGGCTTGGCATTGATCTGTGACAAGGATGCGGGGCTTTGCGTCGAGTGCAAGCAGTCCAGCCACTGCTCCGACGGGGAGTTTTGCGACTCAGGTTACTGCGTCCCCATTGTGTGTGTTCCTGGCGCCAAGTGGTGTAGCGGGGCCGATGCGGTGGGCTGTGTTCTAGACGGCAGCGCGGCGTTGGTACGCGAGACATGCGACGGCGAATACTACTGCCAGAACGGCGAATGCCTGAAGCTGGCGTGTTTTCCTGGATCCGAGTTCTGCGACGGGGATGTCTACGGCGTTTGCAGCGCTGATGGCACTAGGGTGCAGACCGAAGACGACTGCTCGGCGAAGAACATGCACTGCTCTGATGGAGGTTGCACGATGTCTGTCTGCCCGCGGGATGAAGGGTTTTGCCAGGACGACAGGACTGCGGCGCACTGTTCTGGCGACGGCATGAGCTATGAGGTCGTGCCCTGCGACGAAGGGCACTCTTGCGAGGCCGGGGAATGCCACGAGTGGCTCTGCATACCGTCAAAGCCATTCTGTGATGGCAATGTGGTCAAGCAGTGCAACGCGAAAGGTAGCGGGGTTGATGCAGAGACCCCGTGCGTAGCGGGAATTTGTGTGGACGGGCTCTGCAAGCCCGCCATTTGTGATCCCGGCAGCTCTCTATGCAACGGCGCCTCCGTGGTCGAGTGCGACGCTTCCGGCACTTCGCAGCAAGTATCACAGGTCTGTGGGCAAGACGAGCACTGCGCACAGGACGGCAGTTCGGCACATTGCCAACCTCACGTCTGCAGCCCAGGTCAACTCGTTTGCGACGGCACATACCTGATGCAGTGCGACGACTTAGGAACGGCCGAGGCATTCGTGATGGACTGTGCGGATGATCAGAAGGTTTGCAGCGGCGGCGCTTGCGCCGAGGTTCCAGCCTTGGGCACCGTCGTCAATCCTGCTCCGAGCTGTGCGGCAATTCTGCAGGATGGTGCGTCAAAGGGGAATGGGCTCTACTGGCTCTTGGAAGATGGAGGCACCGAGGTCTTTTGCGACATGACTTCTGATGGGGGTGGCTGGCGTCTCATACTCGGCCCGGGGAATCCCACAAACCAGTGTGATTTGTGGTCCGTTGCCCCAGTGGGCGCGGTCGAACTCGAATGCGGCACAGACCACCTGCAGCTCGATTGTGAGAGTGATTCGTGCGCGATTTCCGCCGTGATGGAGATCAGCCCAAGCGTCACGGCGGTCCGCTATTTGGGAGAGGTCTTTTCGAGCGGGGGTACTGACACCGGTCTATGGATGGGACCTTCCCCAGGTGTGCCGCTGCCCACGTTCGACGACGCGCACAAAGCGTGTGTTCCGAAGGGCTGTTGCGAGCTTAACGGGCCCGTCTCCGAGATGGTCGTGTTCTCACAGCAGGACGTCCACAAGCTGGGCTGGTATGTTTGGTCCGACTGGGGCAACAAGTGCGGCGGCTGGGCAGGCTTCTGGCACCTTGAGGAGGTTTGGACTAGATAGCCCCGACACACCTTCCGTCGAAGAGCAGGCCCATCCGCCAGCGGCACGTCATTCTCGTCGCCCGCGAAGAGAAAAACGTCAGGGTGCGTCACCCACGATCGCTGCGGGCATTCCCATGACGAGCTTCCCTCTCGGAACGTCCCGGGTGACCAATGCACCGGCTGCGACGAAAGCGTCAGCTTCCACCACTACTCCGGGCAGAAGGACCGCATGGCTGCCTATTCGGACGCGGTCGTGGATGACGGGTGCTTTCAGGTTCGACTTGTCGCCAAGCCTTCTGTAGAGGATCTCTCGATCATTGGTTGTGCAGACCATCACGCCAACGAATACGCCTGTCCCCATAGCGATCCCTCGCGTGAGTACGGTTCCTGTTTCGACCAAGCAGTTGGGTCCGATCCTTGCATCCCCCTCGACACAGACTCCAGTCCCGACGCTGCTTCCGGCCCCGATCAGGGTCGAGTCGCGCAACACCACACCATGTCCCAGAGACACGCTCTGTTCGAGGACTACGTCCCAGTAGAGGACACATCCCGAACGGACAAGACAACGCTCGCCAACCAGAACCGGGTGTCCTGGACGGCCAACCACCCGAACCGTAGGGTCGATGCGCGCGTGCTCAGCAACGACCAACCACCCCGAGTCCAGCGCCTGTTCGACAGAGACCGTCAACATGTGTGGTTCTCCTTGGCGTCTCCGAGCATGGCGGCGAGACCGTCCGCAAGCGAGTAGTGCGGTGAGTACCCCAGCATCCTGGAAGCCTTGCCTATGTCCATGACGAACCTTGGGGCATCGACGGCTCTCATGGGCAGTCGCTCCTCAGGCACCACGTAGCCTGTCAGTTCCCTGAGAACAGCAACGGCCTGATCGGTCGTGACTTCCTGGCCTGTGCCGACGTTGTAAACCTCGCGGGTGTGGGTGGTCCGTACGGCGAGCAGGTTCGCCTGTACGACGTCGCAGACATAGGTGAAGTCGTTGGACTGCGCCCCCCCGTACAGAATCGGAGCGCTCCCCCGCTTCATGCGGTCAAGGAACATGTCCACCAAGCCCCCGTGCCACTTGAGAGGGCCGTACAAAATCTGTTAGTCGATCGCCTGCAATGGCCCTCATTGCCACGAGGGCGTGGCCCAGCCCGGCAGCGCATCGCCGCGCGGCGTCCTTCTTGCCATCGAGTTCAGTACCCACGCCTATCTACCTCAACGCAATTAGCCGACTCGCTGCCGGGCCCGCCAGCGCGTCCCGCCTGTTTCTGAAAGCTGAGCAACGGATCTCGGCAACCTCACCGTCGTCACTCCCCATTCCAACCTGCTTATCTTACGCGTACCGATTCCGCTGAGTCAAGCAAATCGTTTGTCCGGCCCCACGGCTGAGGGCAACCTCTGCATGGGATCAAATCAAAAAATCGAGAATCGAAGATCGGGAAGGTCTTGGCCTGGCTACCCTGGGAAGAAGAACGGGTTCTCGTAGTCGGGGGTGATCAGGGGCTGGCCCTGGCCGTTGGTCACGGGGGTGACCTTGCCGCTGGGCCATTCGAAAGTGCATGCCTCCCACATGTCGAGGTCCACGAGGGTCTGGTGAGCTTCGTAGACAAGGTTGGCGTAGAGATAGACTCGGACTGTTGCCTCGGACGCTCCGTAGCCGTGGTCGTTCCAGTAGTGGACGCCTATCCTGTAGGTCTGGTTTTCAGGGATGTCGAGGTTGATGTTTTCCGGGCCTGCGCCGTCGGTGTCGTCGCGGTCCAGCCCGGGGTCGTCGTTGATGCTTTCGTCGAAGCTGGCCCAGTTTGGGTGAGCGTTGAACCAGTAGCAGTCGAACGGGATGTCGAACCAGCCGTCGGGCTTGCCGTCCTCGTCGAGGTCGGGGCCCGCAGCCAGCGGATGCAGGAAGTGCAGGTCCATGTCGGAGCCTGCTTCCGGCCCGGAGTCGGTCTCGTCCGGATCTCCCGGTGTCTCCCACAGCAGCTCGACGTGAAGGGCTTCACAGGGCAGCGACAGTACCTCACGCTCGTCCGGGTAGCAGCTTGGGGAGCCGTTGGAGTCGAAGACAGTGAGCCGGAACGTGTACACTCCTGCGACGTTGGCCTCGAATGACGGGTTGGGGAAGGTCGAAGAAGGCACGAAGACCGACTGAGAGCCGGTGGGCTGATCGACCTCCCACTGCCACTTGACGATAGTGCCGGACGGTGCGTAGCTCTGGTCTCCCACGAGGTGGATCGTTGTCTGCGGGCATACTTCATCGCCTTCCAGAACCTTCACGACAGCGGTCGGACACGCATGTTCCACTGCTGCTGCGGACAACGGCACCTCTTTGAATGGCACGAACGAATCGTTCTCCATGATCAGAGTGCCGTGGTCTATCGTTGGTGAGCCGCCTTGGTCGAGCGGGTTTGGCTGTGGCGAGAAGTAGGTTACCGCGACCTCGGCGGCAGCGCCCGGTTGCAGGGCAAGAGGCTCTTCCTGGGAGGGCACATGGTCGAGCTTTGCCAGGTCCACCCCGAACTTGTCGGTCTCGTCTTTCACCGAAATCGACGAGATGTGCAGCTCGGCTTCGCCGCAGTTCTTCATTTCGAGGGTAGCCAGCGCTGTCTCTCCGAACATCCTGCCGCCGAAGTTGATCTCGCCGGGATTGAGGGTGAGACAGGGGACCGCATTGTTCCCCGAGAGTGCGATGGTCTTCCCCTCCGGCGCAGCGGGGTCGTTGGAGAAGAGCGTGAGGTTGGCGGAGGCTGGTTCGCCGGCCTCAGGGGCGAAATCGACCAGAAAGGTGCTTGCGGCCTGTGGCGGAATGGCGGCGACCCCTGTCCAGTCGAGGACCTCTGCGCCCGGGTGCAGGACGTCGTCCCCCACTTCTGCCGAGAAGAAGCTGCTTCCCGCAAACGAGTAGCCGGTGAGCACGAGGTCGGCCCCACCGGTGTTGAGCACAGCGATCTTCTGCGTCCCCGTGTTTCCCACGGAAACGGTGCCGAAGTCGATGGCTGTGGGCACGACGTGGATGCGCGGCCAGCCTTCCTTCACGGACAGCTCGATGTCGAGCTGGGGCGAGTTGACTGCGTCGGAAACCACCCGAAGGACGGCCTTGTCGTTCGGCTTTGCGGCGGGGGACAGGCTCAAGGTCACAGCCAACTGAGATATTCCGGTGAGGCCCCTGTCCGAGAGCGGCTGTACCTGGCATGGCTGACCCGCGCCCAGTGGTTCCCCGCATGCGTCACCGACGTCGAGAAGGAACGCTTCGGCCCCTGGTCCTGGTTCCAGCGCAACGGACTTCAGCACCAGGGAGCGGTCTCCGCTGTTCTTGAGCAGGAGGACTGTGGTCTGTTCGTCGCCGGCCGCCAGAGACAGCTCGATGCTGCATCCGGACAACCTGTCGCCCGCGTTGGCACACACGCTCGACGGGTACACATCGAGCACCGGGAACGTCTGCCGCACGGCCCCGTCCTCTTCACCGCAGGCGCCAAGACTCATTCCAACGACCCCCAACGCAACCAGCGCCGGCCGTCGCATTCCTTCTTCCAGTCTCATCTCTACCTCCCCCGGGGCCAACCCGGCTGTGAGCAACAAGCTCCACAACACCGGGGCGCCGCGGAACCGATCAATCGAAAATCGAAAATCGGTTGGTTTCAGCTTCCCGAGATCGACATCTCACGCACGAGCAGGGAGGGGGAGTCGGTGCCGGAGCGGAAGTGCAGGTCGTTGCCGACTCCGACGATGTTCGTGAGCATGGCGCCCAGGTTCGAGGAGACGGTGACTTCCTGCACCGGGCGGATGCGCTTGCCTTTCTCGACCCAGAAGCCGCGGATTCCGCGGGAGAAGTCGCCCGTTGCCTGGTTGAAGCCGAAGCCGATGAAGGAAGTCACGAGAAGGCCGGTGTCGAGCGCGGAAAGAAGCTCGGCCGGCGACTTGTCGCCGTTGAGAACGTAGAGGTTGTACGACGTGACCCCGCCCCCGCCCGAATGCCCTGTGCTCTTGCGTCCGAGCCGCCGTGCAGCAAAGCAGTCGCACGGGTACAGCTTCAGCACTCCCTGGTCCACCAGAGTTCTTCGGGACGTGGCCACCCCCTCCGCGTCGAACGCAGCGGACGCAAGCCCGCGGGCCTTCAGGGGATCATCGATGAGGGTCAGAATTGGGGCAGCGATAGGCGTGTTCTCTTTGCCTGCGAGAAATGTGGAATTGCGGTAGACAGCAGTGCCGGAGATGCACTGGAAGAGCAGCTCCTGCAGCCCGGAAGCGGCCTCAGGGGCGAACAGGACCGGGAACCTGCCGGTTGCGACCTTGTCGGCCCCGATCTGCGCGGCAGCCCGAAGCCCGGCTTCCTTGCCGACCAGAGCCGGGTCTTCGAGGTCCGAAAGGTACCTCGCGCTCGACCACCAGCCGTCAGAGTACTTATTCCCCTTGTCGTCCTCGGCCACGGGTTGCGCCTGCACCGACACAAAGCTGCCCCGGGCCGTTGCTTCCAGCCCCCGGCTGTTGCACAGGAACGTGGTGCCGGTGGACGTGGAAAGGCTTGCACCTTCCGATTGCGTGACCCTGGCGTCCGCGGAAAACGCCCCTTCTTCGCACGCAAGCGCCAGGTCTCGCGCCTTGTCTACGCCGACTCCCTCGACGTTCGGGTCATACAGGTCCAACTCCGCTTCGCCCGAGTAGAGCTGCTCCGCCTCGGGAAGCCCGTTGGCGTCGTCTTCGTCCACCACCTTCGCGCACGAGCAGAGCTCGTCGAGCAGGCTTACCAGCCGGTCCTTGTCCATGTGCGAAGTGGAGCCTGAGACGCAGCGTTTGCCGTCGAACACGCGCAGCGACGCGCCCGAAGGCGTGGACTGGCGGATCTCCTCGAGCTTGCCCTTGCGCACCTTGACGACAAGCTGGTCGCTGGTCCTGAAGCGGACCTCGGCTTCGACCTTGTGCGATTTCGCCGCGGCCAGCACAGCGGCGGCCAGGTCGTGCCAGGTGGCGGGCGGTACGAACTCAGTCATGCGTCACCTCCATGGGGGCGGGTACGAATTCCGCGGGTGCAGGGATAGGACCTATGGGACCCATGGGACCTATGGGACCTATGGGACGGGCGACGGCCCGGGAACCGGGAACCGGCGGCCGGCGACCGGCAACCGGCAACCGGCAACCATGCCCCGCACCAGGACAAATCGAAAATCGAAAATCGAAAATCGAAAATCTCACGCCGTTCCTCCGACCGTAATCCCCTCTATCTTGACGGTGGGGATGCCAACGCCGACCGGAACGGACTGGCCGGCTTTGCCGCAGGTCCATCGTCCGTCGGACTGAGCCAGGTCGTTGCCGGCCATGACCACCCTGGACAGCGCATCCGGCCCGTTGCCGATGATCACCACGTCTTTGAGCGGTGCGGTCAGCTTGCCGTCTTCGATGAGATAGCTCTCGACGGCCTGGAACACGAAGTCGCCGTTGGAGATGTTCACCTGGCCGCCGCTGAACGACTTGCAGTAGACCCCCGACTTCGTGCTTCGGATGATCTCCTCGGGGTCGTGCTCGCCGGGCATCATGTAGGTGTTGGTCATTCGGGGGACAGGGGGAAAGCGGTAGTTCTCGCGCCGCCCGTTGCCGGAATAACCCACCTTGTAGTGCTTTGCGGACAGGTAGTCGTGCATGTAGGCGGTGAGGCGTCCGCGTTCTATCAGGACGTTGCGGGCGGAGGAGTGCCCTTCGTCGTCCACGTGGATGCTTCCCCTGGAGGCCGGCATGGTGCCTTCGTCCACGACGGTACAAAGGGAGCTTGCCACCATTTCCCCGATCTTTCCTGAGTACCTGGAAGTGCCTTTGCGGTTGAAGTCGGCTTCCAGGCCGTGCCCGACGGCTTCATGGAGCAGGACCCCCGAGTCTCCTGGGGCCAGCACGACGGTCTGCTCGCCTGCGGGCGCGGGCCTGGCGTCGAGCATCTTGAGCGCGGTCTCAGCAGC
>Ga0172371_10003889_pt1 | contig 22990 bp, 16 predicted proteins | sample Lak12m_FD_114543 | JGI IMG/M metagenome (GOLD analysis project Ga0172371, IMG submission 114543) | Freshwater microbial communities from Kabuno Bay, South-Kivu, Congo - kab_022012_12m | ecosystem: Environmental > Aquatic > Freshwater > Lake | place: Democratic Republic of the Congo: South-Kivu...
AAGAGACTGGGGGCATTTCTTCTAAAAAAGTTGTGGGAATAAACGACACCCCGCCTCAGCCAGAAAGGTTTCCTTCTTATATCTCATTTTGGGAAAAATCAGCCAGCGCGGCTAGCGCCCGTTGGGCGTATAGAGCGCCCCTTTCGCTTTTACGAACCTTCACGGCGGGCAAAGAGCCTCCCGCCGCCTGGGCACCTGAAGCAGATACCTTCGGCATATCTCCCCCCCCCCTTCCCCTTACATCCCCCTCCGTTAGCGGCGGCAGCAAACCAAAATTGATGCCCATAGGTTGAAAATCCCGCTGCCAAGAGGTGATATAGCGTATCAGCGCCCCCGTGGCGGTAACAGGCGACGGCGGGGGCAGATCCTTTCCCCTTGCCAAGGCAAGCGCATTCAATCCCGCCAGCAACCCCATTGCCGTCGATTCCACATAGCCTTCCACCCCGGTTATCTGCCCCGCAAAGAAGATATTGCCATTGCTCCGCAAGGCGAGCTTTTCGGTAAGAAGCAAAGGAGAGGCGATGAAGGTATTGCGATGGACAGCGCCGAAGCGCACAAAAACGACATTGCGAAGCCCCGGTAGCTGGGAAAAAACCCGTTTTTGTTCCCCCCATTTGAGCTTGCTCTGAAACCCCACGATATTGAAGAGCCTGCCTGCCGCATCTTCCCGCCGCAATTGTACCAGGGCGTAGGGCTGCTCATTGCTGCGAGAATCACGAATCCCCACGGGCTTCATGGCACCAAAGCGGAGGGTATCGATACCCCTGCTGGCAATTACTTCCAACGGCAGACAGCCTTCGAAGTAGCGGGGAGACTCGAAATCGTGGAGAGGCACACTTTCCGCCATCGACAATTCCCTATGAAATGCCTCGTATTCTTCCTTACTCAAGGGAATGTTGAGGTAGTCGCTGCCATCCGCTTCGTAACGGGAAGCCCAGAACATGCGGGAATAATCCAGGCTCTCTCCGTCGATGATGGGGGAAATAGCATCGTAAAAATGCAAATGCGCGGCACCGGTGAGCTTGGCTATTTCTGCCGCCAATGCCTCAGAGCAAAGGGGACCCGCCGCGATGACAACAATTGCGTTTTTAGGAACGCCGGTTACCTCTTCACGAATGATTTCGATATGGGGACATGCCGCCAGTTTTTCCTCGACAAAAGCGGAAAACCCTTCCCTAGCCACCGCCAAAGCCCTACCAGCGGGCACCCTGTTTGCCACAGCCGCCGCCATGATCAACGAATCGAGTGCCCGTAGCTCCGCTTTGAGCAACCCCGGCGCGCTTTTGGGAATATCGGAGCCCAACGAATTGGAACAAACCAGCTCTGCCAGCAAAGGGCTCTTATGCGCTGGCGAAAAGCGCTGCGGCTTCATTTCGTAAAGCTGCACCCGATAACCGCGCCTGCCAATTTGCCAAGCGGCTTCACTTCCCGCCAAGCCACCGCCGATAACGATGATTGGCGTCGATTCTTGCCTGTTCACTCGCCCACCTTGCGGCGCTTTATCGTTGTTTTCTTTGCCGTCTTTGCGGGAGTGCCGACATCCTTTGCCGCGGCTGCATGGGGATTACTTTTGTCGCTTTTGGCTTTCGAGGAACGCGGGTGTGGCGATTTGCTTTGGCTAGGACAATTCTCGTTTATACATACCGTCGTTATGCCACCACGCGCCGAGCGTTTTTCGGCGAGGCTCTTTTTCCCACAATCGGGGCACTCTTCTCCTAGCGGCTTGTACCAGGTGGCGAATTTGCATTGCGGGTAGTTGCTGCAAGAGTAGAACACCTTTCCCCGCGCCGATGTCCTTTCCGTTAGGTTTCCGTTACAGCCATCACGAGGACAGGGTAGCCCCGTGGATACGGGGAGAATTGCTTTGCAAGTGGGGTAATCTGGACAGCCCCAAAATCTACCAAATCTGCCGCGCTTTTGTAGCATCTCTTTGCCGCATAAGGGGCAGAGCGGGGCATCGGGAGCGCTTGCCTCGCCTTGTTCAGCGCCGTTCAAATTCATGGTATTCTTACACTCGGGATAGCCTTCACAAGCGAGGAATTTGCCAAATTTTCCATTCTTGACAACCATCTGCCTACCGCACTTGTTGCAGATATGTTCACTTGTCCCGGAAGCGGCAATCATCACCTTGCCGCCCTCGGTGCGGGTAAAATCAGCGGTATTCTTACACTCGGGGTAGTTGACGCAAGCGAGGAAGCGCCCATTTTTGCCAAATTTTATCACCATTTGACTGCCGCACTTGTCGCAGATTATATCGGTTGCCTCGCCCTCCCCTTTTAGGGCGGCCATTTTCTGGGCGGCAAGCTGTAATTCGTTTTGGAAATCCCCATAGAAATCCCGCAGGGTGGCAAGACGCTGGGCAGTGCCGGCGGCAATTTTATCGAGGGTCTCTTCCATCGCCGCCGTGAATTTTACATCCATGATGCGGGAAAAACTCTCGATAAGCAGCTTGTTTACCACTTCCCCCAGCTCGGTGGGGCAGAACCTGCCTTGTTCGATTTTTACATACTCGCGCTCTTGGATGGTGCTCAAAATGTTCGCGTAGGTGCTGGGTCTCCCGATACCGTTTTCCTCCAACTCGCGCACCAAAGCCGCTTCCGAAAAACGGGGCGGCGGCTGGGTGAACTTCTGTTCCCCCTGAACATCCAGCAGCTCCAAAGGCTCCTTAGGGGAAACATCCGGCAAGGGCTTACTGAATTCGTCTTCCTCACCATTGTCGTCCCTTCCCTCCGTATAAACAACGGTAAATCCGCCAAACTTCAGGAGGCTTCCCGAAGCGCGCAAAAGACACTCGGCGGCTTGGACATCGATTGTCGTTTGCTCATAAACGGCAGCGCTCATTTGGGAAGCAACAAAGCGATCCCAAATGAGCTGATAAAGACGAAACTCATCGTTAGAGAGATGTTTTTTTATAGAAGCGGGGGAATAACTCAACGAAGTGGGTCTAATTGCCTCGTGGGCGTCTTGGGCTCTGGCGGAGTTCTGGAAATGGCGTGCCTTCTCCGGCAGGAACTTGCTGCCGTGTTTCTCGAGGATGTATTCCCGCACCGCTTCGATGGCGCTTGCCGCTGTGCGTACCGAATCGGTGCGCATGTAGGTGATCAAGGCAACGGAACCCTCCTGCCCCAGCTCGATACCCTCGTAAAGCCTTTGGGCAATGTTCATCGTCCTTTTCGTGTTAAAATGTAGCCAGCGTGCCGCCTCCTGCTGTAACTTGCTGGTGGTAAACGGCGGCGGCGGGGATTTAGAAACTTCCTTTTTTACAACGGCTTCGACAAAAGGCGAAGCGCTCTTTATCTTCTCTATGACCGCCAGAGCCTGCGCTTCGGTGGCAATACTGGCTTTTTTGCCCCCCACTTTGATTAATTTCGCCGCAAAGGGCGGGGGATTTTGCGCCGCTAACATGGCGGTGATGTTCCAATACTCTTGAGCGACAAAGCGGTTAATCGCCTCTTCGCGCTCACAAATAATCCGCACCGCCACCGACTGCACCCTGCCCGCGCTAAGCCCGCGCCGCACCTTACTCCAGAGCAGCGGGCTAATTTTATAGCCAACAAGCCTATCCAAAACTCTTCTGGTTTGCTGTGCCTCGTATTGGCAGAAATCGAGGGAAGAAGGATGCGCCAAAGAATACAAAACGGTTTGTTTGGTCAAATCGCTAAAGAGGACGCGGTGGATGTTCTTGTTCGGAGCGCCTATTTCCTCGGCGATGTGCCAAGCGATTGCCTCCCCCTCCCGATCAGGGTCGGTAGCGATATAGATATCCAAAAGCCCTTTCGCCGCCTTTTTGAGCGCGGCTACCACATCCTTTTTCTTCTCTAGAACTTGATAGACTGTCTCGAAATCGTGTTCGACATCGATGCCGAGGGTGCTTTTGGGCAAATCCTTGATATGCCCAACAGAAGAGACAACTTCGTAATCGCTGCCTAGATATTTCTTGATGGTTTTTACCTTCGCCGGTGACTCGACGACTATCAACGCCTTTGCCATTTTACTCCTCGATGATAAAAATTTTTCCGGGCAACTGCTTCACAAGCCCTCTTATTTCCAAAAGCGACAAAACACCCAAAGCATCCTTTATTGGGGCATTACTTGCTTGGGCGATCTCTTCCAGAGACATTTTCCCCTTTGCCAACATTGCCAGAATCCGCACATCGAGTTCTTCCGTTTCTGCCGAGGCGGCAAACAGGGGCGCCTTTTCGGGAATAACCACCCGGGGCGATTCCGCCATGGGCAAAGAAGCGCTGAAGGACTTTCGATAGGCAAAGTGGCAAGCGGCAGGGCGATTGTTCGAGTTGCCAATTTGTGGGGCAATCTCTTCCATTATATCCTCCACACTCTCCACGAGCTTGGCGCCGTTTTTGAGCAAAAGATGCGTTCCCCGCGAAGTCTGAGAATCTATTGGACCTGGCGTGGCAAACACCTCCCGCCCCTGCTCGGCAGCAAAGTTGGTGGTTATCAACGAGCCGCTCTTGTCGGTAGCCTCCGTAACGAGCACCCCCAACGAGATGCCGCTGATAATGCGGTTGCGCAGGGGGAAGTTTTCCTTACTCGGGGAAACACCAAAGAAATACTCGGAAACGAGGGCACCGTTGACGGGGATCTTCTCGAAGAGGGCTCTATTTTCTAGAGGGTAAACAACATCGATGCCACATCCCAACACGGCGATCGTCCTTCCCTTTCCCGCTAGCGCCCCCCGATGCGCCGCGGCATCGACGCCGCGGGCAAGTCCAGAGACGATGGTGATACCGCATTGTGCCAGCGCAAAAGCCAGCTTGTGGGTTATGTGCTTCCCATATTCGGAAGCCAGACGAGAGCCAACAACGGCAAGACAAATTTCATCAGGCAGCAGCTCGCCTTTGACAAAAAGGAAGGGAGGGGCATCGTAAATATCCAAAAGGCGAGGCGGATAGTCGGCATCGAGAATGGTAACCAGCTTCACATCACTATCTGCCAGCCGTTTGGCTTCCTTTTCCGCCCGTTCCCACCCCTCGAAGTGTTTGATTTGGTAGGCAATTTTTTTACTTATGCCGGAAATTGCCATGATTGTTTCTAGCGGCGCGGCAAAGACTTGGCGTGGAGAGCCAAAGGAATCGAGCAAGGCACGGTAAGAAACGGCACCGATGCCATCAACCATTCTCAAAGCAAACCAATAGGATAAATCGGGGGCATTCATTTGATTTTCTTCTTTATTACGAGACATCCGCCAAGGCGCCAAGGGATGTTTTCTGCGGCAAGCACAAAGGAAAAAGCAAATGGTTCCCATCTATACTTGGGAACTTTATTTTGGCGCGCCTGCAGGGATTCGAACCCCGGACCCTCTGCTTAGAAGGCAGATGCTCTATCCGACTGAGCTACAGGCGCTCTTTAATGGGCGGCGCCGCTATACACTAAACGAGGATTTGTCAAGGTATGAGCCCACCCCGCGCTGTCGGCGCTGGCGGCGGGCACTCCGTTTCCATCCCCCACCCCTTCCCGGCAGATGAGAAAGCGAAGGGTTCCAGAAGCGGCGGCGGGCGCAAGGGGATAAAAAACGACGAGAAAGCTTCATTTTTTTCTATTTTCGGGACGCAGCGAGCGCACCGCCGCCCCGGCTTGCCACATCTCCATTTCTCGTAGCACCTTCAACTCCTTGTCCAATTTTTCCCGATAATCGGGAGCGCTGTTGGCGGCAAGGACAATGTTCACTTCCTGCCCTGAGACGACCTTCTCATAGAGTTCATCGAAAACAGGGGCAACCGCCGCTCTAAATTTATCCTTCCAATCCAGCGCGCCGCGCTGCGCCGTCGTGCTGCAATTGGCATACATCCAATCCATCCCCTTCTCGGCTATCAAGGGCATCAGGCTTTGGGTTAACTCCTCCACCGTTTCGTTGAACGCCTCGCTCGGCGAATGCCCGTTTTTGCGTAAGACTTGGTATTGCGCTTCCATCACGCCGGCGATGCAGCCCATCAGCACCCCGCGCTCACCGGTTAGATCGCTGTAAACCTCTTTGGCAAATGTCGTGGGGAACAAGTAACCTGAACCAATGGCGACACCCATCGCCAGCACCCGCTCCCTAGCTCTACCAGTTGCATCCTGATGAACGGCAAAAGAGGCGTTGATGCCGCTGCCGTTTAGGAAATTGGCACGCACGCTTCTGCCCGAACCTTTGGGGGCAACGAGAATAACATCCACATCATCGGGCGGAACGACCCCGGTTAGCTCGCTATAGACCACAGAAAAGCCGTGTGAAAAATATAGCGCCCCGCCCTTTTTCAAAAGCGGCGCGATGGTGCCCCACATCTCTTTCTGCCCCGCATCGGAAAGCAAATAAGCGACTATAGTCGCCCGCTGGAGGGCTTCGGGGATGGGAAAGAGGCTCTTGTTGGGTATAAAACCATCGGCAAGCGCCCGCTGCCACGATGCCGTTTGCTGCCGCTGTCCCACGATGATATTAATGCCGTTATCACGCAAGTTGAGCGCCTGCCCCGGTCCCTGAACGCCGTAGCCGATTATAGCCACCACCTCCTCGGCAAGCACCTCCCGTGCCCTTGCGGGGGTAAACTCTTCCGAGGTAACGACCTCTTCCCAAACACCGCCAAAGTTTATCTTTGCCATCTTCTTTCCTTTCTCTCTCTTTTTTATATTATCTAATGCGGCAGTCGAGCATGACAAATTTTGCCATCTTATAACACGGAACCTACATAAAAAAATTTTCCTGTCATCTCGAGCGCAGTGAGAAATCTTTGTTTTGTTGACCTCCGCTTTGCCATTGCTTTCTCAAGATTTCTCCTCGCTTTCCCCTCCCCTTCGTTCGGGACAAGCCTTGTCGAAATGAAAATTAGCATTCCCCACGCACCACAAGAAATAGCCATATTTACTTGCCGCTTTTTCAACACCTTTCCAGCGCCACAACCCCCGTGCGGGTAAAATCCTCCAAGCCCAGCTCGTTCAGTTCCATCACCTCCGCAAGCAGGGCACCGTTTTCACCGCTGATTTCCAAAATGCAGGTTTCATCGTCGGCACACAACAGTTTCCATTTCTTCTTCTCGACTAGCGCGGCAATTTTTTCCTTCCTTCCTTCTTGCCCCCAATTCAAGCGCACCAAGAACATCTCCCGGCGAATAGCCTTCCGCCCCGTCAAATCCTCCACCGCGATTATGTCCACGAGTTTGGCGATTTGTTTGATGATCTTGGCGAGCGTTGCCTTACTGCCAAGCGTGGTGATGATGATTTTGGTTCTAGCAGGGTCTTTGGTAACATTGGCAGAAATACTCTCGATGTTGAAGCCCCGCCCACTGAGCGTCCCGGAGATACGGGCAAGCACATCGGGCTTGTTGTTCACCAAGATCGAGATTATGTTTTCTTTCACTTCCATAGCTATTAGTCCTTTCGCCTTTCTTTTGTCCCGTTTTAATTGAAAGCTCGTGCGCGGGGATCATCGCCGCCCTCACCAGCTTCCCTTTTCTCTTTTCTATTCGTCTTCTCCCCCGCCGCCACGGTGCCGAAATCCATTTCATCAAGCGGGGCGCCGGGCTTGACCATTGGATAGACACCCTCTTCGGGTGCCACGATAAAGTCCATGACAACCACCCCGTCGGTGGCAAAAGCCTCCTCGATGATGGCTTCTACCTCCTCTTCGCGCTGTGCCCGCAGCCCCTTGGCACCGTAGGCTTGGGCTATTTTTACGAAATCGGGCGTCTTGGGAAGTTCGGTATGCGAATAACGCTTTTGGTAAAAAATCTCCTGCCACTGCCGCACCATTCCCAAAAATCCGTTGTTGATGATGGCTATCTTCACCGGCAGATTACTCTCGACCGCCGTGCCCAGCTCTTGGATGTTCATTTGGATACTGCCATCACCAGCAATATCGATGACCAGGCGCTCCGGATACGCCACTTGGGCGCCGATGGCGGCGGGCAGACCAAAACCCATCGTTCCCAAACCACCCGAAGTGAGAAAGCAATTCGGCTCATCGAAAGAGAAGAACTGCGCTGCCCACATCTGCGACTGCCCAACCTCCGTAGCCACAATCGCCTTTCCTCCCGATAATTCGCAAAGCTTCTCCACCACGAATTGAGGCTTTATCGCCCCCCCCTTCCGATAGCCGAGCGGGTGTTCCTTCTTCCAATCCTGAATCTGTTCTAGCCAAACGGCAACGGTCGGCGAAGGCTGGAAACCAGTAGCGATGAGCCTCTCGTCGAGAATGGCAAGCGCCGATTTAGCATCACAGTTGAGCGCGAGGTGGGAGTTGACAATTTTATCGATGGAAACGGGATCGATGTCGATGTGGATTATCCGGGCGTTAGGGGCAAAGGCTTCGACTTTGGAGGTTACGCGATCATCGAAGCGCACCCCCACCCCGATGAGCAAATCGCAATGGCAAAGCGCCATGTTTGCGGCATAGGTTCCGTGCATCCCGGGCATTCCCAACCAGAGAGGAGAGGCAGCGGGAAAGGCGCCAAGCCCCATGAGCGAGGAAGTTACCGGCGCCCTCAGCGTTTTCGCCAGGCGGCGTAGCTCTAGAGAAGCCTTGGCAAGTATGACCCCACCGCCGGAGAAGAGGAGTGGTTTTTGCGCGGCACCGAATAATCGCACCACCTCGTCTATTTCGGCGGTGGTGGGGAGCCGCTCCTCGTAGGAATAACCGCCATTGATATCGAGATTAGCCTCGTCGATTTCCGTTTGCATGATGTCCTTTGGTAAATCCACCAAAACGGGACCAGGCCTTCCCGATTGGGCAATCCGAAACGCCTCGTGCACTACCTTGCCCAATTCAGCAATGTTGCGCACCAGGTAGTTATGCTTGGTGCAGGGGCGGGTAATGCCGGTAATGTCCACCTCTTGAAAGGCATCGCTGCCGATGAGGGGGGTGGGCACCTGCCCCGTGAAGATAACAACGGGTATGGAATCGAGGTAGGCATTGGCAATTCCCGTTACCGTGTTGGTCGCCCCCGGTCCCGATGTTACCAAACACACCCCCACCTTACCCGAGGCGCGGGCATAGCCGTCGGCGGCGTGGATTGCCCCCTGTTCATGGCGCACAAGGATGTGGCGTATTTTCTGGCGCGTCATTTCATCGTAAATACCGATTACCGCCCCGCCAGGATAACCGAAGATGACCTCCACCCCTTCTGCCTCCAAAACCTTGAACAAAATTTGCGCTCCTGAAATTTTCACCCGTCTCCCTCCTCGCCATCTAGGATTTTTTAGCAAAAAAAAACCGCTGCCAGATGCTGGCAACGGTTAGAAAGAATTTGTATAAACCATCACCCAGCAGGAAACTCCCCGATAATAATTATCCCGATAATTGCTATTTGGGTGATGAGTAATGTTCCGTTCAACTTCCCGCCCTTTTTACACTTTTAGTCAAAAGTGGGGGAGCGGCTAACAGTAAGCGCCACCCCTTGTCAAGCGTGTAAATGTTGTGAATGTAGCCACATCTCTTTAGCGCCTGCGCGGTTTTTAGAACAATCCCGCGCAACAACCAAACCACGCAACCTAAAGGTTGCAAATACAACACCCTAAGAGCAACCTTGTTTCAAAACCATAACGGTCATTACCATCCTTGAATGTTATTTTCTGTTCTATCCCTCGAATAATGTAAAGGGGGGCATCCCTTACTCTTCTTATTTTTCCTCGGTAAGCTTATCGGTAAGGGCAGAAATCTCCCGGTCGATGCGTTTGATTTCTGCGACGATAGGCTTCGCCGTTTCCGGGGACTTTTCCAGGGCAAGCCTTAATATACTCATCCAGTTTAGGTTATTCCTAGCCCTTGCGGCTTCGATTTGGTCAATCGGATCGCCTGCCGTCTCTTCATTTTGCTTCCATTGAATCGATATGGTGAATTTTTCGAATACTTTCTTGTATTTCTCTTCAATATCAGCTTTTCCCACAAGCCAATCCTCTTTAGTCAATCCCAATAAGTGAACGCCAATACGCACGCCGTTCTTCAGAATATGCGAATTTCTGAACCCTTCTTCTTGAAAAAAGAATTTCTTATGCATCTTTACAACGGCATCGTTACCTTCGATTACTTCACAGTTCAATTTATCCATACCCAGCGTATCGAAGAAGAAATCAATAATGGAATACTCGAGAGCCGAACCAAGACCGCCTCTTGCCGTCTCCGTTAAGTAAAACGCCCAATCTGCTTTCTTATGGACTCGATCAATTGCCCTGATACTTACAACACCCAGCGGGCATCGTTCTTCGTTCAAGACAACGAAGACGATTTGACTGTCGTCTTGTTTGAGCCGATTTATCCAGTCGAGATGCTCATTTACGCCGATAACATGATCTGTGTACATCCATTTCCGAACATTATCTTCATTTCTGATTTCCCTTACCTTCAGCTGAGTTTCGGTATCGAGATCTGTCAGGGGGACAAGCTCGATTACCTTTGACTGTGTTGTGTTCATCGTAAAGCTCCTTTTTGTGTCTGATTTTGTTGCCTAACTTGCCTTACCCCAAAAGTTGCTGCGTTTCTATACGCATGTGCTTTCTAAAATCTTTGTCGAGGACAACGATTTTACTAAAGCGGCAACTAAAGATAACAATTTCATATAATTTGTGGGATAGTAATCATGAAGCACTTGTCTAAGTGTACAGCAAATTGGTGTATTGATTATAAGAAATTAACGATGAAGTTTATGTAAAATCTGCCAATGAAATGCTAAAACTCTACCTAATTATTAAAGCGGCAACTAAATATGACAAATTCGTGTAGTGTATGGGATAGTGCTCATGAGAGAGTTTATTTAAATGTATATCGGAATAATGTATTGATTATACTGGATTCCCGCGCTCAAGGGAATGACGAGAGAGGGCGAAATATGCGTCAAGCATCGGGAAGGATCTTTTGCCATGTTCAATTGCCGGATTAATAAAAAGGGGAGGTAATTGGTGAAAAGGGGAATCGATGAGGTGGTAAAGAGGCACCAGCGAGGGGTGGTTCTCCTCTATTTTGGTGAGGAAGAGGGGAGAAACGACGCGGCGCGCGGGCTCGCCCTACGGGCGCTGGGGCATGGCAAGCGTGTTCTTCTGTTGCAATGCGGGGAAAAGCAGGAAATGGGTGAGCGCCTGCTGGCAGACAGCGGGAAGGCACAGATCGAAATAAAACTCATCGAAAAAAATTTAGATACGGGGGGTAATGCCCCCTCGTCTCAGAACATAGCCGTGGCAAAAACGGCGCTCGCGGCAGCGCGCCAAGCACTTCTTAGCGGCAAATATGCCCTGCTCATATTGGAGAATGTTACTTTGGCATTAGGCAACACTCCAATTAACGAGCAAGAATTGCTCGCTTTGGCGAAATTGGTAAAAGAGATTCCACTTAGCACCGATTTACTCCTTAGTGTCAGTCATGCCCCTCCTGAAATAGTAAAAGCCGCCGATACTATTAGCAAATTCGTCAAAATAAAATAAAATCCCCAGCGGAAGGGCAAGGGGAAACGCAAAACTGTGTAAAATGGGGAATGCTAATTGTCATTGCGCTGTGCTTACACCGAACGAAGGTGAGTGGGAAAGCGAGGAGAAATCTCGAAAGAGGAATAGCAAAACGGGAAACAACAAAAACAAAGATTTCTCGCTGCGCTCGAAATGTGGTGGGTTTTGGTGTCTTTCGACACCAACACACCATTCTCGCTTTTTACCATCATTCCCACATGTTACCGTCATTCCCGCTTTTTTGGTGAGCTTGTTGTATTATGCAAAGCCCTCTCAACGACACTTTTACATAACCCCTTTATACCAGCCGCCATCGCTCTGGATTGCCGCCCCGGTGATATAGGCGGCAGGCTCGGAAGCGAGAAATGCCACCAGCGCGGCAAACTCCTCGGGTCTGCCCAGCCGTTTCATGGGAATTTCACTCTCCCATTTGCCTATAATCGCCTCGGGCGTCGTGCCCTGTTTCTCGGCAACGCTGATGGATAGCTTCCGCACCCGCTCGGTTAGGGTATAGCCGGGGCAGACATTGTTGATGGTGATGTTGAAAGGGGCGAGCTCGGTGGCAAGGGTCTTGGCAAAACCAATTACCCCTGCCCGAATCGTGTTGGAAAGGATGAGCCCTTCGATGGGTTGCTTCACCGAGATAGAAGTAACATTGATAACGCGCCCCCAATTTCTCGCCTTCATTATCGGAACAGCGGCTTTGGTCATGGCAATCGTGGAGAGTAAGTTGAGATGAAACCCTTGTCGCCATTGCTCATCGCTTATCTCCAGAAACTGCATTGCCGGGGGACCACCGGAGTTGTTTACCAAGATATCCACCGCCCCGAAGTGTTCGTTGGCGCGGACAACAAAACCCCTTGCCTCTTCGGGATTGCTCAAATCGGCACCGATGGCAATCACCTCCGCGCTGCCTGCTTTGGCGATTGTTTCTTTGGCAAGCGACAATTGCTCATCGGGAAGGGCACATATCGCCACCTTGGCGCCTTCGCTCGCTAAACGCTGCGCCGTTGCCAAGCCCAGCCCCATCGAGCCACCGGCAACCAAAGCCACCTTGTTCTTTATTCCTAGATCCATTTTCGACCCCCCTTGTTCTATTGTTCTTTTTCCCCATACCCTACCTAGTGGCAAACATCCCAAAAGCTTTGTTCGACTAGGCTCTAGGCGTATTCTGTCTCTAGCCGTCCTCATCGAGTAGCAAATCGGCAACCAAGGATAACGATATCTTGTTGGACTCGTATATTATTCCAACCTCATAAACCCAGGGTCGCCCCCTTGTCGGCAGAGCTTACCAGTGCCGCATAGCGTGCCAAATACGAGCCGACGGGCAGCTCTTTCCTTCCCTCGCCGCTAAGAGCACCCTTTCCTCGCCGTTTTTCGGCTCTCAGCAAGATCTCCCGACGGCGTGCTTCTTCCTTTGCCTCGATAGCCACGGATAATCTGCGGGCAGGTATATCGATGTTGATGATATCCCCATCCTCGAGCAAGGAAATCATCCCTCCCTGCGCCGCCTCCGGCGAGATGTGCCCGATTGCCGCACCCCTGGTGCCGCCACTAAAGCGTCCATCGGTAATGAGCGCCACGCTTCTATCCAGACCCATCCCCGCCAAAGCCGCCGTTGGCGCGAGCATCTCGCGCATTCCCGGTCCGCCACATGGTCCCTCATAGCGAATGACCACCACATCACCAGCCCGGATTTTCCCCCCTAAAATCGCCTCGCTTGCTTCTTCTTCACTGTCGAAAACCCGCGCTGGTCCTTCGTTTTTTAGCATCTCTGGGGCAACCGCCATTTGTTTGACCACCGCCCCATCGGGAGCGAGATTGCCGAATAAGACCGCAATGCCCCCTTGAGCATGATAAGGGTTATCGGCAGAGCGGATGACCTCCCTATCCCCGATTACCGCCATCTCCAGATTCTCCCCTAGCGTCTTTCCCGTAACCGTCAAAACGCCGGTCTCGAGTATCCCCAATGTGGCGAGTTCTTTCATCACCCCCGGAATACCCCCCGCCAGATGTAGTTTTTCTATGTGGTGTGTTCCGGCAGGGCTTATCGAACAAATGTTGGGGGTTTTGGCGCTAATTGCATCGAATGTCCGCAAATCGAGCTCCACCCCCGCCACCTGCGCTATCGCCAAGAGATGTAAAACGGTGTTCGTCGAACAGCCAAGCGCCATATCGAGGGCAATGGCGTTTTCGAACGCCGCTTGTGTCGCAATCTCACGGGGATGGATGTCTTTCGCGAGGATATCGAGAATCGCTTGCCCTGCCGCCTTCGCCATTCGAAGGCGGGCGGCAGAAACGGCGGGGATGGTGCTGCTACCCGGCAGCGCCATCCCCAGCGCCTCATTCAGGCAGTTCATCGAATTTGCCGTAAACATACCCGCACAAGAGCCACAACCGGGACACGCGCAATCCTCCAGATTTTGCAGCCCCTGGGGGGAAATTTTCCCCGCTCGACAGGCACCGACGGCTTCGAAAACACTCACCACATCCACCTTGCGTCCTTCGAAATCACCCGCCAGCATGGGACCTCCGTTGACAAAAATGGCGGGAATATCGAGGCGCAACGCCGCCATTAGCATCCCCGGAACGGTTTTGTCGCAATTGGGGATGAAAACAAGCGCATCGAAGGGATGTGCCATCGCCATCACTTCTATGGAATCGGCGATGATCTCCCGAGAGGCAAGAGAGTATTTCATCCCTTCGTGCCCCATCGCAAGACCGTCGCATACGGCAATTACCGGGAAAGTAATGGGAACACCGCCGGCTAGTCTCACCCCCGCTTTGACAGCCTCGGCAATGGCATCGAGGTGAGTATGACCGGGCACTATCTCGTTGGCGGGATTGACTACACCTATTAGAGGGTGCGCCAGTTCCGTATCGGTATATCCCATCGCTTTGAAAAGCGCACGCGCGGGCGCCCTTTCCAAACCCTTCTTCATCGAATCGCTTCTCATCGTTCGTTCCTTTCGAAAAACCCTATAAATTTACCCGTCTTTTCGTATAAGCACCACAAAAGCCTCCAAATTACAAGGGAGAGATAGGGCACCTCGACACGGCAGGGGCAACACCCCTCTTATTATTAATTCGGCGATTGAAATGGCAAAAGACCCTTTCCGATGCTTGGCTACAACATTTGCTCTAAAATATCTTGACACCAAGTGCTAAATATAAGAGCGCCGAACGGCAATTCAAAAAATGAATTGCCGTTCATAACATTTTCTAGATGGGTTCCAGATGAATAAGGACGAGCGTAAAAGTAGAGAATACGAGCAGCGACGGGCACATATCCTTGCCTGTGCCGAAGAAATATTCGCCGCTAAAGGTTTTCAAAAAGCAACAATGGTAGAGATCGCCACCGCTTCTGGTTTTGCCACCGGCTCCCTCTACCAGTTCTTCGATAACAAGGAGGATCTCTTTGTAACAATGATCTCCGAGTGTCTGGAAACATCCCTGCAAGGTGTCGTAGAAGCGGTTGCCTTGCAGAAGGATAGCAACGAAAAGATAAAGGCGTTCATTGATGCCCAGCTTTCCTCCCTGTCCGAAAAAAATGGCTTGTTGAAAATGCTAAGCCGTGGCGAGTTGGTAGCGATAGCCATAACAACACCACATCTGCGGGAAGTGCTGTTGCAAAAAACGAAGCAGTATATCGCCCTGGTGGAGGGAATCCTCCACCAGGGGATTATCGAAAAGGCTTTTCGAGAAGACCTCGATGAGCACACATCGGCAAAGTTCCTGTTGGGTGGCATTAGGTTTTTCATCTTCCATTGGCTGGTAACAGGACAAAGTTTCGATATCGAAAAAGAAGTTATCGGCATCCAAAAAACATTCATCCAAGGGGTGGGAAAACGATGAAAAGGGTTGAACCGTTTCTAACGGAGAGGATTTTACTGCTTTTGTTACTCGTTATCGGCATAGCGTTGGCTGGCGTGCTACCGACAAACGCCAATGAGGAAACCCCAAAAGAGGCGGTAAAAGAGGAATACGGATTAGAGGATTTCTTTCATCTGGCGCTGGAGCGCGCTTACCGAATAAAAATTGCCGAGGAAGATGTGGCTATTGCCCAAGCAGGGAAAGGGAAGGCAACCGCCGCTTTGCTTCCTCGCTTGAGCGCTTTTTCCAGTTATACCCACTATAGTGAAGAAAAATACATCAACAATGGTCTTATGCTGATTCAGCCCCAAAGCTATCAAACAGCGGGGCTGCGCATGGATTATACCCTCTCTTTGGGGGGTAAAGAAATCATCGCCTATCAGATGGCTTCCGCACAAACGGAAAAGAAAAAAACCGATTTGCGGGATGCCCAAGAATACTACCTGCTCATCGTTGGCACCTCTTTTTACGACACGCTGAGGGCAAAGAAGGCTTTGGATATTGCTATGGCAAATTCACAGCGCCTCCAAGCCTATGTAAAGGCGGCGCAACATCGTCTTGATGTCGGGGAGGTAACGAGAACCGTCTTACTTAGGGCGCAAAGCGAATACTATGGGGCAGAAGCCCAACTGGTCAAAACGGAAAGCAGTCTCGCCAATACCAAGAATGCCCTCGCCCGCCTTGTCAACATCGGGAGCGATTTTAACATCAGAGAAAAAATTGAGCCCAATGCTTTCAATTTTGAAAAATTAGAATATTATCAAAACCTTGCCTTTGAAAATCGCGAAGATTTGAAAGCTCTGAAAATCAATGCAGAAATTGCCGAAAGGCTCGTGCGCAGCACCCGCAGCGCTCATCTGCCATATTTGTCTTTGAGTGGGGTGTATCAAAAAAACGACCAAAGCCCCCTTTCGCAAACCTTCAACAAAGAAAGTGCCTACATCACGGCAAGCATCAATTTCCCCATCTTCGAGGGGACTTTACGCCTCCGTGAAACCGAAGAAGCAATTGCCAAAGCTAGGCAAGCGAAGCTGGCTTATGAGGATCTCAATGCCAGTATCGCCACAGAGGTGGAAAGTGTCTATAACGAGTTGATGGCGATCCTGGGCTCTCTAAAACAGCAACAGGCACAAACCAAATATGCAACGAGCAATTTCGAAGCGGTGAATAGACAATTCGAATACGGTCTTGCCAGCTCTCTGGATGTCATCGATGCCAATACCTTGCTGGTAAGCGCGCAACGCGAACTACTCGATGCGGAATACAGTTTCCAAGCCGCCGTGCTGAAAATGAAGCGGGCAACCGGGACGCTTTTGCAGGAGATAAAAAACGGGTTGCCTACCCAATAAGGGGCTCGCTTCCCGTCCCGTTTTCGGCAGCGTTTTCGACACCGTTTTCGACACAGATGAACGGAACGATATAAAAGAAGCGGCATTGTATTTTTTAGATGCGCTTGCGAAAGACACTTTTAAAAAACTCTCATCCCGAATTAGGAGGAAAACCCATAGATGAGCGTGAGAATGATTATGAGAAAAATCGCCCTTATCGCCTTTTGCGTCCTACCCGCTTTACTCGTTATCTCGTGCGGCAAAGATGACAAGAACGAAGCAAAAACCCAGCGGGTGGTAAATGTAATAACCGCCAAAGCCATCGAAGAAAAACGACAGCCCTACATCACGGCAATCGGCACCCTGGAGGCTTTCGAGCAGGTGATAGTATCGGCAGAAGTGGAAGGAATTGTCAAAAGAGCGGATATTCGGGAGGGAGGCAAAATCGCCAAGAATGGGCTTGTCGCCAGTATCGATGACATCAACTACCGCCTCAGCGTTTCCCAAGCACAAGCCGCTTACAATCAGGCTTTGGCAAATCTGCAAAACACTGCCGCTGAGTTTGCCCGTCGCGAAGCGCTCTTCAAAGAACAATTGGCAACCAAGCAAGATTTCGAGAACATCCGCACCAGATATGAGCTCGCCAAGCAAGAATTGGAAAGGGCGGCAAGCACGCTTGCCATCGCCAACGAACGCCTGAGTAAATGCCAAGTCCTTGCCCCGCTTGCCGGCTTCATCAAAGATAAACTGATAAACGCGGGCGATTTTGTGCGAGTGGGTAGCCCCTTGTGTGTAATCATCAACACCGACAGTCTCAAACTTGCCTTTAGCGTTACCGAAAGTGAAGCGGCAAGGCTCAAGGTAGGGCAGGAGGTAGTTTTTTCCTTAACCGCTTTTCCGGATAGAGAATTTCGGGGAAGAATCTCTGCTTTGGCGGCAAATCTGGAGGAAAGGACTCGCACCTTACGCGCCGAAGCCACTTTGCCAAACCTCGGTTATATCTTGAAGCCCGGCTATTTTTCCAAAGTAAGTGTGTTAATTGGCAAATCCGTCCCGATGGTGCTTATCCCCGTCAACGCCATTCTCTACGAGGGGAAACTCGTCAGAGTCTTTGTCGTTTCCCAAAACTCGACCGCCCAAATGAGGGAAGTAAAATTAGGGGGGAAATATGGAGAGATGGTGGAGATTATAGAAGGGATGAAAGCCGGCGAGGAAGTGATCGTTGTCGGACAAAGCAATCTTGCAGAAGGGACGAATGTCCATGTGGCTCGCTAACACCTCCATCAAAAGACCAGTATTAGCAACGATGTTCATCGCCGCCCTCGTAGTGCTGGGTATTGCCAGCTACCGGGATATTGGCGTCGATCTCTTTCCCCGGCTGGATTTCCCGATAATCTCCATTACCACCACCCTGCGGGGCGCCTCCCCGGAGGTAATGGACATCGATGTTACCGATAAAATCGAAGAGGCGATCAACACGATAAACGGTGTCAAGAGCATCACCTCCACCAGTCAAGAAGGCATATCGCGGGTGATAGTGGAGTTCGAATTAGAGCGCGATATCGATATTGCCCTACAGGATGTGCGGGAAAAAGTGGCGGCAAAGCGGCGGGCGCTCCCCGATGATGTGGATGAACCGGTAATCTCGAAGGTCGATCCCGACGCCAATCCGATTATTTGGCTCAACATCGCGGGGAATAAAACTATCGGCGAGTTGTCCAACTACGCCCAGGAGGATCTCAAAGAAAGGCTCCAGCGCATCGAAGGGGTCGGCGCGGTCAGCGCGGCGGGGGTGCGAGAGAGACAGGCTCGTGTCTGGCTGAACCAAACCCTGATGCGCGCCCATCAAGTTACCTATCAAGATGTGGCAGCGGCATTAGGAAGGGAAAATATCGAACTTCCGGGAGGGCGCATCGAAAGCTCGACTAAAGAGTATTCGATTAAAATCAAAGGAGAGTTTACCCGTATCATGGATTTTGCCGATCTCGTAGTCGCCTACAACAAGGGGGCGCGGGTGAGGCTCGGCGATATCGGTTACATCGAAGACGGCTTGGAAGAAGCACGCTCGTTAGCCCGCTATAACGGGATGCCCGCGGTGGGGCTGGGTATCCAGAAGCAATCGGGAACGAACACCGTGGAGGTTGCCAATAGGATCAAGAAAGAGCTGGAGGAAATTAGGGTAACTGCCCCGACCGGGACAACCATCAACATCGTTTTCGACCAATCGGTTTTTATCGTAAACTCCATCAATGAAGTAAAATGGCACCTCATTATCGGCGGCATTTTCGCCGTTTTATCCATTTTGTTCTTTTTACGTAATCCGCGGGTAACCCTCATTAGCGCGCTTGCCCTTCCTATCTCGGTCATCGCCACCTTCATTCTTTTGAAATTCTTCGATTTCACATTCAACAATATGACGATGCTGGCTTTGACACTCTCGGTAGGGCTCTTGATAGATGATGCGATAATCGTCATCGAAAATATTCACCGCCATATCGAAAATGGAATGTCGCCGCGGGAAGCCGCCTCTTCGGGCACCGCGGAAATCGGCTTGGCGGTAGTTGCCACCACCCTCGCAATAGCCGTGATTTTTCTGCCTGTCGCCTTTATGAAGGGAATAATTGGTAGATTCTTCACGCAGTTCGCCCTTACGGTGGTGTTTGCCGTGTTAGTCTCGATGTTGGTTTCCTTTACCCTTACCCCCATGCTTGCCTCGATTTTGTTGAAGAGACACTACCCACCGTCTAGATGGCGGCAAGTTACGGCGCTGGGTGAGGCGATAGAGAGAAATTACAAACGAATGGAGGCTTTCTACTCGCGTTTACTCGTCTTTGTGCTCGACCATCGTAATAAGGTGCTACTGGGGGCTCTGGCAATTTTCATTGGCAGTATGGGGCTTTCCAATTTCATAGGTAAGGAGTTTGCTCCCGCCGAAGATTGGGGGCAGTTCATCGTGCGGATGGAAGCACCTCAGGATTATTCCCTGCAAAAGGCACGCTCTTTGTTGGCACAAGGAGAGCAGATCGTAAGTAATATCCCAGAAGTTACCTCGGTTTTCTATGTACAGGGGGGATTTTCCGGGCAGATAACCAAAGCAACGATGTTCGTGCGCCTAAAGCCCAAAATGGAACGACAACGCTCCCAAGAGCAGATGAAATCGCTGATCAGAAAAGAGCTAAATGCCATCCCCGGCCTCAAGGGAAGTGCTGAAGATATATCGCTCATCGGCGGGGGACTTAGGAATGTCCCCATTCAGTTCGTAATCACCGGTGGCAATCCTAATGCCCTCCACGCCTACACCCAACAGATAATGAGAGAGTTCAGCCGCGTGCCGGGGGTGGTCGATGTCGATAGCAACATCGAACTCGGCAAGCCAGAGCTCAAGGTCTATGTCGATCGCGACAGGGCAACGGCTATGGGGGTGAGTGTCGCCACCGTAGCCGAAGCGATAAATCTGCTCATCGGCGGTGAAGTTACCATCACCAAATACAAGGATGAAGATAAAGGACGGCGTTACGATGTGCGGGCGCAGCTGCTTCCTAGCGATAGAGAAACCTCCCGAGCGATAACCTCCTTACAGGTGCGCAGCGCGAGCGGTAACCTTGTTGATTTGGCAAACATCGTAAGGCTCGAAGAAGGGGGATCCCCCACCGCCATAACCCGTGTAGATCGCCAACGGGCGGTGTTGGTTTTTGCCGGGGTGGAAGATAAACCGTTGGCAGAAGCGATGAGTGATTTGGACAACATCGCGGCAAAGATACTACCGGCTGGTTATCGAACCAAATATCAAGGGCATGCTTCGACGATGAAGGAATCGTTCCAATTCCTTCTTTTTGCTCTGATCTTGGGTATCCTCCTCGCTTATATGGTGCTCGCCGCGCAATTCGAGAGCTTTTCCCATCCGTTCACCGTTTTGCTTACGATGCCGCTTTCCTTCATCGGCGCCTTTCTTGCCTTGTTATTATTGGGGAAAACGCTCAGTATCATGAGTTTCATTGGCTTGATTCTCCTGATGGGACTGGTAAAAAAGAACGCCATCTTGCTCGTCGATTACACCAACACCCTGCGTGCCCAGGGGGCGTCCTGCCGCGAAGCCCTTCTGAAAGCCTGTCCGGTGCGACTGCGCCCGATTTTGATGACAACCGTTTCGATGATTTTTGGAATGTTACCGGTAGCTTTTGCCCTAGGCGAAGGCTCGGAAAGTCGCTCGCCAATGGGGGTTACCGTCATCGGTGGCTTGCTTTCTTCGCTCTTCTTGACGCTGCTGGTAATACCCGCCGCTTACGAACTCATCGAAGAATGGAAAAGGAAACTCCGTAAGAAGCACCCCTAGAATTGTGTCGGGGTGGACTGAGCAGACGAGGCGGAGGTTAAAGCGGTGTTTTTCAGCGCGATGAAGTTGAACATCCTGCCCGTTTTGCCCTTGTCGCGGCGGTGTGAAAAAAACAAAGACGCCTCGCAGGCGGTGCAAAGAGGGCTGACATCCACATTATCCGCAATCAAACCCGCCTCTAGAAGCTGGAGGCGATTTATGGCTTTCAAATCCAGCATCCATCGTGAAGGGACCAAAGAAGCGGTAAAGCACCCCGCCTGCGCGTCCCCCGCGTATCTCGCCAAACGGCTACGCACCGCTTCATCGACTTCATAACAGCAAGCGCCAATGGCGGGACCTATTGCGGCAACGAGCGCGGTGGGGGTGGCGCCGAATCTAGTTTGCATCAGTGCAACGGCTTTAGCGACGATGTTTGCCGCCGTGCCGCGCCAACCCGCATGGAGGGCGGCGATAACCTTCCGGTGTGGCTCGAAGAGCAAGATGGGAACACAATCGGCGGTCATTACCGTCAGAGCGATGCCGGGGGTGGCGGTGATGAGACCATCGCCACTAGAAGCGCCACTTCTAGCCTTTTTATCATCCTCGACGATCAAAACCTCGGCGCCATGCACCTGCTGCATCATGCAAAAACGGGGGGCTTCCCTCGAAAAATGCGCGGCGGCGATTGCCTTTTGGGCTTCACCATTCCGAAGCATATCGTTTCCCTTGCCCCCAAAACGGCTATAATCACCGCCGCTCATACCGCCGTGGCGCGTTCCGAAGGCATGGACAACCCCTTGCTCATAACGAGAAAGTAGGGGGGATTGCACGGTTATTGGAGAAAATGGAGAAAGCGCCATGCCTCGTTACCCCAGCGAACGCTTGCGCAAAAAAGCCAGCAAGATGGCGATGTCCTCGGGCAAGGGCGCACTAAAGTGGAGAGGCTCGGAGCTCTGGGGGTGGAAAAAAGAGAGGCTTGCCGCATGAAGGGCTTGTCGGGGAAAGGCTTTGAGACGGGCGCGGAGGGCGGTATCGCTAATCGCCGCAAAGTTCACCTTGCCGTAGGCTAAATCGCCAAGTACCGGGTGCCCAATGGCGCTGAGGTGAACTCGGATTTGGTGCGTTCGCCCCGTTTCGATAAAAACCTCCAGCAGCGAGCAATAAGGCAATCTTTCCAGCACCCGCCATCTGGTTAGTGCCTTGCGGGCGCGTCTTCCCCTCGTACTCATCAGTTTGCGCTCGCTGGGATTCCTGCCGATGGGCAAATCGATTTCTCCTTCAGCGGTTTGGGGACTGCCCATAACGACGGCAAGGTAGCGCTTTTTTACTTCCCGCCGCTTGAACTGCTCGCTCAAAGCCTGCTGGGAAGCGGCGCTCTTGGCAAAAACGATCAACCCCGAAGTGTTCTTATCCAAGCGGTGCACGAGCCCCCCTCGCAACACATCTCCCGCCCCGGCCAAGGCGGAACAATGGAACAAGACGGCATTCAACAATGTGCCGGAGGGGTGTCCATAGGCAGGGTGGGTAACGATACCCGCCGGTTTATCGAGGACGAGTAGTTGCTCATCCTCGAAGACAATCGTCAGCGGAATTTCTTCGGGCTCCACCTTGCTAGGTAAGGGGGAGGTAACGACAAGGGAAATGCTCTCCCCTGAGTGGAGTCGGTAAGATGCCTTGACAGGCACACCGGAAACGCTGAGTAAATTTTGTTCGCTTAGAGATTTAATTCGGGAGCGCGTCAAGGAGGGCAGGGAAGAAGCGAGAAAAACATCGATCCGCATCCCTTCGCTATGCGGTGGCGCAACGATGCTATGGGTGTTATCTTTATCCATCCGCATTATTGCCGTCATTTACGGCACTTGCTAAGGCAGTGGCAATCTCCGCATACTCTTCTTCTTCGAGCGTGCGCAAATCCAAGAGCAGCCCGTCGTTGGCGATCCTTGCCACGACAGGGATAGCCCCCAAACGCAGGCGCGCCGCCAGCTCTTGTGCCTTCGATTTATCATGGCGCAAGGCAACCAAGACGCTCTCTAACTCATAGCCTGGCAAC
>Ga0172371_10003890_pt1 | contig 22989 bp, 13 predicted proteins | sample Lak12m_FD_114543 | JGI IMG/M metagenome (GOLD analysis project Ga0172371, IMG submission 114543) | Freshwater microbial communities from Kabuno Bay, South-Kivu, Congo - kab_022012_12m | ecosystem: Environmental > Aquatic > Freshwater > Lake | place: Democratic Republic of the Congo: South-Kivu...
TCGGAACGTACGGAACATCCAGGAACCGGGTCTGGGCGGCCGCCTCGGAAAGCGGAAAAAAGGAAACGGCGGCGAGAACGACGAGCCGGAAAAGCCTTTTATTCATGCGCTGCAACATCCCCTGGATTATTCATAAATATTTTAAAATTCTTATATTGATATTGTTTTAAGCAAGATAATAACAAAGAGTATTTACCCTACGGGCGAGCCGATATGGCCACATCTGCTTCGTTGCGAAGGGTTCGCAGTGCGACTAGCACGGCATCACCCTCCGCGCCTCGCATCTGCGGCCATCTCGACTCGTGCATAATCCAGGATCACTCTTCAAAAAAAGATAGCACAGGGCCTCAGGCAAGACAAGAGCGGGTGCGGAGCGGCCCGGATTTCTTGACATCGTTTCAGAGAGGGGAATAAGATGGGCCGGCCGCGCGCGGCTCGGAGAAAAAGAGGCATGAGTCCTTGGAAAGGGAATCGGGCGTATGTCATTTCCGCGGCCGCCGTTTTCCTTCTGGCCGCCGTCCCCATCGTGATCACCCCGTTTCCCCCGGTGACCGACCTTGCTCCGCACATCGGCCAGACGCTCCTGGCGTTCCGCGCGGCGGCTGATCCCTCCGGTCCGTATCTCATTCTCTGGGGGGCTCCCAACACGCTCATTTATGCTTTTCTTTGTCCGCTGGCGAAGATCGTCCCCCTCGAGTTCCTCGGCCGGGCCGCCCTTCTGTTCATGACCGCGGCCTGGATTTTCGCGATCTTCGCCGCCGCCGCTTGGAAAAAACGTCCGGTGGAATCGGCCCTCCTGGCGTCCCTTCTATTGTTCAACGTGTCGTTTTACTGGGGCTTCCTGAACTTCATGATCGGATTCCCTTTTTTCGTCTTTTGGGTGCTTTTCACCACGCGGGAAAAACGCGGATCGCCGTGGCGGGAAACGGCGCCGCTGGTCCCGGGATCCGTTCTTCTATATGGAAGCCATATCTTATGGTTTGCCGTCGGGGCTCTCTGGCTCGGCCTGATCAGCCTCCTCCGCCGGCTTTCGTTTCGAGAGCTCGTCATCCGGGGGGCGGCCCTCATTCCCGTCGGGCTGGCCTCGCTCGTCTGGTTTCGCAAGTTCGCCGGATATCAGGCCGCTTCCGGTCTGGACGAGAGGGCGATATGGATTGTCCGGCCGTTTGAGAAATTATTGACCTTTTGGTTTAGGGGCCAGGCTTTCGGCGGGACGACCGGCATCGTAGAAACGATCCTGTTTTTGCTTGTTTCGGCCTGGGTCATTTTCGCCCTGGTCTCCAACCGCCGGGAGCTGCGGAAGAAAATCGATTTCGATCTTCTGGCCGCGGGCGGGCTGTTGTTCGCGGTCTGCATGTTCGTCCCCGATGCGATCAAAAACACCATCGTTTTTTCCGGGCGATGGGCCGCCCCCTGCTTTATGATCTTGCTGCTGTCCCTGCCCGTCCCGCGTTTGAATCCGGCGCTCCGCCGGGGCTTCGCCTTGACGGCGGTCCTCGTCTTTTTCCTGGCTACGACGGTCCAGTGGATGGGATTCAATCGGAAGGACATGGCCGGATTCAAGGAATGCCTGAACCGCCTTCCCCGGTCCGTCCGCCTTCTCGAGCTGGATTACGCCAAGGGGAGCCGGTATCTCAGCTATCGCCCCTTCCTCCAGATGTATGCCTACGCCCAGGTGTTCAAAGACGCGGAGCTGGCGTATCCCTTCTCCAAACATTCGACCGGCTTGATCGCCTATCGCGGCTCCGTTTCTTCCCCGTGGACTCCCCAGTTGGACTGGTATCCCGAGTGGCTGCAGGAAAGCGATCTGGAATATTTTGATTATGTCCTCGTCAACGGAAGCCCTTACGACCACAACCATCGGCTTCCCCGCGGGCGGTTGACGCCGGTCACGGAGCCCGCCCGCTGGCGGCTTTACCGCGTCGAAAAGACCGCGGCCGGCCGCTGAAAAAATCATTTTTATTTCATCAGCGACAAAGGTATAATGCCTCCGGAAGGAAGAGCGAGCCGATTTTTCGCGGGCCAAGGCGCGAGGAAAGACGATGATTTCAAAAAGGTTGCGGGAAAGCTTGCCGGAAGGCTTCCGCTTCCGGGAAACGAGCTGGTTCCGGGCGATTTCCTCGATCCGGGATAAAAACAACCGCCGTCTTCTCCTGGCCGGACTGCTGGTGGCCGCCGTCCTCGCCGTCGCCTACGGCCTGATCGATCTCGGCCAGGGCGAGAAGCATTATCTCATTTATTATCTTTCCTGGCTGGTCATCTCGACCGCCATGCTGGTCTTTTTCTTCCGTTCGGGGCGCCCGACCGCTTTGACCATTCCGGCCCTCATCTTGCTGGCGGCCGGATTCATCATGGCGGTTTTCCTTCCGAATTCCCGGGACATCTACCTGCTCATCTTTTTCTGCTTTCCGCTTCTGGCCCTTCAGCTTTTAGGTTTCCGGAAGGGGGGAATCTGGACGGGAATATTTTTCGCCGCGGCCGTGTCGGTGTTTCTCCTGAACCATCTGGGGATCTTCAAAATCGGTCTGACCTCGCTGACGCTGCAGCAGATTATCCTCTATACGGCCGTCTTCGGGATCATGACGATCCTGGGCATCGTCGGCGAGCGGCAGAAGCAGAGATACATCGACCAGATGGTCCTGCAGCTGAGCTACGACGCGGCCACCAACCTTCCGAACCGCGACGTCCTGATCCATTCGATTCCGAAGGACCGCAAATATCTGTTCGCGATCGTCCATATCGAGAATTTCGGCGAGCTGGGAACGATTTTCGGCTATGAAATGCTCGACGAGATCCTCCAGTTCATCTCCCGCTACCTTCAGCAATGGAGCCGGGAATTCAATTATTCCCTCTACCGGCTGCGGGGCAACGACTTCGGCCTTCTGATCCCGCGCGGCTCGATGGACCGGGTCGGGGCCGAGGCCCTTCTGAACAAGATCTGCACCGCCCTCCGGCGCGAATTCATGGCCTGGGGCAAGTTGAACATCCACCTGAACATCAAGCTCGGGGCTTCATTCGTGGACGATGCCGCCCAGGTCGATTTCCTGTCCAAGGCCGACCTGGCCCTCAAGGACGGCATCCGCTCCCACCGGGCCGTTTCCCTCTACAAGGGGGACGAAAGCATCCGCGACTCGGCCTATGACTCCCTGAAGCTCTACAGCACGTTGACCCGCAATATCGAGGGCAAGACCTGCCGGGCGTATTTCCAGCCGATCATCGACACGAGCACCGGGGAAGTGGTCTGGTTCGAGAGTCTTCTGCGCCTGCGCGACCAGGATGGATTCTACGTCTCGCCGAGCCCGTTTCTGTCCCTGGCGACGTCCACAGGCCTCGATACCGACATCACCGAATTCATGCTGAAGGAAGCCTTCACGGCCCTGCGCAAGACGCCCTGCGACGTTTCGCTGAACGTCACCTTCAAGGACCTCCTCCTGCCGGAGTTCGAAAACCTTCTGTTTTCCTACCTCGACGCCGCTCCTCCGTCCGATAAGCGGCTGATCCTCGAGATCATCGAGCGGGACGAGCTGGTCGAAAACGAGGCCTGCCGGTCCTTCCTTGAACGGGCCCGGGCCCGCGGCTGCAAGATCGCCATCGACGATTTCGGCTCCGGGTATTCCAACTTCGGCCGCCTGATCCAGCTGCCGATGGACATCCTCAAGATCGACGGCAGCCTGACCCAGAAATGCCTCCACGATGAAAAAGCCCAGCATCTGATCCGCATCGTCGTCGAATATTGCCGGGCCAACAACGTCAAGGTCGTCGCCGAGCACGTCGACCGGCCGGAAATCGCCAGATTCCTGGCCACCTGCGGCGTCCATTATCTCCAGGGGTACCATTTCGGCATCCCCCAGGAATCCCTGTCCGATCCGGCCATCATCGAAACCGCTAAAAACTGAAAAATCCTCCCGCGGCCGGGAACCTTTTTCCCCTTTTTTGCGTCTTTTTCTATGAATGCCCCCTGAGGAGAATGAACATGCGCGCTAAAACGACGTTCCCGGCCCTCCTGGCCGCAATCGTGCTCGTCCTGGCCGTCGGGTCATCCGCCGGCTGCGTTTTCTGGGATGGCGACGGCGGATTCGGCGACTTTTTCGAAGGACAGAAATACACCGAGCCGTTTTCCAAGACCCTGCCCCTGAAAGCGGGCGACCGGTTCAGCCTGACGAACACCAACGGATTCATCCGGGTGACCACCTGGGACCGCGACGAGGTCGAGATTTCCGCCTTGAAAACCGCTTACCGGCATAAGGAAGACCTCGACCGGGTCAAGATCGAGATCGAGACCTTCGGCTCCAGCGTCAAGGTGGATACGGTTTACGAAAGATTCCGCAATCTGCGCGTCAAGGTGGATTACGAGGTTAAAGTCCCGGCGGGCGCCGTCCTCGAACATATCCGTTCGACCAACGGCGACGTGGAGCTCACCGGCCGTTTCGCCGACGTCAAGGCCGGAACCACCAACGGCGACATCCGGGTGGACGGGGCCGAAGGCCGGCTCGACCTGGGGACGACCAACGGCGGCATCCGCGGCCGCAACCTCAAGGGATCGGTGGACGCCGACACGACCAACGGCTCGATCCACCTCGATTTGAACGAGATCACGGGCGACATCAAGGCGGGGACAACCAACGGCTCGGTCGAGCTGCGGCTGGGCGGATCCCTTAACGCCGAATTCAACGCCCATTCGACCAACGGATCCATCACGGTCGATTTCCCCGTGACGGTCCAGGGGGAAATCTCCTCGCGCCACCGCGTTCGGGGCCGGATCGGCTCCGGCGGTCCGTCGATCGAGATCGGCACGACCAACGGCAGCATCCGCGTTCTCAAGTTGATGTGAGCGCGCGAGGGATGCCCTGACGGCGTCCCTCTTGTTCCCATAAACGGGCGGTTTCCGCTTTCCGGTCGGCGGAGGCGGAAACCGCCCTTTTCATTTGTTCGGGATTCGGCCCCGAAGATCGCTCGTTTGACACTCGCGCGAAGCCGGGGATATATTGGCGGCCGGAATGCCGCTCCCGCCTTCCTCACGAGAAATCCGCCTCCCGGTCCCGCATCCACGTTTCCGGACCCGTGTTTCCGGGGCTGGACGGGGAATGGTTCACCCGGGGGCTGCGGTTCAAATCGGCGACGATTTTTTCGAAGTCGTCGACGCCCGCGTGGAAGCCGGCGAGTGGATCTACAAGCTCGAACCGTGGGATCCGGGCCAGGTCATCCGGGTCTGCATGCCCTGGGGAGTGGAAGCCGAACGGGAATTCCTCGCCGGGCTTCGGCGGGAACGGATTCAATCCGGTAAAAAGGCGCTGGCCCGCGGGACGCAGGCCCTCCTGGGCTTTCTCCCGGCGAGATTCCAGGAACGCCTCTCCGAAACCCTCGGTTTCGATCCCGGCCGGGCGACCTTATGGTCGGCGGCTTTGGAGATCCTGGCCGCCGTTTATCCGGCGATTCTCTTTGCCCTCCAGTTTGCAGGAGCGGGGGAGCGTTTTGGTCCGCTTCTTCCCGCATGGGCGGGCGTTTCCGCGATCGCCGTCCTGGTCGAGGGCCTCGTCCGGCTGATCATCGCCGTTTCGTCCGGCGAGCCTGTCGGCTGCCTCATCCTGGCTCTTGCCGGCCTGCGCCTGAAGGCCGAGCCCCGAGAAGACGTCATGAGTGACGAGTATTCGGGCGCGGGCGATTTCCTCAGCGTCCTGGCCCCAACCCGCAAAACCTGGTGGGAAAAGGCCGGCGGCGTGACGTATCGCGGGGAACCGTTCACTCTCGCGGATTTCGAGAAAACGGGATCAAGGATCCTCTACCGGTTCCGCAAAGGGGGAGGGGGCTTTCCGGAAGCGGATCCGGTCCGCGAGCGCGACCTGAACATTTCCTCGGACCGGTCCTACGCCCTGGCCCCTCTCTGGGGCTTTCTTCCCGCCCGTTACCAGCGGTCGATCGAAATTTTCGGCCGTTATCGTCCTCGACCGTACGTCCTTCTCTCGATCGCCCTCAATTTTCTGCTGTCCGGGTCGATGATCGCCGTCGATGCGGCCCGGATGGCGGCCGGCTTTTTCAACGGATGGATCGGCTTGCGTCTCGTTTTCGCCGCCGCTTTACTGGGGGAGAGCCTCATCCGCCTTCTCCGCAATCTTTCTTCGGGAGCAATCAGCGGCAGTTTTCTGGGCGTGTTCGTCAAGCCGGTTTATTATATGGCCGTGCGGTCCGAATCCGACGAGTTCTCGTCGCAATAAGCATACCGAAAGCGGCCAGGATCCCCAATCCGCTGACGGCCGCCCCGAGAAGGAAGCTCGCGGGGAGATAGCGGATTTCAACGCGGGAGGCCCCTTCCGGCAGGAAAACGCCTTTGCCGCCGAAATTGACGTTGATGACGGGAGCCGGTCTTCCGTCAACCTTGGCCTTCCAGCCGGGCCCGCCGTTTCCCCGGAAAACGATGATCGCCGGGCCGGCCGTCTTCACCCGGTAGATCCCCCTGCCCTGGTTTTCAAGGACGGCGGTCACTTCGCCGGCTTCTGCTTTCGGTTCTCCCGTTAATCCGGCCACGGGGGCGTCCACTATCGCGGCCGTCTCCGGATCGAAATCCGGGGCGGCGAAAGCCGTCTGTTTTTCCGCGTCCGTTTTCGCGGCCACCGCCGTCCGGACAAGATAGGGGAAGCGCTGCGAGGGGCCGATTTTCTGAACGGAAACGGAAAGCCCGGAGACGGTCCGCGTTTCGGCGGGAAGGCTTCTAAACGGAGAGGGTCCGATGAGATATTCGGCGCCGACCGACCGGAGATATTTGATATAGAGGTCTTCCGGCCAGCGGTTGCTCGACTCGCGCAACTGCCGCAGCTCCTTCGGATAAAGGCCGAAGAAATCGCGGTTGAAGACATACCGGGCGCCCGAGCTTATCCCGGAAAACGGGTAGAGGGTTTGGCGGATGAAATCCTGAGCCAGCCGGCCGTCGCCGAGCCGGACGCGGAGGTCGTCCGGCAGGACTTCCTGGCGATAGACCGTGACCGGAGGGCCGATTTCGCTCAAAAGAGACGGCGGATCGTAAAACGATTCCGGGACGACGGGATTGATGCCGTGATTTCGGACGATCGGATCGGCCAGGGCCAGAAGGGCGAAAAGGGCGGCATAGATCCAGCGCCGTTTTTTCGCCAGCCCGAACGCGCCCATAAGAACAAGAGAGGCGGAGAGGACGGCCAGGCCGGCGTATATGGAGCGGCGGATCGAAGCCAGGAAACGCTCATCTTGAACGACGAAGAGCGTTCCCAAGACCCGGCTGAGGACGGGAACGAGGGCGGTGATAGCGGCCGTCGCCCCGAGGCCGGCCAGCCAGCCTTTCCGGATGCGCTTGAAGTCGATTTTCGGACGGAAGAAATAGTCGTCGAAAAATTCCGCGGCGATGATCCCGGCGACGAACATCGCCCCCATCATGAATTTCACCGGATAACGGATCGAGGACAGGAAAGGGACGCGGGCAAGCAGCGGATTGAGGGGGAAATACCGGCCGCTGGCCATGAGGAAAAAGATCAGGAAGAGCCAGCGCCAGCCGCGCCCGACCCGTTTTGTTTTCATCCCGAATCCGAACAGGATCAGGAGCAGCCCGGCGCCGCCGAGATAGAAGCTGTAATAAAGCGGGGCGCCCTTGTCGAAGAGATGCCCCGACCAGAAATCCGCCGCTCCCGGGCCGCGGTCCGCTCCCATGATGTCCGGGAAGGGGACGTTGAGCAGCTGGATGAGCTCGAGCGGCCAGAGCGACATCTCGGCCGGGGCCCGGTCGGTCCGGCCGAGGATTTCCATCGCCGGAAGGTACTGAACGGCCGAAATCGCCGCGCCCAGGACCAGCCCGGCCAGGGCGGCAGCGATGCGTTTCCCGGCCTTTCCCGGCAGGAAGAACGACTGGACGAGGGCGATGATCAAGGTGATGACGACCGCCTCCGGCGTCCCGGCCAGAAACTGAAGGGCCCAAAGAATTCCCAGGGCGGCCGCCTTCTTCACTCCGGAAAACGACGTCGAAAACGCGAGGAGCAGGATCCACGGCATCCAGGCGAAGGCGGCGACGTGATTGTAGAACTCGAAATTCGAGAGATAGATTCCGCTGAAAACGAACAGCGACGCTCCGAGGAGCGCCGGCGGGCGACAGAGGCGGAAGAACCGCAGGAGCCCGAAAAATCCGAGCCAACCGATGATGACGTGGACGAGATAATGCCAGCGGAAGGCGGTGAAAAAGGGAAGGACGAGATACAGCCAGGTCGAGGGATAACAAACGGCGTTTTTCGGATTGGCCAGGAACGGCTGGCCGTTGCCGTGGGCGTCCGTCCAGAGGGCGAAATTCCCTTCCCGGAGAAGCGAGGAGGCGAGCTGGCGGGTGGGGATTTCGAGGATCGCCCCGTCCCGCTCGAAAAATACGCCGCCCTGAAAAAAGAATCCCCGGAAAAAGACCAGGAAGGCGGCCAGAAAGAGGAAAAGAAAAATCAAAACCGACGGCTCGAAAATCCGGCGGAGCGGCCGGGCTGTGTCAATATCGAACCGGTCGACCTTCAGCTCATTTTCCAATTCCATCGGCCGAAGCATAATGCAACGCCGAAGCCGATGTCAAAACGGCCGACGTTCCGTTCTTGACCCGCCCGGGAAATGGGATAAAATGAAGACGCGGTTGCGCGATGACGATGCGTCCGGCCGATATCAAAACGAAGAAAATTTCCCGGGGCCGAAAGCTTCTCAAGACGGCGGCCGTCTACGCCACCAGCTCCTTGAGCCTCCTCGGCGCGGTGAATCTTTTCAGCCTCCACTACGGATTTTCCTTCAAGCTTTTCGACTCGATCCTGGCCGTTTTACTCTGCGGCCTGCCGGCCGTCCTGGCTTTCACCTGGTTTCACGTTCTCCCGGGCCGGCAGAAATTCCGGGCGGGGGAAATCGTCCTTTATGCCGTTTTGGCCGTCGCGGCCGCGGTCGCGGTAACGAAAATCGCCGGCCTTCCCGGGCCCTTCCGTTTTTCCCAGGCCGCAAAATCGATCGCCGTCCTGCCCTTCCAGAACCTCGGCGAGGACAAAACGGACGATTCCTTCAGCGACGGCGTCACCGAGGACATCATCACCCAACTGGCCCGGATCGCGGACCTCAAGGTCATTTCCCGCACGTCGGTCATGGCTTATAAGAACACGGCCAAGAGCCTGCCCCGGATCGGCCGGGAGCTCGGCGTCAGCTTCATCCTCGAGGGCAGCGTCCGCCGCGAGGCCGACCGGGTCCGGATCGTCGGGCAGTTGATCGAAACGGCCTCCGACCGCCACCTCTGGGCGGAAACCTACAACCGCCCCATGACCGACATCCTGGCTCTCCAGAGCGAGGTCGCCCGGCGGATCGCCCAGGACCTGCGCGCCCGGCTGACGCCTGATGAAAAAGAGCGGCTGAAGAAAACGACAAAGGTCAATCCGGAAGCTTATGCTTTTTATACGCGGGGCCGGGAATACTATTATAAATACACGGCCGAGGACAACGACCAGGCCGTCGTCCTGTTCCGGAAAGCGGCCGAAATCGATCCCGCTTTCGCCCCGGCCTGGGCCGGGCTGGGGGACGCCTACGCCCGGCGCTTCAATTATGACTATCTGCCGGAAACGCTGGATAAGGCCGTCGAAATGAGCCGGAAAGCTCTGGCCCTCGATCCGGAGCTGGCCGAAGGGTACAAAGCCCTGGGATATGCCCAGGATCTCAAAGGGCTTGCCGCCGAGGCGCTGGAGTCCTATGAAAAGGCCGTCGAGCTCAATCCCAATTACGCGCCGGCCGTGTCCAACATCGGCGGACTCAACTACTCCATGGGCCGGTATGACGAGGCCGTCAAATGGATGCGGAAAAGCGCGGACCTCCAGCCGGGATTCGCCCGGTTCTACGCCCAGATCGGCCTCCAGTACCTCAACCTGGGCTTGGACGAGGCCGCCCGGAGCTGGCTTGAACGGTCGCTCGAATTTCAACCGGGCTTCGTCTTCCCCGATATGCTGTTGGCGACGCTTTCCATTTATGAGGGAAAAACGGATGACGCCCGGGCGCGCGCCGCGCAAATCCTGGCCGCCCATCCGGATGAAGGAAACGCCCTGAACCTCGCCGGCGACGTGGAGCTTGCGGCTGGCCGCTGGGCCGAGGCGCGCCCGTATTATGAACGGCTGGTCGAGGCTTATTCCCCGGTCGGCGCGCCCGGCAACAAGCTGGCTTTCGTCCTGATAAAAACCGGGGGCCGGCCCCGCGCGGAAAAGATATTGGCCGAGAGCCTGGACGGATGCCTGTCACGCCCAGGACTGAAGGATCCCTGGTCGCCGTTTCATTATTATATCGCCGAAATCCATGCGGTCAGAGGCGAGACGAAGGAAGCCCTCGACCGGCTGGAAAAAGCCGTCAACGGCGGATACGGCGACCGCTGGATTTTTTTCGATCCCCTTCTTGAGACGATCCGTCCGGATCCGCGCTTTAAGGCGATCACTTCCCGATTGGAACAACGCCTGGCGGAGATGCGGGGCAACCTGAAGGAATGGGGATTGGACCGCTGACCGGCTGACGGAGAAAACGCCGGCGTTAAGCTTTGCGTTTTTTGATCAACCCGTAGACAAACAAAATCACCAGCGCTCCAACCACGGAGCCGATGAAGCCGGCCGATTCCCCGGGCTGATAGATCTTGAGCCACTGGCCGCCGTAGGAGGCGACAAACGACCCGGCGATGCCCAGGAGCATCGTCACGATGATCCCCATTTTTTCTTTGCCGGGGAAGATCAGCTTGGCCACGAAGCCGGACGCCAATCCCAGAAGAGCCGTCCAGAGAATGTGCATGAAATCCCCTCCGTTCTAAAATTCTTCTCGAAAATATTCCAATCGGCTACAACTGTCAATACACCCGCCAATTGCGGATGAAGAACTCCCGGTTGGCGAGAAGAAGGCCGATGAAGACGGCCTCCAGGTCGATCATTTCGTCGTCGCAGCGGCGGAGCCAGTCGGAGAGCCAGGCGAAGCGGAGGGCGAGGACGAGGTCGAAGAACGCCCCCCGGCTTTCCGGGTTGTAGCCCGCGGTTTCCCGGAGGGAATCGAGAAGGCCGTAGACGAAATCGCCGGCCAGGTATTTGGGATTCTCCATGCCCAGACAGCCGACGAGGAGAGCCGCGTCGTACATCTCCGGCTTGATCCCGCAGAATTCCCAATCGACCACCGCCCGGATTCCGTCCGGCGCCCAGACGATATTCAAGGGATGAAAGTCGCCGTGGGCGAAGCTCGCCGGGAGAGCCGGCTCCGCGGGGAAATACGCCGTTTCCAGATGTTGAAACGCCGGCATGATCCGCGCGTGCAGGCCGTCGCCGCGCTCCCGGATTTTCGGCTCGAGGGAGCGGATGAATCCGGCCGGGGAGAAGGCCTCGCCCGGATCGGGCCGGGAAATCGCGGCCGCGGCCGCCTTCATCCTGACGAGAAAATCGGCCAGGACCGGTCCGCGCCAGCCCTCGCCGGCGTATTCAGGACGCCGGAGAGGAACGCCTTCGATAAACGGACGGAGCTGCCAGAAGCGCTCGTCGCTTTCGGCGATGAATTTCCCTTCGGACAGCGGAAGCGGCGCTTGGACTTCGGGAAGACGCCGGCCGAGGGCGGCGAGCGTTTCGGCGATCTCGATTTTCCGGCCGAGATTGAGGAACGAAATCTCCTCCAGCAGATAAAGCCGGTTTTCCCCGTCCTGGCAGACCCGGCGGGCCAGCGTCCGTTCGGGGCTTCCGGCCGGTTCGAGGTCCGGCCTGAGACGGGCCGGGCGGATTCCCCAGAGATCCAGAATACCGGCGATCGTCTCCGCGCTGGGATCCATCGAGCTTCCGCCGCCGCCTTGCCTCAGGCGGTCGCAGCGCCTACAGCGATCGAATAGAATTTCGAGTCTTCGGAATCCGAGCGCGACGTCAGGACGCAGGGGCAATCCGCCCCGGCGACGATGGCCGCCGTTTCCCCGCCGGCCAGGTAGGAACAGGTCTTGAAAAAGACGTTGCCGGTCTCGATGTTCGGGAACAGGAGGATGTCGGCGTCGCCGGCGACCGGCGATTTGACGCCCTTGATCTCCGCGCTTTCCTTCGAAACGGCCACATCGAGGGCCAGCGGGCCGTCCACGATCGCGTCCTTGATCTGGCCGCGCTCGGCCATCTTGCTGAGGATCGCCGCGTCCGTCGTCGGGACCATCTTGAGGTTGACCTTCTCCACGGCGCAGATGACCGCGGCCTTGGGCTTCTCGATGCCGAGCTTGCGGGCGACGGCGACGCAGTAATTCAGGATCTGGACCTTGGCTTCGAGGTCGGGGTAGGGGATGACGGCGGCGTCGGCGCAGATGATGAGCTTCGGACGCGTCGGGACCTGGATGACGCTGACATGGGACAGGAGCTTGCCCGGCTTGAGAAGGCCTTTTTCCTTGTCGATGATGGCCTTGATGTACAGAGACGAATCGATCAGGCCCTTCATGAGAAAGTCGGACTCGCCGGCCTTGATCCGGGCGACGGCCTTGGCCAGGGCCTTGCCCTGGTCGGGTTCGTCGATGATTTCGAACAGTCCGGGATCGATCTTGTTCTCGCGGGCCACCGACTCGATCTTCGCCTTATGCCCGGTTAGCACGGCCTGGACCATTCCGCCCTTCACCGCCCGGCCGACGGCTTCGATCGTATGGGGATCCTCCCCGCAGGCGACGGCCAGCCGCCGCTGTTTTTGTCCCTTGAGGTGTTCGACGATTTGATCGAGAGATGTGACCATCGGAGCGCTCCTCTATTATAAATAGGTCTTCGCCTCTTCTTCGCCTTTCAGGATCCGGATCCCGGCCGCGGCCAGGGCGACCATCTCGTTCTCGCCCGGGTAGATGAAGATCCGGCCGAGGTAGGAGATGTGGGCTTTGATGCCCTCGACGAAATCCGGGCTGTACATCAATCCGCCGGTCAGAACGACGGCGTCCACCTGCCCTTTGAGGACGGCGGCGGCGCCGCCGATCTGCTTGGACACGGTTTTGATCATCGCCTCGAAGACCAGGGCGGCTTCTTTGTCCCCTTCCTTGATCCTTTTTTCGGTCACCCGCAGGTCGTTCGTGCTCAAAAGACCGACCATCCCGCCTTTTCCGGCGATTTTTTTCTTGATTTCATCCTTCGTGAACTTTCCGGAGAAGCAGAGAGCGGCGAAATCATTGGCCGGGAGCGTCCCGGCCCGTTCCGGGGCGATCGGACCTTCGCCGTTGAGGGCGTTGTTCACGTCGACGACCCGGCCGTGCTTGTGGACGCCGATGGAGATCCCTCCGCCCAGGTGGCCGACGATGAGATTGAGCTCGTGATACGGCCGGCCCAGGGCTTCGGCCGCCAGGCGCGCCGAATACTTGTGGTTGAGGGCGTGAAAGATGCTCCGGCGCTTGATCTCGGCGAAGCCCGTCAGCCGGGCCCAGTCCTCCAGCTCGTCCACGACCACCGGATCGACGATGTACGCCGGCAGGCCGAACGGCCGGGCGATTTCGTCGGCGATGAGGCCGCCGAGATTGGAGGCATGCTCGCCCTGGACGCCGGCGATGAGGTCCTCGATCAGCCGGGCGTTGACCGTGTAGGTGCCGCCGGGGATCGGCTTGAGCAGGCCGCCCCGGCCGATGACCGCGGCGAAGCTCCGCGGGTCGATCCCGCGGGCGACAAGCGTTTTAAGGACGATCTCCTTGCGGAAATCCTTCTGGTCGACCATCTTCTGATAGCCGGCCAGGTCTTCGGCCGAATGGGAGATATTCTCGGAAAAGATTTCCCGGTCGTCCTCATAGACGGCGATTTTCGTTGAGGTCGAGCCGGGATTGATGATCAGGAGGAGCATGCATTCTCCTTTGGATCGATCAGGAAATGTACGAGAGCAAACTATAGGCAAGCCGGCCTGGAGTGTCAATATAAAAGGAGACGGCGCAAAAAAAATATTTTTCTTTTCATGGATTTTGATATTTCACGGAAGAAATATCACGGCTCTTTCTTGACTCTTTTCCGCGAGCGGAGATAACATGTCTTTCTCTTCATGCTCTTCTTAAACGCTATTCATCCGTCGAATGGAGGTCTTTCATGCGCCGTTCTTTGCCGTTTTCCGGGAAAAAAGTCATGATCCTGGCCGGCCCCCTGGCCTTGGCCGCCGTCGTTTTCCTCGCGGCGTCGGGTTCGAGCCCGACCGCGGCGTCCGGCGACGACAACCCCTTTTTCGCCCCGTTCGCGACGCCCTTCCAGGTTCCGCCCTTCGAGAAGATCAAACCGGAACACTTCGTTCCGGCCTTCGAAAAGGGGATGGCCGAACAGAAAGCCGAGATCGAAGCCATCGTCGCCGATCCCGCCGCTCCCGATTACGCCAACACCATCGTCGCTCTCGACCGTTCGGGCAAGCTCCTGTCCGAGGTCAACCGGGTGTTTGGCGGCTTGACCTCGGCCAACACCACCGATGAGCTCAAGGCCATCCAGAAAGAGATCTCCCCCCGTCTGGCCGCCCACCGGGACGAGATCAACCTCAACAAGACGCTGTTCGAGCGGGTGAAGGCCGTCTACGACAAGCGGGCGTCCCTCAACCTCGACCCGGAGCAGACCTATGTCCTGGAAAACCTCTATCTGGGATATGTCCGCAACGGGGCGAACCTGAACGAAGCGGACCAGGCCAAGCTCCGGGAAATCAACCAGAGGCTGTCCCGGCTGGGCGTTCAGTACAACCAGAACGTCCTGAGTGAAACAAACGCTTTCCAAATGGTGGTCGAGAGCGAAGCCGACCTGGCCGGCCTTTCGGACGCCTCGATCGCCGCGGCGGCCGCGGCGGCCAAGGCCGCGGGGATGGAGGGGCGCTGGCTCTTCACCACCCAGAAGCCGAGCATGATTCCCTTCCTGATGTTCGCCCAAAACCGCGGGCTCCGGGAGAAGCTGTATACGGCCTACATCAAACGGGGGGACAACGACAACGCCAACGACAATAAAAAGATCCTGTCCGACATCATTAAGCTCCGCGTGGAGCGGGCCCGTCTTCTCGGCTATAAAACATACGCCGACTACGTCCTGGAAACGCGGATGGCCAAAAATCCGGCCAGTGTTTATAGCTTGTTGGACCGGCTCTGGGCCGCGGCCCTCAAGGTCGCCAAGCGGGACGCCGGCGAGCTCCAGGCGATCATCGATAAGGAGAAGGGCGGATTCAAGCTGGCCCCCTGGGACTGGTGGCTTTACGCGGAAAAGCAGCGCAAGGAAAAGTACGACCTGGACGATGCCGAGCTCCGGCCCTACTTCGTCCTGGCCAACGTCCGGGACGGCGCGTTCTGGGTCGCCAACCAGCTTTACGGCCTGACCTTCACGCCTCTTTCCGGAATTCCTCTGCCCCACCCGGACGCCCAGGCCTTCGAGGTCAAGGAAGCCGACGGGTCCCATTGCGGCGTCCTCTATATGGACTTCCATCCCCGGGCCAGCAAGAACGGCGGGGCCTGGTGCGGGGCCTACCGCAGCCAAAGCCGGTTGTACGGCAAGGAAATCGATCCGGTCGTGACCATGGTCATGAATTTTTCCGTGCCCGCTGGCGGAAACCCGGCCATGCTCACGCTGGAGGAAGTCAGCACGCTGTTCCATGAGTTCGGCCATGCCCTGGACAACCTCCTGTCCGACAAGACGACCGGGACGACGTTCCGGTCCCCGGATTTCTCCGAGCTGCCCTCCCAGATCATGGAGCACTGGGCGACGCATCCGACGGTCATCAAGCACTACGCCAGGCATGTTCAAACCGGCGAAGCCATCCCCGACGCCCTGATCAAAAAAATCGAAAACAGCAGCCTCTTCAATCAGGGTTTCGACAACGTCGAATACATCGCGGCCTGCCTTCTCGATATGAAGTTTCATACCCTGACCGAACCGGCCGAGCTCGACGTCAACAAATTCGAAAAGGATTATTTCGATTCGATCGGCTTGATCCCGGAAATCGGCAGCCGCTACCGGAGCACCCATTTCACCCACATCATCGGCGGCTACGCGGCCGGCTATTACGGCTACATCTGGTCGGCCGTTCTGGACAACGACGCCTTCGGGGCTTTCGAGGAAACGAGCCTGTTCGACAAAGCCACGGCCGCTTCCTTCCGGAAAAACGTCCTGTCCCGAAACGGCACGGCCGATTACATGAAGATGTTCGTCGATTTCCGCGGCCGCGAGCCGAAAATCGACTTCCTGCTGAAGAACCGCGGATTGACGGATTGATCCGGGAGCGTATACCAAGGGAGCCCTCCATGAAAAAACAGACGATCCGGATGATTCTCGCCCTGATGGTGTCCGTCGCCGCGATGGGAACATTCGCCGCCCAGAAGACGAAGGAGGCCAAGCCGGCCGCGGCGGCCGAAAGCCCGGCCGATCCTTTCGCCTCGCTGAAATACCGTCATGTCGGCCCGGTCGGAAACCGGGTCAGCGCCGTCATCGGCCTTCCGGGGAACCCCGACGTCTATTACGCCGGGGCCGCCTCGGGAGGGATTTTCAAGTCCGTCGACGGCGGGACGAGCTGGGAGCCGATCTTCGACGGCCAGCCGGTCTCGTCCATCGGCTCCCTGGCCGTTGCCCCCTCCGATCCCAACGTCGTCTGGGCCGGGACGGGCGAGGCCTTCATCCGCAGCAACGTCTCCCACGGCAACGGCATCTACAAATCCACCGACGCCGGAAAGACGTGGACCTGCGCGGGCCTGGAAAAGACCGGGCGCATCGGGCGGATCGTTGTCGATCCGCGGAATCCGGACGTGGTCTTCGCCGCGGCCATGGGCCATTGCTACGGCCCGCAGCAGGAGCGGGGCGTCTTCCGGACGACCGACGGCGGCAAAACCTGGACCCGGGTTCTTTTCGTCGACGAGAACACGGGCTGCTCGGACATCGCCATGGATCCCCAAAATCCGCGGATCCTCTTCGCCGGGATGTGGCCCATGCTCATCCGGACCTGGGGAAAGTGGAGCGGCGGGCCGGGCGGGAGCCTGCACGTCTCCCGCGACGGCGGAACGACCTGGACGCGCCTCAAGGGCGCCGGATTGCCGGAGACCGAAATCGGCAAGGTGGGCCTGGCCGTTTCTCCGACCGATTCCAACCGGGTTTACGCCCTGATTGAAGCCGCCGACGAGGGCCTCTGGCGGTCCGACGACGGCGGCGGGTCGTGGAAGCACATCAACCACGACACGGCCCTTCTCAACCGGCCGCTGTATTACACGCGCGTCGTCGTCTCCCCGGACAACGCCGATGAGATCTACTTCCCGGCGACGGGATTCCACATGAGCCAGGACGGGGGCAAGACCTTCAAGCGCTTCGGCGTCTGGGGCGGCGACCATCACGACATGTGGATCGATCCGAAGGATGCCGACCGCATGATCGTCGGCAACGACCAGGGCCTCGCCCTTTCGATCAACCGGGGCCGGACCTGGCGGGCCGTCGAGCTTCCCATCGCCCAGATGTACCACGTCTATACGGACAACCGGATTCCTTACTTTCTTTACGGCAACCGCCAGGACGGAACGTCGTATCGCCTGCCGAGCAACAGCCGGACCGGCGGAAGCATCCCCCGGGGGCTCTGGCACCCGGTGGGCGGATTCGAAAGCGGCTTCGCCGTCCCCGACCCGGTCGATCCCAACATCGTCTGGTCGGGCAATTACGACGGCATGCTGGACCGCTTCGATCAGCGGACCATGCAGGCCCGTCCGGTCAGCGTCTGGCCGGAGAGCCTCCAGGGCTGGCCGGCCAGCCAGGTGAAATACCGTTTCCAATGGACGTTCCCCATCGCCGTTTCCCCACACGATCACAACAAGGTCTATGTCGGAAGCCAGTATATCCATATGACGACGGACGGCGGCCAGAGCTGGCAGGTCATCAGCCCGGACCTGACCACGAACGACAAAAGCAAGCAGGAGCGAACCGGCGGGCTCACGCCCGATGACGCCAGCCCGCTCTATGCCTGCACGGTGTTTGCCGTCGCCGAATCGCCTCTCGAAGCGGGGCTGATCTGGGCCGGCACCAACGACGGCAAGCTCCAGCTCACGCGCGACGGCGGCAAGAGCTGGACCGACGTCTCCGGCAACCTCCCCAAGCTTCCGCCGTGGGGGACGGTCAGCAACATCGAGCCGTCCCGGTTCGCCGCCGGGATCTGTTACGTCACGGTGGACCTCCACCAGGTCAACGATTTCGAACCTTTTGTCTTCAAGACGACGGATTATGGAAAGACGTGGAAGAACATCAGCTCGAATATCCCCAGGTCGGCCCTGAGCTTCGCCCATTGCGTCCGGGAAGATCCCGTCCGGGCGGGGATGCTCTATCTCGGCGTGGAAAACGCCATTTACGTATCGCTCGACGACGGAGCTTCGTGGAAGCCCCTTCAGACGAACCTCCCTCACGCGCCCGTCCATTGGCTGACGGTCCAGGAGCATTTCAACGATCTCGTCGTCGGCACATACGGCCGCGGATTCTGGATCCTGGACGACATCACCCCTCTGCGGCAGCTCACGCCGGAGGTTGCGAATGCCGACGCGCATCTTTTCGAGCCGCGTTCCGCATACCGGTTCCAGCGGATCGCCGGGCCTTCGGGCGCGCCCAACGACCCCAGCGAGGGTGAAAATCCGACTTATGGGGCCTCAATCAATTACTATCTGAAGGCCGAGCCGAAGGAAGACATCGTCATCACGATCGCCGACGCGGCGGGGACCGTCGTCCGGACGCTCAAGAATGAAACCGATGAAGACGCCCTCGAAGGGGACGGCGAAGGCCGGGGCCGCGGTGGCTTGTTTAAAGTGCCTAAAAAGTCCGGGATCAACCGGATCTGGTGGGACCTTCGTTACGACAAGACGGGGGAGATCAAGCTCTGGACCCGGCCGGTCGGCCGCCCGCACGTCGGATTCAGCGAAAAAGGCTGGCGGCGTTTCCCCCTCGGGCGGTTCCAGGAGGGGCCTCTGGTCGAACCCGGCGTTTATACGATCAAGCTTAAAATCGGAGACAAGGAATATGTCCGCTCTCTGACCGTGAAAAAGGATCCCAACACCGCCGGGACCGAGGCCGATATCCATGAGCAGACCGGCATCATGCTCGACATCCACGAAACCATGAAGGCGGTGATCGCGCTCCTCAACCGGGTCGAGCTCATCCGCAAGCAGATCTCCGACGCCGCTCTTCTCCTCAAGGGGAACAAGGAAGCCGAGCCGGTCCTGAAGGCCGGCCTCGAGCTGGATAAAAAGCTCGTCGATTTCGAGGATTTCTTCTTCCCGGTCGGGATCACCGGTTCGGGCGACGAGCTGCGCTGGCCGGACAAGTTCTTCGCCAAGCTCGGATTCCTGGCCGGCCACGTCGGGGAGTCGGATTTCCCGCCGACGTCGCAGCAGCGGGAAGTCCACGAGATGTTCAAAAAGCAGCTGGCCGAAAAGACGCAGGCGCTCCGCCTGCTCATTGAGAACGACGTGGCGGCCCTGAACAAAATGATCGCGGAGAAAGGCCTCCCGCACATCCTGTCGGAATTTTAATTTTCTCCGCTCGGGGCAATTTTCTCGATCGGGCCGTAGTGGTCGAGGATGCGCATGACCGCTTCGGCCGCCGCGCCGTTGCCCCAGTCGAAGATGGTGAAGACGCCCATGCCTTCTCCCTCGGGGCTGGTCCGGCCGCCGTGGCCGTAATTTTCCATCGTGAATCCGTAATCGGCCGGCCCGAACCAGGGATAGACTTTCTCCCACATGGCTTTTACGCCGGGATTCTCCGGGCAGTACATCATGATGAAGCCGGCCTTGAGGGCGGCAATGCCCCGTTCGCGGTAAGCCGGGTCGTTCGTCTGTCGGGCGTAATCGAGGAAGAGCTCGGCGAAAAGCGTTTCCCGGGAGTCGTTCCACTCGCCGTCGGCGTTCATGACTCCGAATCCGCCGAGGGCGGGAACGTAGATGAATGGCGGCTGCCAGACCTGCTGGGCCATGGAAAGCTCGTCGAGCGTCCGTCGCCCCCAGGCGAGATAATCGGGCCGGCCGGTCGCCTTGAACGCGGCCAGCAGCGCTTCCGCCGTCCAGAACATCGACAACGTGTTCTGTTTATGCATCGCGTTGCGTTCGATTTTGCGGTCGAGATACCGGTCGAGGCCCCAATCGCAGCAGGACCAGTACGTCTCGAAATCGAGCCACCGGCCTTCCGGGACGATGTCTTTAATGACGGCGTCCAAAGCCCGGAGAGCCGCCGCGCGGTAACGGACATCGCCCGTCGCTTCGGCCAGCTTCATCAGGAACGCGGCGCTCAGACTCGATTCCGGCGTCCGGTTCATGATCGGGCCGGGCGCGTGGGTTTCTGGATGAAGCCAGCCCGGGAAATAGCCCCCGGCATCCTGGAGCGAAAGCAGGCGTTCGCCGTACCGCCGGGCGTAATCGACGAGGCGGGCGTCCTTTTCGAGCTCGTCGTGCCAGCGCAGCATCTGGAGCGCGGTCCAGCTCATGTCGAGGACGTGGAACCAGTCCGAGGTGATGCCGTGCTCGACGGGAGTCCGGTCGGAATTCGACCAGCGGGCCTCGATCCAGCTGCGCGGCCGGCGGAGCTTTTGGCCGTTGATTTCGACGAGATCGTTGGCCGTGCCGATGACGGCCGGAAATAAGCCGTCGGTCATGGGCGCGGCCAGGGCCAGCTCCTTGGTCAGGAGGGCTTTGGACCGAAGAGCCGCGCCCGTCTCGCCGCCGAGGCGGCGGGCGTAGCGATAGAGTCCGGAGGCGCTTCGCAGCGACGAGAACCAGGCCTGGTTCCAGATGGACAGGAATTCGCGCTGGTACCACGGCCCCGGATAATTGGGGGATTGCGAGATGTTGACGATGAATTGAGGCGCGCCGACGCGGACGCCGCCGAGGTCGAACTCCTGCCAGACATATTTTCCCCAGCCGCCGAAGGCCCAGTCGTATGTCCGGCGGACGTACGCTTCGAGCGGCGCTGAGACCGGTTCTCCTTTGGCGAAAAGGGGCTGGCCCCAGCGATTCCAGAGAAAAGCCGATGTTTTGGACCAAGGATTCGCAACGGTTGCTGAATCCCGGTACGCGGCGATATAGAAGCCCAGCTCGACTTTTCCCGGGGCAAACGTCATCCCCGGCGCCTTTTTATAAAGGGTGTGCGCCGGGATGTCCGTCTTGACCATTCCGAGCCAGAAGCGCCGGGTCGGGGCGTCGTAATCCAGAAACCAGGGATTTTCCGGGCGTCGTCCGGCGATATCCAGGTCCGGGACGACGGCCAGGACGAGCGATCCCCGGGCGGCGATGATCGCCGGCGAGCGGAAAACGTGCTGGGCGACGACATAGCCTTCTTCCGGCGCAAGATGCGGGGCCCACCAGAAGTCCGGCTCGACATCGAGGTCGAAGCGCACGGCCAGCTCGTCCTGGGCCGCGGCCGAGGAAACGTCCCAGGTCAGACGGACGCGGCGAAAGCCGCTTTCGTCGGGATTGTCGATTTGGAATTGAGGCCGGCCGGCTCCGGATAATTCCGGGACGGAGAAGCGAAGGCACGTCTCGCCGTCGAGCTTGAGGGAGTATCCGGCGCCGTCGGGCGTTATGACTGCCGAACCGGTCCCGGAATTCCGGCATCCTCCGCCGGCGGCAATCAAGGTGAGAACGAGAAGAAGGAAAAGAGTTTTGCGCATGACGGCGTTCTCTCCCATGGCATTCGGTTGAGAGCTATTATAAACGTTCGTCCGGGCTCCGGAAACCGGATGTTCGTTTTATCGCGTTTGAAGGAGGGATGCCTTTGGGATACCATGAGGCCTTCCCGCGATCTCAGGAGGAACCATGAAAAAAAGCGCTGTCATCTTCGCGGCGATGATCGCCGTCATGATTTTTTCCGCGTCCGCCTTTCCGGCGGCACCTTCGGCGGAATCCCTAGACAAGAAAATAAAATCCCTGACCGATTCTCTCACTCCCGGGCTCATCGACATCCGCCGGGACATTCACGCCCACCCCGAGCTGGGCTTGGAGGAAACGCGCACGTCGGCCATCGTCGCCGATTATTTCCGCAAGCTCGGCCTCGAGGTCCGGACGGGTTATTCCGTCACGGGCGTCATCGGGATCCTCAAGGGCGGAAAGCCCGGTCCGGTCGTGGCCATGCGCGGCGACATGGACGCCCTGCCGATCACCGAGGAAACGGACCTTCCTTTCGCCTCCAAGGTGAAAGCGGTCGTCGACGGCCGGGAAACCGGCGTGATGCACGCCTGCGGCCACGATATCCACACGACGCTACTCCTGGGGGTCGCCGCGGTCCTCTCGGCGATAAAAGCGGATCTTCCCGGCACGGTCGTCTTCATCGCCCAGCCGGCCGAGGAAACCGTCGGCGGGGCGGCCATCATGATCCGCGATGGAGCGTTCAAAGATCCCATTCCGGAGGCCTTTTTCGCCTATCACGTGGACGACACGCTCAAGGCCGGCAAGATCGGGTATGCCTCCGGCTTCATGTCGGCCAACGTCGACGGCTTCGACCTGGAGATCATTTCCGAGGGATGTCACGGGGCTTATCCCTGGCTCTGCGTCGACCCCATCGTCGTCGGCGCCCAGATCGTCACCGCCCTTCAAGTCATCATTTCGCGGGAGTTGAGCGTCCATAACAACACGGTCATCACCGTCGGCTCCTTTCACGGCGGAAGCGCTCCCAACATCGTCCCGAAATCGGTCCGGATGGAGGCCACCGTCCGCAATTATGGCGAGGACCAGCGCCGGCTTCTCAAGGAGAAGATCACCCGCCTCGTCACGAACATCTGCGAGGCCTCCGGAGCGCAATTCAAGCTCGATTATGGATTCGGGACGTCCTCCGTGTACAACGACCCGGCCCTTACGAGCCGGGCCTTAGCCGTCGCGGAGCGCGTCCTCGGCTCCAAAGAAGCTCTCGTCGAACAGCTCCCGGAAATGGGCGGCGAGGACTTCAGCGCCTACGGAACAATCGCCCCGGCGGTCATGTTCAACCTCGGGGTCGTCCCGGCCGACCTGGAGGCGACCGCCGTCCATTCCCCGACGTTCCGGGCCGATGAAGCCGCCATTCCCATCGGCGTCAACCTTATGGCCGA
>Ga0172371_10003894_pt1 | contig 22983 bp, 22 predicted proteins | sample Lak12m_FD_114543 | JGI IMG/M metagenome (GOLD analysis project Ga0172371, IMG submission 114543) | Freshwater microbial communities from Kabuno Bay, South-Kivu, Congo - kab_022012_12m | ecosystem: Environmental > Aquatic > Freshwater > Lake | place: Democratic Republic of the Congo: South-Kivu...
TATTTCACCCACTGCGCCGCCATCGCCCGCGACCTGGCCCGCCGCCAACAGGAACTCCAGTCGCCGGAAACCCGTACCCAGCCGGAGACCCAGACTTTGGAAGCCCTTGCCCCTGCGGAAGAGTCGCACGATGCTGCACAGCCTGGCGAGCCGCCTTTGGTGATCGAAACGCACCTGGCGCGTGCTGCGGAAGTGTACGCCAGCGCCGATCGTGAACTGACCCCCGACCTGCTGGCGCGCCTGCGCCTGATGGCCGCCCGCTGCGATCCGCCTGCCCGCGCCGCCCAATCCACCGGCGGCGATTGGCTGGCCGATGCTTTGTCCACTGCTCTGGGCGTGGCCAAACCGGGCAACCTGCTGAACTATGCCGACGCCGTGCTCAGCGACTGGATCAAAAACGGCCGCCCCGAGCGCCAGCGCCCGGCCAAATCCACCTCAAAACCACGCTCGCGCAAGCACGATGAGCCAGGCACTCACCAGGGCATTCGCGAGTATCTCGAAAAACACGGAGGCATTCCCCATGAACCCACAACCAACAGCCACCCAGATTGACGTTCTCAAAGTGCTCAAGCTCCTGGGCGAAGCTTATCCCACCTTTCAGTTGAGCCGCGCCTCGGTTGAAGTTTACGTCGGCCTGCTCACCGATCTACCCGCTGCCCTGCTCGAACAGGCCGCCCTGGAGCACATCAGCCGCTCGGCTTTCTTCCCCACCATTGCCGAGCTGCGCGGCGCGGCTTTCGATCTGCTGGAGGCGGCCAACCCGCCCCTCTCTGCTCACGAAGCCTGGCTGGTTGTCCAGGATGAAATCCAGCGCACCGGCCACGGAGGGCAGCCGGAGTTTGCCGATCTGCTGCTGATCCAGGCCGTGGACGCTCTGGGCTGGCGGCAGTTGTGCCTGTCGGATAACCCCATCGCCGACCGCGCCCACTTCGTCCAGGTCTACCAGGCGCTGCTCGAGCGCCGGAAGCAGGAGCAGCGCCGCCCGCTCGAAGTGCGCCGTTTTATCGCTTTGCAGGCCGGTTCGCCGGCTGTGCTGCCCGAAAGCGCCATCGCATCATTACCCAAACCATCCCTCCCAACATCGTAGAAAGGCAGGTTTATGTCCAACAACATCGTGGTCTTGTCAGGCTGGCTGCAAATCGAACGCGTCCAGGCGGTAGACCTGGGCCAGGAAGGCGCCCGCGCTGCGCCGGTCATCCACGCCTGGGTCTACACCGATAAGCCTTACCTGGGCGGCAAGCATCCCGTGCTGCTCAGCGGCGCGGCAGCCCAATCGGTGCTGGAATGGGCGCGTGACTGGCCGCCCAACACCCCGCTGCCCCAGGTGATCGCCGAGGGCAAGCTGGTCTCGCGCAACGGCCATTCCAAAGTCAACGTGGGTAAGCTCAGTTTCATGGGTTCTTTCGACCCGGCCTACCGCTCTTTCATGTGCGACCTGTCCCGGCTGCTGGAGCAGAAGGACACCCTTGACCTGCGCGCCGGCCTGGCTGACCTGCTGCACCGCAACGCGGCGGTGCCTTTTCTGCACGGCGGCCCGGATTTCACCGCTGGGTCGCCTGGTTAAAAAATATAGTGATATTCTCCCCCATCTACCTTTTGCGTATTTTTTCTGCAATATGCTGATTCCTGATGTCTCTTTCCCGCCGATGCCAGCCGGCCTGCCGCCCTCGCTGCGAGCCTTGCAGTCGATCCGCCGCGACCGGCGCGAGCGCATCTTGCAAGGCTTGTACCTCCTGTCCACAACCAGTTTGTCTGTTGGCCAGGAGCTGCGGGCGGTGATGGAGATCATCCTGGGGGTTTTGCCAGGCAGCCTGTCGATCCAGCAGGTCTTTCACGCCGATCTGCCGGCATTGGGATTGGCAATCAAGGAGACGCCCTATTTCATCCGCAGCAGCCGGCTGGCGTTATTTCGTCTTTCCAACCTGGGCCGCAAGGCCTGCCAGGAACTGGGCTGGCCGGTGGTCGAATCCGAGTGGGAGCGCCTGATCTGCTCGCACGAGGGTCTGCTCTATCCCCGCCACACCCTGGGCCTGCTGGCTTTCTGCTGGCAGGCCCGATTGCGGGATTGGTGGACGGAGTTGCTGCCCCAAGTGAATGCTTCAGTGGAGCCGGATGTGTTGGTATCTAAGGGGGGAGTAGATATCTATGCTGAATTCGAGATCCGGGCTCACGAGAAACTGGAAAAGTGGAAAAAGATATGCGATTTCCAGAGTTTTGTGGCGCTATGCAGTTTTACACCGAAAACTCGATATGGATTAATTCGGGAATGCAAATTGGGCCGTTTGCCAGGGGTCGCAACAGATCTGCATACTCTTACACATATGAATTGCAATCCAGAAATCAACTCGTTATGGGCTGAGAAATGGAAACAGAGATAAAACCATGTCTATATCGTGCTCAGCTTTTATGTTTTAGACAATGTTAAGTTGATACAATTCAGGCTTTTTATACCTGAGCAGTCACCTTACAATTTACCTGAGTTTTGCGATTTGTAATGAGCTATTTCTATGGGTATAATTACCTCAAAGCTCATTTGTAAGCTCACCTTCCCAAACATTCTCGGGAAACAATCTTGCCATCTTTGGTCAGATAATCGGCTGAAAATTGGGGTTGACCCATTCGTCTGCTCGCGATTTCTAGCCATTAGGTAGCTAAAATCAGACGGATTGTGTTCTCTAGGCCAGTATGGAAAGCTATCGAATCTCTCAATCGTGTGGTTCGATATTTATGGGCCATAGTTTCCTCTTACGCCTGGTTCGCCGCTGAAGCGAGGCGATGTTGTGATTGCATAGCCCCTCGCCGAGCCAATTTTGATGGATTTAAAATGCAAAACTCGAGTAATTTATAAAAAATGCATTCTAAGACATACTTACTAGCCGCCTGACGGTTGGTTTCGTTGTTTTTGGATTTTATAGGTTGCTATTACAGGTTTTTACACAGCTATATCGGACGGGAAATGTACTGCAAGGTCCTTGTAAAACGATCCCGCAGATTGATACCTCACTTGTTTATCTTTTGCCAACGCCTTAAATAAAATATCGTTAATTGCTTCAGGAAGTTGATGATTAAGGCTTGTAGGCAGCGTGGGATCTGAATTGATCTGAGCCTTTATGGTTTCTTGTGGAGAAAAACATTTGAATGGTAGGTATCCAGTTAGTAACTCATAAGCCACAATACCTAAAGAATAGATATCAGCGCGCCAATCTGCATCCGTTTTTTTCAATGCTTGTTCAGGAGATATATATTCGGGCCTTCCCCAAGGTTGGTCTGTTCTGACAACTTGCCCCCATTCCAGGACACGTGTTACAGGGGGGTCGGTAAGAATGGCCCCTCTGTGTTCAACAATGAGAATATTATTGGGGTGAACGTCTAAATAAACTACATTATTATGATGGAGATAGTCAAGCGCGTTTGACAATTGCCTCAGATAATTTAAAACCAGTCCAGTATCCAACAGATCTTCTCTTTCTACAATCACTTCCAAGGTTATTCCCTCAAGAAATTCCATTGCTATAAAAAATACATCTGATATTTTCCCAATATCATAGACCGCTACTAGGTTTGGATGTCTGAGAGATTTAGCTAATTGTGATCTTCGCTCAAAGCTGGATACAAGCTTAGTATCTGTTGACAATTGCCAATTCAAAACTTTCAGAGCAACAAGTTGACCTGTCTCTTGATCCTCTGCTTTATAAACTTGACCGAATGCCCCCTCACTTAACTTCTCAAGCCTTCGATATTTTCCCAAGAATTTAGTATTAATCATTGAAATATATCCTCAACAAGTATATGACTGCTGGTTCGGTCATTTTGATGATGGTTTTCAAGAATCACCTTGATTTACCCCACTCGAAGCATCAAAAAGGCCAAAAACTTGTGATTTTATCCCATCTTCAGGCAAGCAGCAGAAATGCTCGCTTGAAAACGGGAGAAGATCGCGAAAATCGGGCCATTTTAGGTATTCAAGTAGGATGAAAATTCTAAAAACGGCTTTTAAAATGACCGAACCGTGAGATATGATCATGTTATAAACTAAATGTTTATAACACGAAACCTTATTGACCCTGCGATTTTACCTATAACATGAGAACCAAGTTGAATGCAATATAGCGAAGCATATTGATGCTCACGCCGCGAAAAAAATGTATATATTACATTACTCCAAAATTTGCGATGAATAAACCAATCCGCTTTTGGCGAGCCGAGATGAAGTCTAACTAATAGCGAGCTTGACATTCCGTATTGGTAATACTTTTTTGCCAACTGCCATCGCGTCTTTGGGTAAGCATGATAAACAATTGCATTGGGGCTATACATTAGATTAGCCTTTTGCTTTAACATTCGCCAATATAAGTCAATATCTTCTGCATAATTTTCGCATTCATCCCTAAAAGCGCCAACCCTGACCAATATATCCCGCTTATATGCGCAATTATTGGTTATTAGTGCGCCAGCCAAACTAAGACGAGTCATTTTCTGCTTTTCGTTTGGATAGCGCACTATTTCGTTTAGGAAAACATGGCCGGCGAATTTCTCAACATCATTCTGCGGTGGTAATGGTAAAACTCTTCCTCCAAGGCCATCTAATCCATCTTCATTACAAAATTCTTGATAAATCTGATCAATCCAATTAGCTGTAGGCACACAGTCGGAATCAGTAAAAGCAATTATTTCTCCAGTAGCAGCATCAATTCCAATGTTGCGCCCGCCAGCAGCATGGATTTTGGGATTCTCAAGCACTGTTACCGGAAATTTCTTAGCCTCAGAGATTGTGTTATCTTCGGATAAGCCATCGCAAACAAAGACCTCATTCGGCTTGCGTATTCCATTAAACAGCGCATCTAGAGTTTTACTGATGTTACTGCCAGCATTTAAAGTGGGTATTACAACGCTAATCCGCATGTTTTTCTATCCTTCATAAATTGTAGATATTTAGTAAAGTAAATACTTGTGGTTGGCCGTTAGTTATTCAGTCAGCTTTAAAGTAAAATAAAAACGATGAATAATGCCAATAAAGCACTCCAATTGCGGCGTGCTCCAGGTGTGTGTTTGGATGTATTTGTATTTGCAGGAGGCGTAAATCGTAAAATGCAGCCCTTTATGTCGAGATTTTTTAACGCTTCAACAATTTGCCCAAGCTCATAAGTTGTATATAGCAAATCGCCACCGTAGACAATCTTCATCAGCTTCCCTTTATTAGTCTTACCCCAGAATTGAAACATTCCCTGGAAAGTAAAAGCTAGCAGCCACCAAATGAAAGGGAGTGAAAGAGGAAACAGAGAGTGTTCAATAAACGATTTGACTGCTGCCAGAAGTAGAAACATAAGGAACAAAAAAGTCAGGGTTGGATTATCGTATTGGGCTTGGTCAGGATGCCTTTTCATCACATGATACTGCCCTCGCCCCCAAAGAAAGAATCTCTCTATAAGATTCCTCCAATGATTCCATGTTTCTGTAGTGTGATATGCCACGGCCTCTGGACAACAGTGAATTATGTAGCCAGCCTCAGTTAATCTTAAGCCCAAATCTACATCCTCGCCTCCCACTCTATTTGGGAAGGCAATATCATATCCTCCTGTCTCGAGTAAAACCTCTCGCCGAAACGAAATATTGGTACCAACAGTAAATTGTACTGTTTTTGCGTATTTGGCAAGTGAATAAGCAGCCACAAAAATAGTACTTTCAACTATTTCCCATACAAGGTTCTTGTGCCCCCTAAATTCAGTTACTCCAAGAACGCCTCCTGGCTGACCGTTAATAACTTGGCAATAACAACGTAAATGCTCCGCCAATAAATTTGAATCGACTTCGCAATCCGAGTCCATAAATAGAATAATTGGATATTGAGATAAAGATGTACCCAAGTTGCGTTTCTTTGCCACGTTATTTTCGCACACGATATATTTGCAGCCAAGTTCTTGGCAGTAACCTTTAATTAGACCAGCATCACTACCATTACTGCTATCTACAACTAGTATTTCAGAATCCACATCTATACGCTGACGTGCATTTTTTATAGATAAGAGTAACTGTTGTACTAATTTTTCCCTACCATGCGAAGGAATTACCACGGAAATCCCATTTAAGTCCTGCCTAATATTCTCACCCATATTACTCTCCTGGTTCAATGCTGACTAGCAAAATAAAGAAGGGTTATGCCCATACTTAAAATAATTGCCCACATTTCTATAATACGAGAATCTCTTTCGTGATCCAATTGCATTTTCAGGTATAAGAATTTTTTGAATATTCTATGCCACTTCAGATGCTTGAAAGCTTCCGCCAACTTCCCCAATTCAAAAGATAAATCCACCAGGACTGCTTCCAGCATGTAAACGCTCTCTTTCGGATGCAATTTTAGATATAAAATTTGAAGAATTGTATAAATCAAGAGAGAAAAAGCTGTGAAAAAAAATGGCATGTACCAGCTAATGTCCCGAAATAGCAATAGAGGGATCGAAAAAATACCAAGCAAACTCAACGATATTATCATGGGAAACTCAAATCGTAGTTGCTGAGGAAATTTTTCACCTAAGAAAAAATCTGCCCTTCCATACGTGAAGTTTTTCCTTAAAGCATCGCTCAAATTGCGAACAGTTTCTCGAGTATGCAAGACAGTTGCTGATGGGTTGCAGTGTAGAACATACCCTAATGCGTTAATTCGTAGACCGAGGTCAACATCTTCCCCTCCCACACGTACAGGAATTTGTTCATCAAATCCTCCTACCTCTTCAAAAACAGAATGTTTTACAGATAAATTGGAACAAGTACCCCAAGGCGCGGCTTTTACCCATTCAGCAAAGTTGAAAGGCACTGTAAAAGCAGGAGCATATTTGAGAACCTTCCAAACATGTGTCTCTTGACCATAAAGAACAGTCAATCCTACTACGCCGCCGATCTTAGTGTCTTCTCCAGCATAACAAACTAGATGTTCCTGAAAAGTATCTTCTGCAACCATACAGTCTGAGTCAGTAAATAGAAGAATGGAATATCTTGCTTTCCGAGAACCTTTATTACGTTTTGCCCCCACACTTTGTGGGCCAACAATGTAAGTATATTCAAAATCAGAACACTTTCGGCGGATTTTTTCTGCTACTGAATCCGGACTGTCATCTACAATTATTACTTCCCAAGGCAACGGGCAGCGAGCGCCAGCTGCTTTTAGCGATTCCATGAGTTTTTCTAACAACTCTTCTCGACCATATGTTGGAACAATAACCGAAATTCCATTTTCCCAACGTGAATCGTTCAATTCGCTACCTCATCATTTTGGTATAAATACTATGCATATAATTAAAGCTAATATAATCGCCCACATTTGGGCGCTTAATTTTTTATAACTTTCTTGCTTAGCTTTGCGGTAGGATAGATTTCCGGTTGTAGAAAAATCCGCTTCCATATATACCATCCGCAAATCAGCATGGACCATGCCTTCAAAAATCGCGCCGAATTCATAAACAATATCCAAAATACTTGATGATATTGTACTAACAATCTCATCCTTGCTCAATTTGGCCTTCCAAAATAAAAAGCTGACATATAGACCTAACCCAAGAATTATCCAAAGGGGCAAAATGATAAAATCTAATACGGAACAATATAAAATAGCACGTGCAAGCGTAGCCCCAGTAATGAGAAACAGGATTGATGATGGTCGTGGGAGCAAGATTGAGTGAGTGTGCTCATATTTCAGAAAAAGATGATAACTTACCCTTCCCCAGCGCCACAGTCTTTTCCCAATCAATTTATAACTATTCCAGGTTTCCCGTGAATGGAAAACCACAGCTCCTGTATTTCCAACAAGATTATAGCCTGCTAAAGTTATCTTCTGACCCAGATCTATGTCATCTCCTCCGAGGCGAAAAGGGAGAGATGTATCAAATTTGCCTACTTGAACTACCAGATCCCGTCTGTATGATATATTCGATGTTGGCCCCCAAGATAATTTATTTTGCTCTTTAGCAAACGTGAATGGCGCAAGAATACCTTTTTTTTCTATTACGTCCCATAATCTAGATCGTGGGCCGATAAACTCAGTGATACCTACAACGCCCCCTAATTCCCCTGTTACATCTTCATGGAATATACGACCGTGTTCAATGAGAAGGTTAGCATCCGCTGTGCAATCAGAATCGGTGAATAACAAAATAGGATATTGCGATCTTTCAATGCCTAAGTTCCGCTTTTTGCGAACATTTGTAGATCCCAGGATGTATATTGCACTATATTGTGCACAAGCTCGCTCAATCAAACTCTTAGATTTGCCAGTACTGCTATCAATAATTAGAACTTCTGATGGTCCATCATACTGCTGGCGGGCTTGATCCAACGAGCGTAGCAGGTTTGATAACAATTCAACCCGCCCTTGGGTTGGAACAATTATAGATATTCCTGGATAATACATTGACATTTTTTCTTATAAACTTTCCGGATAAGAGCTAAATTTCCAGTTTTGCTGAAATTGGCACATCGTAAGGGAAATAGGATGAAAGTTTGCACTCATGAACTTCAGATAGTCATTCAATCGTTGATATAATTTGTCTGAGTCTTTCCAGATGAAAATATTTTGTGTATCTTTCCAAGGGGGATTCGCAACAAATTCCCAGGGGTGGCATGAAAAAACAGAGACTGAATGTTCGTTTTCTTGCTTCCTAATCAATTTTAGAGTAGCGGACTGAACTGCTTCTAAACCAGCGAGCCGCAGAGAATACGAACATAACCCTGAATAGTTAATCCCCTCATTTGTTGTACCTGAATGCACAGGAACTTCAAGAAAATAACGTTGATCACCCTGGAGGGTGAAAGGGGCATAGGGCAAAACAGAATTGCTTAAATATGGATTTGCTAAACGGGATGAATCAACTACATAACCTAACATTACTAATAGAGGCAATATTTTGTGGGAGTAGGAATAGTATGGAGCGCGGAAGCTTTTCGGGGATGAACCACAAATTGCAGTCAGTATATCCGTCGCTTGCGTGATTGTCGGTTTTACCATCGCTCTGGGGATAGCAGTAATTCCCAAAACACCATTTTTGCTAAGTGCCTCATGACGCCATCCATGACAACCTATTTCATGACCAGCGTTTTGAATAGTTTGGATGACATCAGGAAATTTCTGCGCCAGTTGAGCCGTTACAAAAAAAGTGGCTCTAATACTCCAACTGGCAAGCAACCCCAAGATTTTAGAGGTCTCTTCAATTCCCAGAAAAGTGTTTCCCATCGGTGGATAATCTGGTTCAAAATCAATTGTGAACAGCAGATAGTTCATGCTAATATTTCATGTTTATTTTGATTTTGATAAATTTCCACGTATTTATCTATACACTGTTTAAGAGTAAACATAGTTAACACACGCTGACGTCCGTATTCACCCATAGAATGCAAACGTGCTGGGGAATTAAGCATCTCACTCGCTGTTTCAGCAAGTAAATGATAATCATCAGGAGAGATTAATATTCCAGATTTTTCGTGTTCAACAACCTCTGGCTGAGCACCGACTTTAGTCGCGATTACAGCTTTTCCGCATGCAGAGGCTTCCATCATCGGACGACCGAAACCTTCGTAAATGGATGAAGTTGAAATAACCAAAGTACTTGAATTATATGCGGCAGGCATGTCAGAATACAGGAGGGTATCAAATGTTATCCGATCAATTATGTTTAATTGAGATGCAACAGCAAGAAGTTCTTGTTTGTAAGCCTCCTCGTAATGCGCTCTTCCACCTAACAGAACCGCATGAACATTTGGACGGTTTTTTATAATTGATGGCAAAGCTCGAATAAGTTCAATTTGGCCTTTTGCGGGCTCTAGGCGGCTTACAGCTAGAATAATCTCAGTTGATTCTGGTAACCTATAACGATTGTGCAGAAAGTGGCTTTCAGTAGGTTTAAATACGTTTGGGTCAATGCCATAATAAATGACTGTCATTTTCTCAGGCGGGAAACCATACTGAGTGTAATCATCCTTGACGGCTTTGCTTATGGTGACGATTTGATCAATTTCAGATATATTTTTAAGACAATATTCTGCCCAACGATCACCGGCTGTCTTAGACACATTACGACCGTACAGGTATTGATAATACAGAGGCGTGTAGGTATGAAAAGAAACCAGAACTGGTATACCCAGTTCACGCTTCAATTCCAGAGCTGATTTTATGCCATGTGGCTCCCTTACATGCAGTAGATCAATACGATTAGATTTGCTAAGGGCCTGGAGTGCTTTAGTCTCATATTCCAAATATCCATCCGGCCATGCTTCTTTCCCTTGCTCAATGCATGTTTTCACAATCCATCGAAAATTGGGTTCCCAGCGATGATAGACTACTCCATTGATATTCTCAGGAGCTGCATCATCTTGAGTCCATCTAGGAGCTACAACGTGCACTCCGAATCCCCTTTTTAACAACGCTTCGCCTTGATCTTGTATTTCGATAGCAATGCCATGCACTACAGGAAATGGGTCTAAATAAGGCATAAATATATTCATAACAATCCTTTCATTGTTTTACCAGGAGGTTTTAGGTTTGGAAAAATGCGTAACATCATCCGGAGAAAAGTGGGGCAAGCCCAGATTAGCACATTTAAGGGTGGCGGATGCAGTTGCAAACTGTAGAGCGCGGGCAAACTCCCATCCCTGAATAATTGAGTATATAAAACCAGCAGAAAATACGGCCCCTGCACTATTGGTATCAATAGCGTTAACCGGCGTTGCCGGAATCTCGATTCTTTGCGCATCAGTCTTGCCAATGCAACCTCTTCCACCTAGAGTTAATAAGACGGTAGTAGGTCCCATTTCTCTGATTCTAGTCATAATTAGATCTGGGTTTGTAGCATCAGCCTCGCTCAAGTTTGCCTGGCAATACTTCGCATACTTAAGCATTTTTTGAACCGTGTCTGGGGTTTGATACATTTGCTCAATATTAAGAAATACAGGAACGCTATATCTCGACGCATATTCCAGAGCCCTGATCGCAGCCAACCTGGCATACCAATCTACATAGATCAAACTCGCGTTCTCAATCGCGGCTAACTTTGCTGTTAGTAATGTGTCCCAAACTTTCTGGTTATATTCGACAAAACAGGTGCGAGTACCAGTTCCATCAGATACATCGAATTCAAATGGCGTTTCGATATCCGATCTTAATGAAAGTGTGTGCTTTACACCAGAATTTTGAAGTTCCAGAACACATTTACGTCCCCATTCATCATTACCCAGATCATTCCCTATCAAAGTTACATCAATGTCCCAATTGGCTAATATTCTAGCCACACTAGAAGAATCACCACCTATCATTTCCCATTTTTCAGTAAAAAATACACCTGAATTTGCTACTGGGTATCGGTCCAGTTTCACACATAAAACAGGATTAACGGGTCCGAAGCAAACGGCTCTTGATGCCATTAATAAAACCTCCCTTGTCTATCGGTTTTGTAAAAACCACTTTAGGTTTAGAAATTTGCAATAAATCTTTAATTCTAATGTTCATCCCGCGTTCGGCCTCAATGTCAAAACTTGTGGCAACATATCCCATTTGTGAGATGCTATGAGAATCGCTTCCAGCGATACCTGGCTTATTTAACAATTCGGCAAGCTGTCCGGTTAAATAATTAAATAATCCCACTTCGTTGTGGCTACCATTGTAAACTTCAAAACCATCTACATTATTAAGGGCCGACCAAAGCCACTTAAAATTTGTGCTATCTGACAACCATCGGATAAATAGATCAATTTGTAATGTTTTTTGCTCTTCAATAAATTGATTGAATATCTTGCGAAGTTCCGAGAAATCATCCATCGGGTGTGCCCAAAAAATAATTCCCCCTGCAGCATGTACTTGGTCAATTAAATCGTTTATTCGTGGAATTGCAGGTCTAGTAAGTAAGGAATAGACTTGTTTTCTAGTCATCGTTGGCAACTGAGATATTTGACTCTCTAATTTTCTGATCTGTTCCAAAACATGGGATCGGTTCAGAATTAGGTCGAAATTATTCGGAGTATCGTAAACTAAGAAATGACCGGTTGCTGTAGATATCTCAGCACCACCTATGATAGGATAATTCAATCGTATCGCAAGATCATGTATTTCACTCGCCGACGTAAATGATTCATGTTCTGTAAGGCAAATTGCATGAATCCCGCTACATCGTGCTTTTTTAACAGCTTGACCTACGGATAAATTACTATCATTGGATCTGCGAGAATGTACATGCATATCAATTAACACATCACCTCCGGTTACAAAGCATGGATTTCATACAATTTATCACTGCATCCAATTCCTCTTGTGCTACATACCCCATATGGCCAACTCGGAATATTGGATAACCCATACCACCGCCAACATGGACGTTGTATGTTAGCCGTAACGAACTAATTAATTCATTTTCATTCCAACCCATAGGTATTCTAATTGCAGTAACCGTATCGGAGGCATAAGCATCATTTGCAAAAAGTTCTAAACCTAAAGCATTAAAACCAGAACGCACCCTTTGCCCCATTTGTTTGTGACGTTCAAATATTTTGATGAGACCTTCTTGTAACATCAGTTGCAAAGAACATCTAAGAGCAAATAATAATGTAATTGCAGGTGTAAAAGGTGTTTCGTATAGAGTGAGGCAATTACGTGCTCTGCGAAAATCCCAATAGTAGCGAGGACTGTGGGTTCGTGCAGTCTCTTCCCAGGCACGTGGGCTGACAGAAACGAAGGCCAAGCCAGGTGGAGCCATAAAGGCTTTTTGCGAGGCTGCAACAACAACATCCAATTCAAGCTCATCCACTGGTAAATTTATAGCTCCTAACGAACTGATTGCATCTATTGCTAACAATGGTCTTCCCGCCCCAAAAAGCTTGAGGCCATCAGCTAGAGTTTTTATATTATTAACCACCCCTGTGGAGGTTTCATTATGGGTAGCCAGGATTAATCTGTACTTTTTTTCAAATCGTGCGTGGTTTAAAACAATCTCTGGATCAATAGGTTGTCCAGCAGGAAATTGAAGATGGGTTACCTTAGCACCAAAGGCATTTGCAATTTCGGCCCATCGCTCACCAAATCTTCCACAAGATATTGCCAGCACATTATCGCCATAAGATACTAAATTTGCAATAACTGCTTCGAGGCATCCGGTGCCAGAAGCCGCGAAAATCAAGACATCGTTCTCCGTTTGGAAAACTTTTTTCAGGCCTGCGTTTACTTCTTCCAGAAGAGAGTGAAATTCTGAACTACGAGGATTAATCATCTGTAGTGCGCAAGCATCTCGAACAGTCGGTGGGAGTGGAACTGGGCCGGGAAGACGCAGATTCACAAAAATATTACCTTCTAAGCCATCTGTTTTTTGGAACAATAGTACAACCTGATATTGATTTTATGCCCATCCTAAATAAACGACTGATGGGGCTGCCTACTTTGAAAACCTGATAAAACTCTTTCACACGTTGTAATTGGTATGGGGGAATAATATTCTCATTCAGCGCGCTAATGTAATCTATCTGATCTAAAATCGACCTTATTTCTGATCTCTTATAAGATTGTATACCATTTGCATCTCCTTGCACAGGCTCTATCCACAGGCGAGTTTTCATCTGTTTTGCAAGGTTGTATATGGAAATGATATCCTGGTGGTTTTGCTGCATAATAGTGAAGGTTATAGAAATTTCAAAATTTCGGTTTGGAAGTTGCGAAAGAGCATTAAGATTTTGAATCAAACGTTCCCACGATCCACCACGCCGGACATGTTCATAAGTCGCTTTGTTTCCTCCATCTACGGAAATACCTACCCAGCTAAACCTATCTGGCATTTGGGAAATAAAGGGGTTAGTCAGGAGAAGTCCATTTGTGATCATAGATATCTTGCAATCAGGGAAAACACGGGGGTCAAATTCAAAGACAAAAGAGCAAAATTCTCGAGATAACAGAGGTTCTCCGCCTATAGCAACTAATGAGCTAAGGAAAGGAAGATATTCATGTAACTCTTCCCTAGATGGTTTTAGAGGAATATCAGGCTCGCGGTTTTGCCAACACATTATACAGTTAAGGTTACACCGATCTGTTGGGAAAATTCTTAGGCGAGTGGGTAACCCTTTCGTTATTATCCTTCTTTCGAAGATGTCAAAATTCAGTTGTTCTAGATTCTTTTGGTGATCTGAGCTAAAGGAGCGACGATCTTTTTTTATCGAGACAAATCCGCCATCTGCTAACCATGGACAGGCAACATTGCATATTTGAGAGATATCACCTTCTAACATGATTCGGCGAAATCGTTGATATTCGGGGCCATTCCATATCTCTGCCAAAGAATTGCTCCGAACATCTCCGACTTGTACCTTTGACCAACAACAAACTTTGACTACGCCTCTGGAATGAACTTCCATTGAACGCCAGGGCAGCGTACATACAGGTACAATATTTATACCTTCTGAATACTTATTACTGTCCATTCGCTGAAATTAAAACGACTTTCTCGAATTATGTGCAAAAGTGGGCAGCAAAGTACGAATTTTATGCCACTTTGGTATCTCCAAGTGGGAGAAACCCTTTTGGGATAAAATATTATTGCAAAACATTCAAGGTGTTTCTGCCGAAGATCAGCATATATGGTGTGTGAATCTAATATATCCTACATATGGCAGGCCCAACCCTGGCTGTCTAACTCATTATGGTAGGTATTTTTTCCCCTGGATTTGCAGGCAACTGCCAGCCAAGCACCCATATCTGGGGGGACAACAGAAGTTTTGTATACCGAAAAGACAGCCGGGGGGCCCAACATTGATTTTGTCAAATTAAATATCAGCGAATGGATAGTCATAATCCATTAGTTACTATATTTCAACCTGAGTCTCTTAAACTCAACACGGAAATTCTCATCCATCAAGGCTTTCTGTCTGTCTGGTAAAAAAGATGATTGTATTGAGTTAAGACTAATTTCTTCCAATTCCGGATACGAGAAACCAAAATACTGTGCAAGGATTAGATACTCTTTATTTAAAGTTGTTCTGAAAAGAGCAGGATCATCAGTATTGACTGTAACTAAAACGCCTTGTTTAAATAATTTACATATTGGATGCACCTGGATAGAAGGAATGGCTTTTACTTGTAAATTACTGGATAAGGAAATTGCTAATCCAATTCTTTGATCACGTAGAGTTCGTATAAGTTCTGGATCCTCAACAGCACGAAAGCCATGTTGTATTCGATCCGCATTTAAAAACCGAAGAGTTTCCCAAATACTTTCCGGGCCGACGGTTTCGCCGGCATGAGGTGCAGAATGCAATCCAGCTTTCCGCGCTAGCGAAAATGCAAGAGCGTATGGGCCTGGTGGATAATCTTGTTCCACTCCTCCTAATCCCATCGCAACCACTCCTTGATCGCGTCCAGATATTGCCCAAGATGCTGATTGAAAAGCAAGCGATGGTTCATTGTCTCGAGGATGATCTATTATCCATTGTATTACGACTCCCCATCGTTCTGCTACCTCATTTCTACCTTTGTTCACCGCCTCTAGTAAATCAAAAAATGATAGACCATATCGTCGCCAACGAGGTAGAGGGCAGATGCTCACCTCCATGTAACGAATATTCTGTTGTGCTGCTGCTTTACCCAATTCTAGAGTAATGCGTGTGAAATCTTCCGGCTCTCTCAAGCAACCAACTACAATTGTGAGCACACTCAGGAAATGGCGTAAATCGCTAAAACGATACCACCTTAATAACGCCTTTTCGCTATCTACAGGGAGCCGGATATTATATTTATTGGCTAAATCAAACAATGTAGAAGGTTGGACTGTTCCTTCCAAGTGAACATGCAACTCGGCTTTTGGCATTGCTTTGATAAACTGCTCTAGTGACGACATACGTACGCCCCAAATCCCAGGTACGATGTATCTATTAACATAATTCAGTTGCCACAACGCGGCAGAGTGCTTTAAGGCATATAGCAGTAGTAATCGTAGCACTGCGGTAAGTTAATATGTTGGGGTTTCCAAGTCCAGCTTGCACTCTTACACGATTTACATCATTCTGAATAAAATCGTTAGCGCACCAACTCCCATCTTTTTGTTGGGTAGATAACAGGAAATTTGTACCTTTCTGGATAATTATTGGGTCCACGGTAAGCGGTGTAAGATTTATGTAGCTAAGGGCTAATAAAGCTAGAGCCGTATCTTGAGGAGTCACATTAGTAATTCCCCAACCCTTATCGGGATGTTGCTGAGAAACAATGTACGCATAAGACTTAAGTATAGTGGGCGAGCTTGGCTGAAAAAGACTGATAATACGAGTTGCAACATAGGTTCCATAAAATGGCCCAGGATACCAGGTGCTTTTCCAATAGCCCCCAGGATCTTGCTGATTTACAAGAAACTCTACCCCTTTTTCTATTCTGTGATAATAAGTTTTGGAATTATACTGCCAAAGGCTAAAAAGCATATTAGCAACGACTTCAACATCTGCTCCTTTACCAAAATGATTAATCACAGCCCAAATTATCCGTTTGTCGATTGCCTCTTTGCTATCAGGATCAATAATCCAGGTTGAAAACGAGCCATCAAGACTTGAGTTATGCTTGAAAAGAAGTTCAATTGCCTTATTGCATAAATCTGAAATTCGGCCATACTTACTTCGTGATAATACTTGAATAATTTGTGCTAAAGTGTCTGTATCAGCTGGATGTTCTGGTAACGTAGGAAAATATCGCCAGCCACCACGAATATCCATTGCTCGTTGATCAACCAAGCTATCAATATGTTCTTGCAATCTGGCTGCCTCCACAACAATTCCACTTGCTTGTGCTTCAAGCAAAGCATCACAAATAAGAGCCCGTTGGAAAAGTGTCGTTTCATGTAGCTCTGTACGCCCAGTAAAACCTTCAGACCAAGGGAAATACATTCTATGAACAGATTCAAGGTACCCCTCTTTCTGCTGTCCTTCTAAAAATCTCAAGGAATGATAGATACTATCAAGTAGGCGTTCTTTCATGGTTAACCTCTAATAATGCCAATTTCTTTCTGCTATTGATGAAATTTTTTATTTCTTTTCCATTTTCCCACGAGCTCGGGGGGCAAACACAAATAACGAATTTCATTAACATGCCAGGTGATCGCTTTATCGAACATAGAAAGTTTGATCCATATCAGAATAAAAAACAAATAGATCCATCCGTAGGGAATTGTAATAGTAATCCAAATAGAAAGGAAAATGGGCATAAAACAATTTGGAAAATAAGTGTAGAACCGATCAATAACATTGCCTTGCGAATGATAGAAGGGGTCAATCGAATTTTGAGGGTGTAATGATATATGATTATAGACAGCCCAAAGAAGCAAGCCAATAACTATCAGGAGGGGTACTGAAAAAACAATCCACATGATTGGCTCTAATACCCAATACAAACGCGCACTTATATAAAACGGCATTATCGAAAAAAAGACTGCTAACGCCAAAAGTAGCTGCTGATATTTCTTCTGAAGCCCTGACGGAAAGGATACAGCAAAGGTTTGCACATTCGTTCTTATATCTCGATCGAGATCGTAGAGCTGGTGTCCTATTTCTAAGCAGCATCCATTGACAAAGTAAAAACAAGTAAAGAATAACCAATCCAATAAAATAACGTTGGATAAGTTGAGTAAAATTATTGAAGTGGGTAATATATATTGTGCAAGAATTACATCAATCAACCCCACTATTCCACATCCTTTCAAGCGGAATGGTGCAGAAGAGTAAACTAAGCTTGCTATCACTTGAGCAATAATACAAATAGCAATTAGAGGCGAAGGCTTTAAGAATAATATCAACCACAAGATACAAAAAAGCAATACAACGAAGAACAATAATGCTTTAGATGCGGAAATATTTAAAAAAGAATTTCGCTTCCCTGCACTAGCATCGCTTTCTTTATCAGCCCAATCGTTAATGGTATATCCAAAAAGAGCTAGTAAGGAGGAAAGCATAACCAGAAGAAAGAATGTTGTCAGACTCAATCCACGAATTAAGACCCCTAACAGAAGCGGCAGGAGAAATAAAGAAAGTTTACCCTTTATCCAATCATTACTACGAGCAAAGGTTAAACAGTAGTTTATCCAGGTCGATGTTGAAATGGGCGTCAAGATTTTATCTCCAGGTAGTCCTTAATAGATGCATGTTATCCTCAATCAACCCCCGTTCTTCGGGAGAACAAACTCTTAAACCCCAAGCACGATCTTCCAGTAGGTAGCCATACCAGGAGAGAAATCTATCTACATCCAAACGCTCTGCTTCACACAGTTCTTCAATTTCACCTCGATTATTAAACTCCGGATGAGCTATAAGGTATAAGAGAATTTCCACGCGTCGCCGACTAAAAATACGTGAGCGTTCTTCGGCATCGGCAGCCCATTTAGTTTGTATAGAAATTGGCACAATGTGATCTGGAGAACTAGGGGAATGGATGCGGATTCCCTTTGAAGCAAGCCCCAAAACAAGATCGGCATCCAAAACCTTGAGTATAGACTTAACCCAAGATCGGATTTCTCTGGTTTGCATTGCATCCTGAAAATGCTTTTCTATCCAATCATAAGCCCGTGTCATTTCAGCATCTTTATTAGCTGGCCTAACCAAGTCACCTCGCGATAGCGATGCAAGAATGATTTCTGTAATCTTGCTATAAAAATTTTTTCGAGAAAAATCTGTTATTTCTGGGATTTTATCCAAAGAATCTTCTCTTTGCATTTTTATATGATAAGCTTGATCCTTATCTGTTACAAAAAGATAACCTGCTAAATAAGCAATGCGTTGGAATACATGAAGTAGGCAAAACCACAACCGATCTAGTATATTTGTAATTTCGCCAAATTCTCTTGGTTCAATATCTCCTCGAAGAAAAGAGCGTAGTTCCTTATCCGGATTTGGAATCCATGCTTCTGATGCAAGAACAGTATCCATGTTCCTAAGAACAATTTGTCTGGCACCAACGCCATACCGATAGTAACGTTGTAGAAAATTATCACACAGCGGTTCGTACCAATGATAAACCCTAATCAAAGGAGAAAAGGCTAGATTAAACCCCATTTTTCGCATTCTTAATGCAAGATCAGTATCCTCTCCCCCAGCTGTCCAAAAAGTAGCATCAAATCCACCAACGCGATCAAAAGATCTCCGTCGAAAACAAGCGTTAGCTGTTACCAAGTAACGAGGCTGTCCATTCGGTAAAAGGGCAGGATTATTACCCCGAATTGTTTCCATGTAGCGAGCAATCAAGTGGTTGCCAGCAGCGCAAATTCTTCCCCCTAATGCATCAAGTGAATGATCTTGCATGATTGTTGTGATTTGTGCTAACCAATTTTCTGGTACTGTACAATCATCGTCCGTGAAGAGAACCAGATCACCGGAACTGGCTTTTACCCCCCGATTACGAGCGGAGGCAGGACCCTGATTACTCTGATATAAAACTCGAACGTTTTTGTGTTGAAAAATAAGTTTTTGAAGATAACTACAGGTGCTATCTGAAGAACCATCATCAACGATAATTATTTCAATGTCAGATGTATTATAGTGGTTGCCTATAATAGAATCTATGCAAGCCCGTAATTGTTCATGACGGTTTCGGGTTGGGATAATTATAGATAGGGTTTTAGATTTCATAATTCTATCTCAATTCATATGCAAGATTTCTTCATCGATCAACTGAACACATTCAGCAGCTCCATTGTCTCCCAATGTCTGTATGAACCCTTGTTGCGCTAGTTGCATATTTTGATAGTCATCAGCTTTTAATGCCTCTTCTAAGAAACGAGAAAGGTGTTTGTAAGGATTTTTATTTTGGGCGAATCCGTTAATATATGACTGTATAAGCTTGGTAGCTCTTTCTTCATCAATCACAACATCATCAAAGTCGCAGGACGGATCATTATCAATCCAATGAAAAGACAAGGGTGCTGCACCAGCAAAACGCAGATATTTTAAGCCAATAAATTGGCTTAGATTTTCTGGAGGCAAAAAAATAACCGGCGTTTTGTAATGAAAAGCGTGCATCGTTGCTCTCAATCCAGGTGAAGTCAGCATTAAGGTGGAATTTGCTAGTTCGAAAATAAATTGGTCGAAAGGCAAACAGTCAAATTCGCATCTAGGAATATTTAATTTAGCTTTGAATTGATCCAGGGCACTTTTAGAACCGGTGAATAAAACTCTCTCAAAATTATGCTTTTTTAATACTTGCTGGATAGGTTCAACGATTGCCAAAATGTAATCCTGTTTTGAACTTGGTGCAATTAGGGGAGAGTCAAGCCCTCCAATATGCACTAGTAGCTGATTCTTCTTAAAATTTTGCCTGTGTTGGTAACGTCGGTCGATTATTGCACCAACAATCCGACCAGATCTACCTAATGAATACTTCTGTACTTGTTGAGTAACATTGACAAAGTTCTGGATGAGATATAATGTCACCTCGGTAAATACTCTTGGTAGCGAACTTCGCATCCAGAACAGATTGTCGATAACTATTACGGGGAGTTTCAGACTTTGTGCAAATGCTGCTATCCTGGGACTCATTACATTGATCAGAAAAGAAGAAGATAAAAAAAGATCTGCGTAGCGTTCTATTTCATCAAAGTTGTTATTCCAAGGAATGATTTTGTGAAAACCGCCCGAAACTTTTGCCAATTCGAGACTTGATCCAGATGCTAGAAGGATACACTGATAGTTTTTAGGCAGTACTCTCTGAACCGTGATCAAAGTTCCTATAGGACCATATCCATAAGGCACTGCATAAAATAAAATTGTAGGCGGTTTCATAAGTACCTCGGAATTTTTGAACGCGTGGTGCCGCTGGACACATTGTTTGGTGATATTTGTCCCAGATAATTGAAGGCAGAGATGTCTCCAAATAGCCCAGCTCAACGCCACCAAGTAATCTGCCCACACACAATAGTTGCGGGCCGAAATATTTGGCGAAAATCATGCTCAAATGTCCTGATTGTTTGGTGGCGGAAAATGCGGCTCTGAGCATCATTTATTCACACACAAAATACCTGTTTTAGCGCCAAAAAATCTGGCCGTACACACGCGTGGCAAAGAAAATAGTCCAACATAAATTATAGTTTAGCAAACTCACAATGGCAAATCAGGAGGCAACCAGGGCAATCAAGCTTCCACATAGAATCGCGAGCTTGACAAAATTCTTGGGATTTCCAAATATCTTTCAAACTTCTTTCGCGTAGATTGCCGATTGGGGACAAAAGCCAGCAAGGGCGAACATTTAAACGAGGATCTATATTAACATTGGCATATCCTGATATACAATGCTTCATAAGTTTTTTCTCTCCAAGCATAAATTTTGGAAGAGCGCGAAGGTATCTTGATGTATTTAAAATCGAAAAACCTCGCTTCTTCATTTCCAAGATGTTTTCAATAGCTAAGTTCAAATCCTTTACAGTCTGAACAGTAGGCATTAATTCAGAACGCTGGAAACCTAATATGGGGTGGAATGGTTGAAAGCTTATTCCCATATTATGAGCACGCACATGAGCCAAAAGTTCCGGCAAATCAGGTAGGTTCAGCATTGTAATCACACAGTTCAAAGTAACAAGCACTCTTCCGTTTTCTGCTACTTTATTGAGTAAAGTGAGTGATTGTTCAATTCTATCAATAGGTATTCCGCGCAAGTGCCGGTAGAGTCTGCTATCCATGGTATCTAAAGAGAGGGTAATTACGCCGGCTCCAGCATCAATAATTTCGTTGATCTTTGCCTCGGTTAGCAAGGTACCATTAGTGATTACATTAACCAACATATTGTTATCTGCCCCTCGACGAACCAATTCTCCGAGATCATCACGCAACATTGGTTCACCGCCGGTAAATGAAAGTCTATCTACACCTAAATTGCCAAGTTGATCAATTGCCCCGAATAATTCAGTTTTAGAATTTCGAATCAAGGGATCATTAACATGATTGGAACAATAATAACATTTGGAATTGCAACTCGATATTACATTCAGTACAGCAGAGCGCGGGCTAATGAGTGGTGTATGTAGTCGAGCCGAAAAATGATAGAGCCACGAAAAGAAATGGAGATAATACTCTGAAAAAAGGGGGTATTCAATAAAGTTCGAATATCTCAATTTAGCCCTAATTTGTTTTTTAAGTTGTTTCATCATATACCTATCAACAATTTTATAAAGCTAAAGAACTAAATCTTCCGGGCCTTAAATATAATTGAACCTGCAAACTTTAATTGATCAATATCAGAACTGAAAACTGGATTTTGATCAGGTATTTGATGGTATTTTTTATAGTATAGGTTATGTTTTCGTTTCCGAAAGATAGATCGAAAACCAAATAGTGTTTGATATAAAAACCCGGAATAAAATGTGATTATCCCAGGGGACACATTAGGAAATAGGGCAACAACAATTCCTTCGAGAAAATTCATTCCTACACCTATCTTCTCCACGCTGAAATTACTGATTTCCAAAATTTGTTTTACACCTAGCAGTTTGTCGGAGGAATAAGAACATTACCAACGAGAACAGCCTTCCAAAGCAAAATAGGCCTGTGATTCTGGCAAAAAAGGTGTAAGAATGAGCGTCTGAGCATGAAAAAGTCCTTTCTCCTTTGGTCGCAGGCGCGCAAAAGCATTCCCATGGCTAAAGCAATCCCTTCGCCTGGTAAAGGGTACACATTCGTTTCAGGTTGTAAGCCAGACAAACCAGACACCACTCGCCTGCCGCAGATGTCAAACCACGCAAAGAAAATTGGCGAAAGCCTAACACTTCTTTGATGATCCCGATTACCGGTTCAACGGTAGACTTACGCAGCCGATAAATGGCTTGCCCGATCTTAGTTCGCAATTGATAGGCCATTTTCTCTTTCGGTGTGGCATTTGCACCAGGCGGATCGCCCAACTCTTCAAAGAAGCTGCTCCAACTTACATGATGAGGTTCGCGTCCAGTGGCAATGTAAGGAGTAATTCCCCGCTTTTCACAGGCAGCCACGTTGTCTGCACTGAAGAAGCCA
>Ga0172371_10003896_pt1 | contig 22978 bp, 23 predicted proteins | sample Lak12m_FD_114543 | JGI IMG/M metagenome (GOLD analysis project Ga0172371, IMG submission 114543) | Freshwater microbial communities from Kabuno Bay, South-Kivu, Congo - kab_022012_12m | ecosystem: Environmental > Aquatic > Freshwater > Lake | place: Democratic Republic of the Congo: South-Kivu...
CTTGTGATGGTCGACACCGATAAAATACATCCGCGCACCTCCTTAAAGTGTTTTTCCTTGACGATCAGTCTATCACCAACCGATCGTCCCAGGAGGTGCGTTTCGCTATCATGCTACCTCCGCAAACGGGGATCGTTGAGGCGACACCCATCGCCGCTGCGAGAGGGATTTCAAGAAAGGGAAGACAGACAGTCGAGAATTCGCGTAATCGATTTTGCTATCCGGCGATGACGCGGTGGATTTTCTTCTTCCCCGCCTTCAAGATCAGGCCGTCGGGGCCGACGTCCTTGATCGTCAGCATCCGGGTCAGAGATCCGATCCGTTCGTCGTTGACCGAAAGGCCCCCTTGGGCGATCAGCCGCTTGGCTTCCCCGCGCGAGGGCGTGAGTCCGACTTCGGCGAACAGCTCGGCCGGCCCGATTCCGGCTTCGAGACGCTCCCGGGCGATGGCCGTCGTCGGGAGCGAGGCGATGTCCTTTTCCCCGGATCCGCCGAAGGCCGCCGAGGCCGCCGATCGGGCTTCCCGGGCCGCCGCCTCTCCATGGGTGAGAACGGTCGCCTCGTAAGCCAGGACGCGCTTGGCTTCATTGAGTTCGCTTCCGCCGAGCGCTTCCAGCCGCCGGATTTCCTCGAGGGGCAGCAGCGTATAGAGCCGGAGGAAGCGGCCGACGTCGCGGTCGTCGACGTTGACCCAGTATTGAAAGTAATCGTACGGGCTGAAGAGAGTCCCATCCAGCCAGACGGCGCCCTGGGCGGACTTGCCCATCTTGGCTCCGGCCGACGTGGTCAGGAGGGGGAAAGTCATGGCTTCGACCGCGGCTCCCTCGATCCGGCGGATGAGGTCGACTCCCGCCAGGATGTTGCCCCACTGATCGTCGCCGCCCATCTGGAGGGTGCAGCCGTGGCTGCGGAAGAGGGTCAGATAATCGTAGGCCTGGAGAAGCTGGTAGTTGAATTCGATGAATGACAGGCCTTTTTCGAGGCGGATCCGGTAAGCCTCGGAGGCCAACATCCGATTGACGCTGAAGTGGCGCCCGATGTCCCGGAGAAAGCCGATGTAGTTCAAAGGCTTGAGCCAGTCGGCGTTGTTGAGGGCCAGGGCCCCGTCGCCGTCGAATTTCAGATACCGGTCGAGCTGGGCTTTGATGCTCTCTCCGTACTTGAGGATCGTCTCCTCGTCGAGCATCTGCCGCAGCTCGGTCCGGCCGCTCGGATCTCCGACCATGGTCGTGCCCCCGCCGATGAGGGCGACGGCCCGGTGGCCGGCCCGGCGGAGATGGGCCGTGGCCATGATCGGGACCAGGCTGCCCGCGTGCAGGCTCGAGGCGGTGCTGTCATAGCCGATGTAAAACGTCACCCGCTTTTCGCCGAGCATCTTCCGCACGGCTGCTTCGTCGGACACCTGGGCGATGAATCCGCGTTCCTTCAGTTCGTCGTAAATTGATCCGGTCACGGCGATCCACTCCTCTTGAGGCCCTTTTATAACATAGGACGGCCGGTCCGGGAAGAGGAGGGCCGCGGCCGACCGCGATTTACGGGCGGATTGGATTTACCGTGATCGGATGAAAATCTGGGTGAAATAATATTGGGACCCGGAGGCGTCCCAGGCGACGCCCACGCCCGTGTAATCGTAGTCGCCGAAGATCTGCGCCTTGTGGTCCGCGCTGTTGATCCAGGCCTGGATCGCCAGGCTGACGGTCGGGGCGTAGGCGATGTTTTCCGCCCCGGCCGAGGCCGGAATGGACTTCGTGATGGCGGCGAAGCGCTTGTCGAATCCGTCGTGGCCGAAGGGGACGGTATCTTCAGCCATGTCCTTGCTGTGCCCGCGGGCCTGGTCGGCGATGACGCCGTTCCAGACGAGGGCGGCGAGCCCGTCGGCCGTCCGCTTGGCGTTGATCTGCTCGAAGACGCGTTGCTCGATCTCGGAGATGTTCCCGGGGAGAACGTCCTCGAAAAAATCGCAGGCGGAGATGCACCCCAGGATCGCTAAAATCGCGAGAGCGGGAATCCAGTCCCTTGCGGCCTTTCGACCGGACGACGTCGTCGACGAATGCGGCCCCTCTTCCTTCACGAAAAAAATCATATGCGCGTCCCCGTTCGAAGTCAATCAAAGGGTTCGGCGGGAATAATGGCCGTTTTCAAGTGTATCTGAAGTGAGCGATGAAAAAGGAGGCCGCCATGTTCGAAGACGCGCTGATCCTTCCCGCATCCAGGATCAAAACGGCGTCCTGGGCGTTTCCCCTGTCCTTGGTTGCTCACGCTTCCGTGGCCGCGGCTTTGATCCTGATCCCTCTGCTCCGGCCGGCGCATCTTCCCCCGTTTCAAATCACGGGTGCGTTTCTTGCGCCTGCCCGGGCTCTTCCCCTGCCGCCGCCTCCTCCGCCTCCGCCGGGCCGCCTGTCCTCGGCGAAAAAGGCCGGACGGAAATCCCCGGTCCAGGTCCGTCCTCCGCTGGCCCCGGGCCGCTGGATCGCTCCGGTTGAAGTTCCCCAAGGCTTCGAGGACGAGCTGATCGCGGATTTCGGGATGGACGGCGGCGTTCCGGGGGGCGTGCCCGGCGGAATTGACGGAGGCGTTCTGAGCGGAATTCCCGGCCATATCCTCGATGTCCTCGCGGGGGAAGCCGAAGCCCCTCTTCCGGCCGTCGGCCAGGTCCGGCCGCCGCGCCTGATCAAAAGAGTCGAACCGGTCTATCCGGAGCTGGCCCGGGAAACGCATACCGAGGGCCTCGTCATCATCGAAGCCCGGACGGACATCTACGGCCGGGTCGCGGACCTCAAGGTTCTCCGGTCGGTTCCGCTGCTTGAAGAGGCCGCGTTGGAGGCGGTGAGACAATGGGTGTACGAACCGAGCGTGATCAACGGCCGGCCGCGCGGAGTGATCTTCACCGTCTGCGTCAGATTCGTCCTCAAATGAAAGCGGTTCCGTTCAGGTCCGGATCAGGGCTCCGAGGTTCCTTCCGAGAATCGAATAAAAATCGGCCGGCGGGACCGCCGGGAAAAGCCGGAGCCTGTTTCGAAGAAGAGCGGTCAGGGCTTCGTCGGGCTTGCGGCCGAAAATTTTCCGGGTGTTCTCTTCGGCCACCGCTTCAAGGGTGACGCGGAGCTCCGGAATCCGGGAATTTTCCGGGCAGACATCCTGGCATTTCATGCAGCCCATGAGGGCCTGATGCATGTTCGGGAGAATCCAATTGGGAAACTCCCCGGGATTCTCGTTGAAGAGAGTGAGACAGCGGCCGGCGTCGAGGACGAACCGGGACCGGCTGATGGCCTGGGTCGGGCAGGCGCTGATGCAGGCATGGCAATGGCGGCACTCGCCCAGGAGTCGGGCTTCGCCCGGGGCGTCGCCGGGGAGGGGCGCGTCGGTGGCGAAGGCATGGAGGAGACAGTAGCTTCCCATACCGTCGACGAAAATCAGGTTGTTTCGGCCGAACGCTCCCAAACCGCTCCGCCCGGCCAGATATTTCAAAGGGACCTGTTTGGAGATGTTGACGATCCGGCGACCGGCGTCTTTGAGAATGTCTTTCCGGATGACCTCCGCAAGGCGGTCCTCCGTCCATTCGTCCGAGAAATATTGGAAGGGAATCAGGATTCGGCGGGCGGTCCGGTTGATCGTGAAATCCGCCACGGCCGATTTGGCGAACGTGGCCAGGATGATGACCGCCCCGGTCCCGGGATGACCGGCCGGGAGGGCGAAATCCACCCGGTTCATGGCCGACCGGAACAGGACATGACGGCTGAATTCCCCGTCCGCCCGAAGGCGTTCGAAATCGGATTTCAGTCCGGCCCAGTCTGAAAGCGAAATGACTTTATAACGGTAGGCGGGAATATCGGATTCGGCGATCGGTGTCCGGGATCGCTCACGCCTGTTCATCTGGGCCAGGGCGCTTAGGGGGGTGAGCATGGCCCCGGCGACCAGGGCATCCTTGAGAAATTCGCGTCGGCTCGACATTCCCATCTCCTTGACGGTCCGAAGACCGTTTCGCTTGTTTCGCTCATTAGACGACCGGCCGGGCGTTTTTCTTCCCGAGGATCTCTTGAATTCGGCTTCGCCCGGATGATACATTGGAAGCCGCCTCCCCGGGCGGAGATAGGTATGCGATCACGAGGTGGAGTCATGAAGAAAAGAGACGCGGTTATCGCGGTAATGGCCCTTGTCGTCGCCTCGTTCGGTTGGGCCGGGCAGACGCAGCCCCCGTTGCCCGGCAAAAACCTGGACGGTCCCCGTGAAGGGACGTATCTTTATCGCTTCGTCATGCTCCAGGCCGGCCCCGGACGGCTGGTCGATTTAATCGAGCTGAACCGGAATCGCGCCGCGGTCATCGCCGCGGGCGGCGACGAGAGGCCTTATATCGTCAGGCACGCCCAGGGCGACCACTGGGACCTTCTGGTCATCCTTCCTTGCGGAAGCATGTCGGATTATTACAGCCGGGAACGTATCGCCAAGCGGGACGCCGCGGCGGCCGCCGCCGGCCTTCCTTCCGATGAATTCGCCCGCCGTCTGAAAGAGATGCTGCTGTGGCACGAGGACCTCTATGTCTACGGTCCGCCTCTCGAAGTGTTCCGGGAATTCGTCAAGGAGGCCGGCCTGGCCCACTTCGAGATGATCCGGTCCCTTCCGGGCCAATTCGACGCGCTGGTGGAAGAGCGCCGGATGGAAAACGCTTTCAATCGCGAACGCGGCCGCGGCCGGACACTGATTTTCACCCGCGACCAGGGAGCCGATTGGGATGTCGTCACCCTGGGCGTCTACCGGAACTGGCGGCAGTACGCCGAATCGGAGCTGATTGCCCGCGACGTGTCCGAAGCGGCCGCCCGCAAGGCCGGATTCGCCGACGCCGGGAGCGTCGGAAATTATATGCGGACGCTCATGTCGACGCACCGGGATACGCTCGGCCCTCCGGTGACCCTGCCGGAGAAATGAGGGGGCCGGACATTTGAAGCCGAATTACCGCCGGATGCTTCGGGGAATGAAGGTCAAGGAGGAGGAGGCGCCCTTTGCCGCCGAGGCTTCCGGAGCGTCCTGGTTTCTTTATATCCTGCGGTGCGGCGACGGGTCGCTCTATACCGGCGTAACGACCGATATCGACCGGCGGCTGAAGATGCACCGGGAGGGCAAAGCCTCCCGTTACACCCGAACCCATCTTCCCGTCGAACTGGTCTACCGGGAGGAATGCGGCGGCCGGTCGGCGGCCCTGGCCCGCGAATGCGCGGTCAAGTCCCTGTCCCGCGAGGGCAAGGAGCGATTGATGGCCGGCGGACAGGTCCGCGTCCCCCGAGGGAAAAGGCCGGCCCGTCCCCCAAAACCCCTTCCCTGACCCGTCCGTCTCTCGTTCATAATCCAGGTTAAAAAGAGCGGCGGATTGACTTTGTCCGTGTTCATGCTTAGATTGTTCCCAGGAGACGGCAAACGGTCACAAGGGGAAGGGAATCAACTTTCATTCAATCCGCGTGGCCTTCGCCGGCGCCTTTGTTTCGATTATCAGCCATTTGATTACGTCGGTCGGATAAAGACGTCGAAGCAAAGGAGACGAACGATGAGGAAAACGGCGTGGTTTGTCCTTCTTGGCGGAATCCTGGCCTTGACGGCCTCGGCCGAAATCCGGATCGGGGCTGTCTGCGAGGGGGCCCAATTTCCCAGGATCGTCAGCGACGGGATCTCCCATGCGTATGCGGTGTGGCAACGATCTGTCGGAAACGTCTGTGATGTGATATTCAATGTTTCGTCTGATAACGGCGATTCGTGGCGGACCGAAAATATACTGGTGGGGCGGGGTTTTATCAGAAAGTTTTCGCTCGCCTGCAATCAAACCGGCAGCGCTTTTGTTCTCTGGCAGGATGAGAACTCTACTATTGTCAGTGTTTTTTCGAATAACGGGGAACATCGTGAGGATATCCTGCTCGATGTTGTGCCGTCGCCGAATTACTATGAACAAATTGAGATTGTTGCCGATGGGCGGGGAGATGTTTTTGCCTTATATAGGGGTCCGGATTTTCGCCCACGGTTGTCAGTCTCGGAAGACAACGGCCGGACCTGGCAATTGAGAGCGATCTTCAGCTCTTCCGGGATGGGGTATTCCGGCTTGTTTCAAGACAGCGAGCTGCATTGCGACTCCGCCGGAACGGTGTACTGTCTTGCGATACGCAATTTCGTCGATGCGGAAAGCCGGCCGTGCCGGGAAATTTCGATTTTGCGCTCATCGGACCTCGGTCGGACCTGGGCAATATCACCGCCGATTGTCGCTTGGGACGACGGCCTCGGTGAAGGCGGCTACCCCTTCAACTTCCAAAGTTCGTTTTATTGCGATGCTTCCGGACTGGTTTATTTCGTCTGGAAGGATAACCGGAACGGCACGGCCGATATCTATTTGAATTGTTCCCGGGATTTCGGCCAAACATGGCAGGTGAAGGAAAAATTGGTCAACAAACTCGCGGCGGACTATCATCATTACGATCCCCGCATCGCCGCGGATTCCTTGGGACATGTCTATGTGGTCTGGGAAGAGGTCTTTTCCACCAACCCGAATTTTCATAAAAACTATGTCTATCTCAATTATTCCTGGGATTTCGGCGAGTCCTGGGGGGGGGCCGATAAAAAAATCAACAGTCGGACCGGTGACTGCAGGGTCTGGAGCGTCGGGATCACGTGTGATTCCACAGGGCGGGTGAATGTCGCCTGGTATGAAACCTTACCGCAACCGTACAGCAACCGAATCCAGACTTCGGACGATTACGGGAAAACGTGGCTGCCCTTCGATAATCAGGTTAATGGAACGGACCCCACATCGCCGGTCTGGACATCCGCCGGGCCTCCCGGGACGGCGTTTTTTGTCTGGACCGACGTCAGCCGCGTTGTCTTTGCCAAATGCCGGCCGGTCCAACCGCCGGCGAATATCCAGGTCAATTACTCGGTCAATCGAACTCTCTTTAAAAAAGAACATTACGATATCCTCTCCTGGGAGGACCACCCTCAGAACAAGTGGCTGAACATCCAAACATATGTCATTTGTTGGCGCTATGCTTCGGAAGAGGACCCCGTTTGCCGGCCCGACGTATCGGTGACGAGCGATGTTCATTCCCTTTCCTTCCAGTATCCTTTCGCGGAGGAAAAGCGCGTCTATGCGATTTACGCAGTCGACAGCTGGGGGATGATGAGCCCGCTCTCCCGTTGGACGATTGTCAGATGAAACCGGAGGGGAGGCGAATCATGAGAAACCTTTCGCGGACGGGGACAGGGAAACGATACCCGCATCAACGAAGACGGTTATGGGGGATCATTCTGATTTTGGCGGCGGCGACCGGCCCGACGGCCTGGGGAAGCGATATCGGGCTGTTCACCTCTTTGCGCAAGCCTTCCGGATTGCTCTTCCAGCAGATTTACGGGGAATCGGTCCTGGACTCCGGAATCGAATTCGGCCTGACGATCTACCGCGGGCTGGAATTCCGGTTGGAGATTTCGGCCGTTTATAAGGAAGGATTATCGATTCCCCTTGAAGACAGGACGTCCTTCTTTCTTCTCACGCCGTACGCCGGATTGAGGTACGCGCCTCAGGTTGTGAAAAATATCCGGCCCTATATCGGGGGAGGGGTTTGCTACGCCTATTATCTCGAAAGCACGAAGCTCGGCGAGGCGAAGGATTGGGTCCGGGGATATCGTTTTGAGGGCGGAATCAGAATCAATCTGATCCGGCACGTGAACATCGACCTCAATATTTCAAAAATCGTTCTCAGCGCGAAAGCGGAGGATGAGGAGATCGACCTGGGGGGTCTGCGCTACGCCTTCATGCTGTGTCATGGCTTTTGATCCCGGGACGCTCTGATCCGGACAGCGAGCGTTTCAGGCTGAAGGCCGGCTCGGCCTTGGGGTTGGGGTCCTCAGCCTCAGGCCGCCCCGGCTGAACGGAGAGTATTATCGAGCCGGTGGATCAAGGATTCTCTCGGCCTCGACAAAAAGAGGACGGTCCGGAAAATCGGAGAAGGACGAATAAAACCGTCGGTTGCCGGGTTGAACCGGCCAGGTGCGCGATGAAAGGCGTTCGGGCTAGCGGCGATTTAATCGGTGTATTTGCGGATGGGGAACTTCGAAAGGCTCGTTAGATACCCGGCTCTAGGCTTCGAAATCACGACTGTTCCCAGCGCAGGTCCTTCGGCAGCCGCCTTCCCGGAGACGAAAGCCGGTTTCCTCTCCAGGCAATCCCCGGGGCAGGCCTGGACGCATTCCAGGCATGAAAAGCAGAGCCCGGGATCCACGACAGGATCCGATTGGCCCGGAACGATGCGGATGGCCCCGGACGGACAGGTTTTCGCGCACTTGGAGCAGCCTGTGCACCGCAAGTTCGCGCCCAGGCGGGCAAAGCCGCGGGCGTTGACGAATCCGGCGACGGCCCCGAATGGACACAAATAGCGGCAATACGGCCTATAGACGAAAATCGAGGCCAGGAGGACGAATCCGAGAAGGATCAGGATCGGCATCGGTCCGTCCAAGTTGAACAGAACCTTGAAGGGGTCGACTTTGTTGAAGATCTTTTCGCCCTTGAGGACGGGAAAGGCCAGGACGAGGACCAGAAGGGTATAACGGAGAAGGCGGAGATTCTTGTCCAACCGCTCGGGGACGCGCAAGCGGAGCGACCGGCGGAAAAGGAATTCCTGGATGCCGCCCTTGTGGCAGACCCAGCCGCAGTAGATGTTACCGAAGAGCAGGATGACCGCAAACAGGACCCCGATTTCCAGCATATAAATTCCGGCTTTGGCCAGGGTCGAATTTCCGGCGGCTAGGGCGATGTTCTGCATGGATCCGTTCGGGCAAAGACAGCTTCCCTCGAAGAACCCGAGATATCCAACCGAGATGAGGAGGATCGGGAACCGAAGCCAGGCCAGGCGGAATCGAAAAGCAAGAACTGAGGCGGCCAGCAACCCGAAGAGGACGATTAGCTTGGCCGGAAGCGGGCCGAGTCCCGGGTGGAAAACGGCGATGAGAACCGTTCCCGCGCTCAAGGCGAGGGCCAGGATCGAGGCGGCCATGCGGATGTTCATTTGGAGCCGACGACAAGGAGGCCTTCCGATAGGCCTTTTTTATCGCATTCGCGGGTCACCCGAATCTCCCCTCGGCCTGTTCCGGCTTTGACTTCGAGATCCAGTCGAAAGAGACCGGATTTGACTTCCGTCCAGGAGCCCCGGCCGACGATTTCGACGTTTTTCGTCTCGATCCGGGTGTCTTCGATTGAAATGTCGCAGCGGCGATGCTCGAATTTAACGAACAAGACCACCGCGGCGGTCTGTCCGGAGGCCAGGGCGGATTTGCTCGGTTCGAAATGGATTTCGCAGGCGTCCAGCGGACCGGCTCCGGACAGGAGGGCGGCGGCCAGGATGAGCAAGGCTGTTTTTTTCATGATGTCCTCTCTTTAAAAAGTCATGCGGGCTTCCATTTTGAGTTGGTTGACCGGCCCGGCCAACGCCCGGGCGACGGAATAGACGATGTCCAAGCGGAGCAGATCGGATTTAAAGGGTTTGAGACCCACCCCCAAATCGATTTCCTCGGTGGTCGGCGCTCCGAGGCCGTATCTGCTGTTTGCGAAATACCCCGCCCGGAGCGCCAGGATTTTCAGGAAATCGGGAGTGAAGATCGCTTCGGCGCCGAGGCTCAATCCTTGGCGGACGGTATAATGCATCCGTTCGGCCAGGGTGACGGTCCCGAATGTCGGGAGAAAATAGGTCCGCTCTCCGCCGCTTCCGTAAAGGGCATGGAGCTTGACCTGAACCGACCCAAGGCCGCTGAAACGCCAGGAGCGGAGGCTCTGGAGATGAATCCCGAAGGCGGTTTCCTCCGACGAAGCGAACCGCTGTGCGGCGGCTTCGGCGAACAGACGGAAACCGAAAGGTAGCGGGGCCTGGCCGAAAAAGGAAAGGATGTCCGAGTCATAGGCGTTTTCGGCCGCGAAAATCTTTTCATAGAGGATTCCGACCCGGAATCCCGTTCCCAGGCGGCGGGATACCGAGGCGAAGGCGAGGTTGAAGTCGCCGTAAGACGCTCCGCAGGTCCCCTTCCAGCAGGACTTGTACTCGAAGAAAAATCCCTTCTGGCAGGACCCCGTCTCCCTGGCCGCCCCGAGGGCGAGGGTGCCCGCTCCGCCGCTCAAGTCGAATCCCCCGGCCGAAAGGTCGACGACGGCGGCGTCGAAAAAGTCGTCGAGAGTCAGCCCGTTTCCGACCCGGATTTCCTGGCGGCCCAGGCGGATGCCGAGGTTTTTCGTGGGAGTAAAAACGACGGCCAATGTTTTCAGTTGAAAGGGGGACATGTCGCCGGCCTTGTCGCAGTCGACATATGTTTTATCCCGGTAGAGACCCTCAATTTCCACCGAGAAGCTGTCGGAAGGCTCGAACCGGAGCAAAGCCGCGCTTCCCGGAAACAAGTAGTTGGCGGAGCCGACTCTGTAGGAAAAACCCCGGAGCTCAAGTCCCCAGGAAAAGGGAGAGTCGCCGATCCGGTGCAAATTGGCCGAGAGGCGGGAGGGACAATCCTTGGATTCGAGAGCGGGGACGGGAATCAGCAAGGTCAAGGCGGCGAGAGTGACGAGAGCGGCGGCGCGTTTCATGTCTTCACTCCGAGCCGAGACGGATTGCGCCGTACTCGCAGACCGAAAGACAAGCCGTGCAGAGCCGGCACAGGTTGTCCTTGAGAACCGGCTTGGCCAAGGTTCCCTGGACGGCGCCATGGGAGCATGCCGCCAGGCATTTGCCGCAGCTCGTGCAGAGGGCGGAATTGATCCTGGCCGGCCCGCCTTTCAGAATCGCGGATTTCGAGCAGGCCGGAAGGCACTGTCCGCAGGACGTACATTTGGAGGCGTTGAGTACGGCTTGGGCTTTTTCGATGGCTCCGGCTCCGCAGACGCCGAGGCACAACCCGCAACGGTCGCATTTCGTCGTGTCGATGACGGCATCTCCGCCGGAGAAAGAGATGGCCTTCCGGGGGCAGACCGGAAGACAATCCCCGCAGCCGGTGCACTTGCCCTTCCGGATCCTGTAATGATCGGGATTGAGCCCCAAGGCTTCCTGGGGGCAGGCGGGGAGACATGCGCCGCAACCCGTGCACAAAGCCGCGTCGATACCGTATCCCTTTTGTTCCAGTGTGATGGCCCTTGATTCGCAGGCTTCGGCGCAGACGCCGCATCCGATACAGGCGACGGCGTCCACCCAGAGGGAGCTTTTTTCGGCTTGAATGATGGCCCCGAAACCGCAGGCCGCGGCGCATTTCCCGCAGCCGACGCATCGGTCGTAATCGAAGACGATTTTCGGAACCGATCCCAGCTTGTTGACGCAAGCCTCCAGGGCGAGGAGGACGGCCGGGAAGGAAATGAGAAAAGTCCGACGGGGCCATTTTTCCTTTTCATCCTGGCGGCTCTTGTTTTTTATCATCGACATCGCTCCGGTTCGGGAGATGAATACATCTGCAAGCGGTGGGCCAAGACCGGAATGTTATTTATCTCTATATTTATTAACGAGATGTGCCGGAATTGATAAATGGCGTAGACGCCAACATTCGGAGGAGACCGACGAAATTGTTTGGAGGCCGACTATTTTGTCGAGAATGCCGTCCCGATTTTGGCGATTTTTATGGATGCGGAACGAAACCTGCGAAGCAAAATCCCGGCCGTCCCTATTCCAAGAAGAGAAGGATTTCCTTCCGGCGGCCGATCCGGACGATGAAGATGATCCGATAGCTCCCTGCCCGCAGGCGCGACTTTTCCTGGTTGACTTTGTCCGAAGGCCGCTTTATTCTGCCGACAGACGGCTGTCTTTTTCCGGACCGCAGGGGCATGGATCCCGAGTATGGGTGAAGGGAAGGTTCGGCCGGCATGCCCGGCGCGGAAATGGGTTCAAAGGAGGTCACATGATGCCAAGCACCGTACGCGTCGCGAAGATTCTCTGCGGGGTGGTTCTGCTTGCGGTTGGGATTCCGGAGGTCTTGCGGGGAACGGAGCTGGTCAATCTGACGATTCGGAGCAACAAGCGGGAGTACTCCTACCCGGACAATCCCCCTTCTCCGATTCGGGAGAAAGCTTTCTCGCTCCCCGGACCGGGGCGGATCCGCATATACTACCACCAGAGCGTGTATTACAGGGAATCCGTGGGAGGAGGGGCGAGCTTTTACGGAATGCCCGGGCCCCGGTATGGATCGTGGTCGTGGGATCTGGGACATAAGGGGATCAGCCGGACGGACAATCCGGTCAAGCCGGTCGACCGGAAGCCCTTTACGAGGGTCGACATCGTTCGGGTGGATGCTCCCGTCAATGGGTTGATAGCCCGGCTCATGCCCTTGACGCAGGGTCCGCTTGCGGTCGGAAAGGGGATCCAGTACGAGCTTTATCAGCAGCTGATCGTCGATTTCATCGGGGGCGACGGCGAATTTCCACCCCTGCCCACGCAGACGGAACAGAATGTTCCGGCTCAAAAACCGCCGGTCAAGACCTTGGATATCGCGGGCACCTGGACGATCCAAGGTTCGGGGGCTCCGGGAAAACTGGAGATCACAAAAACGGGGACGGGCTATTCCGCGCGTTATTTCGGCGGTTGGAACGCCTGGGAATCCATTCTCGACTTCACCTTCGATCCGGCAACCGGAACATTTTCCGGCAAACGGCCTGTTCGTCCCGGATCAACGGAGATCAGCCAGATCTGGGAGGGGACGCTCATCGACGCCGCGAACTTGCGCGGAATTTCGCGATACCCCAACAATCCGACCCGCTCGGATGCGTGGGTGGGCAAAAAGGTCGTCGGGACAAAAAACCAAGCGTCGGTGGATCGGCCGTAGGGCGGTCCGCCGGGCGGGAGCGAAGCCGGGAGATCGAATCCTTTATCAAGGGGAAGAAAAATCATGAAAACCTCAAACCGCATGACCGGGAAGTTTCTACTCCGGGCCGGACTGCTTTCGATTTTGTTTTTACTTCTGTGCGCATGGGGCCCGGCGTATCCGCCGGGTACGCCCCCGGCCGGAGATGATGCCTTGGGCCGGGTTTGGACCGTGTCCGAGGACGGGGGCTGGACCGGCACCTGGACCCGGCGCGGCGACAGCCTGGTCTTCGATGCCGTCTGGTCCAAGGGCGGCCAGCGGGTGACGGGCGTGTTGACCATGTCCGTTCAGGGACGCACAGTGCGGATCCAGAGCCGTCGGCAAACCAATGGCAATGATGTCGATTATGAAGGCACACTGGCGCCGGACGGCCGCTCCATTCAGGGAACGCTCCAGGTGTTGGGATGGTCGAGCTCTTCCGGCTGGCGGGCGGTGATTGATGGGGCGGATTCCGGCTCCGGCGGAATCTGGCGCACCACCGAGGACGGCGGCTGGACCGGCACTTGGACTCGACGCGGCGACAGCCAGGTCTTCGATGCCGTATGGTCCAACGACAGCCAGCAGGTGACAGGCGTTTTGACCATGTCCGTTCAGGGACGCACAGTGCGGATCCAGAGCCGCCGGCAATCCAACGGGAACGATGTCGATTATGAAGGGACGCTGTCCGAGGATGGACGAAGCGCCCAGGGCACACTGCGGGTCTTGGGCCGGTCGGGAAGCTGGAACTGGAGGGCGGCGATCGAAACGCCCGAGTCGGTTGTCGCCGTTTTAGGCCGGGTTTGGAGTGTGTCCGAAGACGGGGGTTGGATCGGCACCTGGACCCGGCGCGGCGACAGCCTGGTCTTCGATGCCGTATGGTCCAAGGGTGGCCAGCGGGTGACGGGCGTGTTGACCATGTCCGTTCAGGGACACACGGTGCGGATCCAGAGCCGTCAGCAAACCAACGGCAATGATGTCGATTATGAAGGCACACTGGCGCCGGATAGCCGCTCCATTCAGGGAACGCTCCGGGTGTTGGGATCGTCGAGCTCTTCCGGCTGGCGGGCTTCCATCAAATAGAAAGAAAACCCTCCGGACCCGGCTTGAGAGGGGAGGTTCTCTCGCGGGTTGACGCTTGTTTTAACGCAGGTCTTCCGGCAGCGGCCGTCCCGGAGCCGGGATCTCGTTGGCGCAGGAGACGATCCACCACCGGCCGTCTTTTTTCATCACCGTCCAGCTGTCCAGGCCGACCTGGCCCGGAGCGTCGGCCGGCGTCTTGAACCGGGCTTTATAAACGACATAGGCTTGGGCAATGTCGCCCATCGACGTGAGCTTCAGCTTTTCGACGTTTTCCTCGAATCCCCGCTCCTTCATCTTGTGCCGCTCGACGTCGTCGATGAACCACTGGACGAATTCCGCGACGGTCATCACGGCCATGGCGTCGCGGGTCTTGCGAACGACGATGACGGCCTGGGGCAGGAAAAACGACTTGACATACTCCCAGTCGGGCCCCGGTCCGGGATCGAACGTGACCGCGGCGTACAGGCCGCGCACCAGGCTCTCGGGGCTGGAAAAGACGGCCTGCGGGTCGGGCGCCGTTTGCGGTCCGGCGGGGAAAGCGGCGGGGATGAAAACCGGGAGGATCAAGCCGATTAAGAGAACAACCGTCTTGGAAGCCATTATCATGACCCTTCTCCTTATGACCGACATAGTCTTGGGAGGGATTTTACCTCAAGCAGTCTGATGAATGAAGACATCCGCAAAAAGCGAGGCGACGGCGCGGAAGCATCGGATGTCCGAAGCGGTTCGGCCTCTTATTGAATAAACACCCGGCGGCCGCGGATTTCCAGGCGGCCCTCGAAGTAGAGTCTGACCGCTTCGGGATAGATCTTATGCTCCTCGACCAGGATCCGGTCGGCTAACGTTTCGGCCGTGTCGTCCTGGAGGACGGGAACGACGGCCTGGAGGACGATCGCCCCCATGTCGACCTCGGCCGCGACGAAATGGACGGTGCAGCCGGAGAAGCGGACACCCCAATCGATGGCTTGCTGCTGGACGTGGAGGCCGGGAAACGACGGCAACAGGGCCGGATGGATGTTGAGAATGCGGTTTTTATTTGCGCGGCAGAATTCCGGCGTCAGGACTTTCATATAGCCGGCCAAGCAGATGAGGTCGATGTCCCGGGATTCGGCTTCGCGGATGATGGCTTCGTCGTAGGAGACCTTGTCGGGATAAGCTTTAGGACTGAGGGAGAGCGTTTGAAGCCCGCGGTCGCGAGCCGCAGCCAATCCCGGGGCGGCTTCTTTGTTGCTGAAGACCAGGGCGATTTCAGCATCGATTTTCCCGGCCGAGACGGCGTCGGCGATCGCCATGAAATTCGACCCGCGGCCCGAGAGTAAAACCATGATCCGGCCGTGCTTCCTGGGACTGCGGAATACCTCTTCGCTCATGGACCCTCCCCGGATGAACCGGTTTTCTATGACGAGGATTTCGCCGCGGCGAAATAATTCGGGATCGCGTCCATCCAGAGGCGGTAGGCCTCTTCGATGGGCAGGTCGACCAGCAATCGTCCCCCGACCCGGATCTTGAGAGCCGACCCTCCGGTCGTTCCAACGATCCTGGCCGGAACATCGCGCTTGGCCGCGATCTCCAAAACTTGTCCGGCGTTTTCCGGCCGAACAGTCAGGAGAATGCGGGACTGGGATTCTCCAAAAAGAACGGCGTCGGGACGGATGTCTTCTCTGAAATCCAGCTCGCAACCGATTTTCCCCTGACTGTGGAAGGCGCATTCCGACGCGCAGACGGCCAGTCCGCCCTCGGAGGGGTCGTTGGCCGACCGGACCAGCCCTTCGGAAATCGCGTCGAGGAGGGTCTCCTGGACGGCGATTTCGCGGTCGAGGTCGACCTCGGGAGGAGCGCCGCCGCTGATCGAGCCGACCGCCTCCAGGTATTCCGACCCGCCGAATTCCTCGGTGTTTTCGCCCAGCAGGATGACGGTGTCGCCGGCGGCCTTGAAGCCGGGCGTGACCACCCGGTCGATATCCTCGACCAGGCCGACGATGCCGAGAACCGGCGTCGGGTCGATGGCGAGCCCCTCGGTCTCGTTGTAGAAACTGACGTTCCCGCCGGTCACGGCGATTCCGAAGGCCTTGCAGGCCTGGCTCAGGCCTTCAACGGCCGCCTTGAACTGGCCCATGACTTCGGGCTTCTCGGGGTTTCCGAAATTGAGGCAATTGGTCACCCCGATCGGCCGGGCCCCGACGCAGGCCAGGTTCCGGCAGGCCTCGGCCACGGCGGCCTTTCCGCCGGTCCGAGGATCCAGGGCGGCATATCGCCCATTTCCGTCCAGAGTCATGGCCAGGCCCTTCTTCGACCCCCGGATGCGGAGCACGGCCGCCCCCGCCCCCGGAAGCAAGGCGGTGTTGGTCTGGACCATGTGGTCGTATTGGCGGTAAACCCATTCCTTATTGGCGATGGTGGGGGATGCCAGAAGCTTGCGGAGGACGTCCGTGAGGTCCGCCGGAAGCGGAACGGACGTTGACGGCTGCGGGGCGCTGATTTCGGGCTCGGCCCAGGGCCGGTTGTAGGCCGGACAGAGGTCGACCACGGCCGACACGGGGACGTCGACGACGAGCTCGCCGTGGAAACGGCATTTGAGGTTCCCGTCGCCGGAGACCTTGCCGATCTCGACGGCGTCGAGGTCCCATTTGGCGAAGGCCGCCTTGACGGCCGGGACCTGGTCGGGGCGGGCGGCGATCAGCATCCGCTCCTGCGATTCCGAGAGAAGGATCTCGTAGGGCGTCATCCCCTTTTCCCGCTGGGGGACGAGATCGAGGTCGATCTCGACGCCCTGGCCGGACTTGGCCGGCATCTCGGTGGTCGAGCAGGTCAGCCCGGCCGCGCCCATGTCCTGGATGCCGACGATGATCCGCCGCTCCATGACTTCGAGGCAGGCCTCGACCAGGAGCTTCTCCTTGAACGGATCGCCGACTTGGACGTTGGGCCGTTTGGCCTCGGTATCCTCGCCGAATTCCTGGGAGGCCATCGACGCGCCGTGGATCCCGTCGCGGCCGGTCTTGGCCCCGACGTAAAGAATGGCGTTGCCGACGGCGTCGGTCTTGGCGTAGAAAATCTTGTCCTTTTCGGCCAGCCCGAGGCAAAAGACGTTGACCAGCGGATTGAGGGAATAGCATTCGTTGAAATGGACCTCGCCGCCGACGGTCGGCACGCCGATCGAATTGCCGTACGAAGAGATCCCGGAAACGACGCCTTCCATGATGGACCGGTTCTTCGGATTGTCGAGCGGGCCGAAATGGAGGGAATCCATCGAGGCGATCGGCCGGGCGCCCATGGTGAAGATGTCGCGGAGGATGCCGCCGACGCCGGTCGCCGCGCCCTGGAAGGGCTCGATGTAGGACGGATGGTTGTGCGATTCGATCTTGAAGACGATGACCCGGCCTTCGCCGATGTCGATGATCCCGGCGTTTTCCCCGGGCCCCTGGACGACGTTTTTCCCTTTCGTCGGGAGATTTTTGAGGTAAACCTTGGAGCTTTTATAAGAGCAATGCTCCGACCACATGGCCGAGAAAATCCCGAGCTCGGTCAGGTTGGGCTCCCGGCCGACGAGCCGGGTGATGAGGTCGTATTCGTCCCGGGTCAGGTTGTGCCGGGCGAGGACTTTGTCGTCGTGGAGGGGCGTATTCATGACATCTTCTCGAGGAGGGATTGGAGAACGACGAGGCCGTCCTCGCTGCCGAGAACGGATTCGACGGCCCGTTCGGGATGGGGCATCATCCCGCAAACGTTGCGGGTTTTGTTGCAGAGGCCGGCGATCGCGTTCAGTGAGCCGTTGACGTTGGCTTCCTCGGTCAGCCGGCCGTCGGTGTCGCAATAGCGGAAGACGACCTGGCCGTTGTCCTCGACCTCCTTGACGGTCTCGGGCGGGGCGTACCAGTTGCCGTCGAAATGGGCGATCGGGATGCGGAGGACCTGGCCCCGGCGGCCCTTGCGGGTGAACGGCGTCCGCTCGTTTTCCAGGCGGATCGTCACGTACTGGCAAAGGAACTTGAGGTTTTTGTTGCGGAGCATGGCTCCGGGGAGCAGGTTGAGCTCGAGGAGGACCTGGAAGCCGTTGCAGATACCGAGGACCAGGCCGCCCTTGCCGGCGAATTCGCGGACCTCCTGCATCAGGGGCGAAAACCGGGCGATCGCGCCGCTCCGGAGGTAATCGCCGTAGGAAAAGCCGCCGGGGAGGATGACGCAGTCCACGCCCTTCAGGTCATGGTCCTTGTGCCAGAGGTACGTCGTCGGCTGGCCGAGGGCGTCCCGGCAGGCGTAATACGCGTCGGCGTCGCAGTTGCTACCGGGGAAGACGACCACTCCGAATTTCACGGCCGCCTCCTCAGTCCTCGAGAATCTGCCAGGTGTATTTCTCGATGACCACGTTGGCCAGGACCTTGCCGGCGACCTCGGGGACGAGGCGCTCGGCCTCGGCCTTCGTGACGCCGCCGAGCTCGAGCTCGAAGACCTTGCCCTGGCGGACATCCTGGACGGCGTCGTAGCCGAGGGTGTGGAGGGCGTTGCGGACGGCCTGGCCCTGAGGATCGAGGACCGAGTCCTTGTAAGAGACGAGGATTCTAGCTTTCATGCGAGAGCACCCTTTTGAAGATGTAATCGATTTTTTCGAGGTAAGGATCCAAGCTGAAGCATTTCGCGATTTCGGCCGGGGAGAGCTTTTCCCGAATTTTCGGGTCGGCCTCGACCAGCGCCTTGAAATCGCTGTTTTCATTCCAGGCCTTGAGACTGTTTTGCTGGACCAGGGCGTAGGCATCCTCCCGGGTCAGGCCCTTGCGGGTCAGGGCCAGCAGCACGCTCTGGGAGAAGGTCAGGCCGCGCGTCGCGTTGATGTTGGACTTCATCCGGTCTTTATGGACGACCCAGTGGCCGATGATGTCGATCGTTTCCGAGAGCATGTAGTCGGTGAGGATGAACGAATCGGGGAAGATGATCCGTTCGGCCGAGGAGTGGGAGATGTCGCGCTCGTGCCAGAGAGGGATGTTCTCCAGGGCGACCTGGACGTTGCCCCGGACGAGGCGGGCCAGCCCGGCGATCCGCTCGCAGCGGACCGGGTTTTTCTTGTGGGGCATGGAGGAAGAACCTTTCTGCCCTTTGGTGAACGGCTCCTCGAGCTCCAGGACTTCGCTTTTCTGGAGATGGCGGATCTCGACGGTGAACTTTTCGAGCGAGGTCGCAATCAGGGCCAAGGCGTGGATCGCTTCGGCGTGGCGGTCCCGCTGGAGGACCTGGGTCGAGACCGGCGCGGGCCGAAGGCCGAGCTTTTTGAGGGCCAGGACTTCGACCTTGGGATCGAGATGGATGTAGGTCCCGACCGAGCCCGAGATCCGGCCGACGCTCATGACGTCGATCGCCCGGTCGATCCGGCCGAGGTGGCGCTTGATTTCCTCGTACCAGACGAGGACCTTGAAGCCGAAGGTGACGGGCTCGGCGTGGACGCCATGGGTCCTGCCCATGCAGACCGTCATTTTGTGCTTGAGGGCTTCCCGGCGGAGGATTTTTTTGAGCTCAAGGAGGCGGACCCGGACCTGGAGGAGCGATTGGCGGACCATCAGGGAGAGGGCCGTATCGACGACGTCGTAGGAGGTCAGGCCGAGATGGATGAACCGGCCGTCGGGGCCGACGTTCTCGTTGACCGACGTCAGGAAGGCGATGATGTCGTGCTTGACGACCTTCTCGATCTCGTCAATGCGCTTGACGTCGAAACCGGCCTTCGCCTTGATCGTCTTGAGAGCCGCGGCCGGGATTTTCCCCAGCTTGTTCCAGGCCTCGCAGACGGCGATTTCGACCGAAAGCCAGGTCCGGTAGCGGTTTTCCTCGGTCCAGAGAGAGCCCATTTCGGGGTTCATGTAACGCTCGATCATTGGTCTCTTTCCTTGAGCGGGATGGGAACAAACATCATATCAGCAGGGGGGCGGGGGAGTCAATTTTTGTCGGCTTCGACGAGCGTGATTCCGAAGGCGTCCAGCGTGATCAGGCGCTTTTTATAGAGGGAGCCGACGGCCATTTTGAAGGCGTTCTTGCTGACCCCGAAAAGGCGGCCGATTTTCTCGGCCGGAGACTTGTCGGTGACCTCGAGAAAACCGTCATTGGCCCGCAACGTCTCCAGGATCCGCTCGGCCAGCTCACCGACGCCGCCGTAGCCGGGCTTGTCCAGGCGCAGGTCGATTTTGCCGTCGTCCCGGATCTTGCGGATGTATCCCTTGACCCGGTCGCCCGGATGCAGTTCCCGGAAGACTTCGTTTTTATAGAGAATGCCGCCGTGGGAGTTGCCGATGATCGCTTTATAGCCCAGCTCGGTCCCGCCGTAGATCATCAGATCCACTTCCTGGCCGGGCTTGAACGGCGGTGGTTCTTTGGAGAGATGCTTGTCGATTTTGGCCGAGGCGGCGATCCGGCGGCTGGCGTTATCCAGATAGACATAGACGACGTATTTCCGCCCGGCTTTCATCGGCGGCCGCTGTTCGCTGAACGGAACGAACAAGTCCTTGGGCAGGCCCCATTTCAGGAAGGCGCCCACGGAGTTTACGGCCGCGGCTTCAAGAAAGGCGAAATCGCCGACCCGGGCCAGGGGCGTTTCGGTCGTGGCGATCAAGCGGTCCTCGGAATCGAAATAAAGGAAGACGTCGAGCGTTTCACCGATTTTCGCCCCGGCCGGGACATAGCGGCGGGGGAGGAGGATCTCCCCGAGATCGCCGCCGTCGAGATAGACGCCGAAATCGACCGTTTTCACGATCTTGAGGGTATTGGATTTTCCGATCTCGGCCATGCGCGGAACAATATACCTTCCCGGGCGGGGAGATTCAATCGCCGGCCGGACGGCCGGCGTTTTCCCGGGGCGTTGACCGGTTGACAGAGACCCCAAAGAGATTATGATAAATGCATGGCCCCCAAGCAAAAACGCGGCTCGGCCGCGGTGTCCCGGCGGACGAAAGAGAAGAGCCGCCCGATGAAAATACGAATGGTCGCCCGTCCGTCCAGGAAAAAACCGGCCGTCCGCATACCGAAAAAACCCGCAACGGCCGTGGCCAAACACAGAGAAGAGGCCCTCCTCCGGCATCACGAATTTCTCAACGCCCTGATGGACAATGTCTCCGACTACATTTATTTCAAGGACAAGGACAGCCGCTTTCTCCGGATCAACGCCGCCCACGCCCGGGCTTTCGGCCTGAGCGATCCTTCCGAGGCGGTCGGGAAAACGGATTTCGATTTTTTCACCGAAGTCCACGCCCTGCAGGCCTTCAAGGATGAGCAGGAGATCATCCGGACCGGCCGCCCGATCATCGGCCTCGTGGAAAAGGAAACGCGGGCGGGGGGACGCGTGGCCTGGGTCTCGACGACCAAGATGCCGTTGCGCAACGATCAAGGGGAGATCATCGGAACGTTCGGCATCTCCCGGGACGTCACCGCCCAGAAGCTGGCCGAGGACGCCCTGCGGCGCAACGAGGAGCTCCAGCGGGACATCCTCTCCAATATGTCCGACTGGGTCTGGGAAACCGATCCCGACGGGACCTATACCTTCAGCTCGGAAAAGGCCGAAGCTCTTTTCGGGGTGTCGAGCCGGGACATCCTCGGGCGAAAAGCGATCGAATTCATGCAAGTGGAGGACGTTCCGCGGGTGAAAACATACTTCCGCGATGTCGTGGCCAATAAAAAAGTCATCCGCGACTTCGAGCGTTGGTGCACCACTCCGGCCGGCCGGAGAATCTGCCTGCTCAGCAATGCCGTGCCGATCCTGGATGAACGGGGCAACCTCCTGGGCTACCGCGGGGTGGACAAGGACATCACCGAGCGCAAGCGGGCCGAGAAGGAGATCGAACGGCAGCTCGAAGAGAAAAACATCCTGATGAAGGAAGTCCACCATCGAATCAAGAACAACATCGCGGCCATCGGCAGCCTGCTCTCGCTCCACATGCGCTCGACCGCCGATCCCGAGGCGATCGCCGTTTTGAAGGAAGCCCTCGGTCGGATCAAATGCATGGGTGTCCTTTACGACAAGCTTCTGATCGGGGAAGGGTATCGGGATATCCCCATGCCCAAATACGTGGAGAGCCTGGCCGCGGCGATCAAGTCCCTGTTTCCCGAGCAGCCTGTCGTGGACCTCGACCTCCGCGTCGACGATTTCTGCCTCGGTTCGAAGAAAGTCTTTCCCTTCGGCATCATTTTCAACGAGCTTCTGACCAACGCCGTGAAATACGCGTTCGTCGGCCGGGAACGGGGGGCGATCCGGATCTCCGTCTCCTGCGCCGACGGCCTGGTGACCCTGGCCATCCAGGACGACGGCCGGGGGCTTCCCGAAGGATTCGAGCTGGATAACTCCAAGGGCTTCGGCTTGATGCTCGTCAAGATGCTGTGCGAACAGCTCGACGGGATTTTTTCCCTGGTTTCGGACGGGGGCACGCGCGGCACGCTCACCTTCAAGGCCTGAAGGTCCGCCGCCCGATTTTGACAGGCCCGGCGGCCTCGTGTAACCTCTGAGAAATGATCTCCCCGAAACAATCCTTCCGACGTTTCCTCCTTCTTTTTCTCGCCGCGGTTCTGCTTGTTGCCGCGGGCTGCGCTTCCCGCCGGCCGGCCGTCGCCGCGGACCTCGTTTTGAAAAACGGCCGGATGTTCACCGTCGACGCCGGGTCTTCCTGGGCGGAGGCGGCGGCCGTCAAGGACGGCAAGTTCATTTATGTCGGAAGCGATTCCGGCGCCGCCGCCTTCATCGGGAAAACGACCCGGGTCGTCGATCTCGGCCGCCGGCTCGTCCTGCCCGGATTCATCGACTCCCATGCCCACGTCGTCAGCTCGTACCGCCACTTCTTCGAGTTGAACGTTTTCGGACTGACGACGGCCGCCGAAATCCAGAAGGCGATCAAGGATTTCGCCGCCGCCCATCCCGGCGTCAAAACCATCGTCGGGCGGGGATGGAGCAACACGGATTTTCCGAAAACGGGTCCCGATAAAAAAAGGCGATTATAAAAGATTTTGCACTAAATGACAGACGTTTTGGGCCAGCAATTTGAAGATTATCTCCTTTCGATGATTATACCGGAACTCCATCTCCTTCAGATAGAGAGGGAATTTTTCCGGA
>Ga0172371_10003899_pt1 | contig 22966 bp, 21 predicted proteins | sample Lak12m_FD_114543 | JGI IMG/M metagenome (GOLD analysis project Ga0172371, IMG submission 114543) | Freshwater microbial communities from Kabuno Bay, South-Kivu, Congo - kab_022012_12m | ecosystem: Environmental > Aquatic > Freshwater > Lake | place: Democratic Republic of the Congo: South-Kivu...
CGATCCCCGAACAACTGCTAATATACTACCTAAAAAACCCTTTTTGGTCAAGTTTTGGCAAGTTTAAGCTAGTCTGCTAAGATTAGTATATATGTTGAAAAAAATAGCCTTAAGTTTAATTATTGCAGCACTATTATATCCTTGTATTTCTTGGGCAGATGACGGAGAAAACGCATCCATACCGGAATTAGGAAAGAGTTTTGTTTTTAAGGCGCAAGTGGTGCGTGTTATTAAAGAGCAGGAGCAAGCCCGCGCCAATGGTCAGAAATATATTCAACAAGATGTTTTGTTGAAGGGGATTGAAGGAGAGATGCAAGGGAAAGAAGTAACATTCCATGGGATAGGTGATATTGATGTCTTAAGTTCTGTCTATGTCAAAGAAGGGGACAAAGTCTTAGTTTTAGCCAATCCGACAACAGAAGGAACAACTGAATATTTTATCACGGATCATGTCCGCAGTGGTAAGTTGTTAATCATGACTATTGTTTTTGTTATATTGATTTTGTGGGTAGGGAAGAAGCAGGGAGCAAAGTCCTTGATCGCACTGGTATTATCTTTTGTTATTATCATGCTCATAATAATTCCACTGATTTTACGAAGTTATAACCCCGTTACTGTGTCAGTGTTTGGTTCGGTACTTATCTTAGCAGCTATTATTTATTTTACTTGGGGGTGGACTAAAAAGGCCCACGTTGCCATGTTTAGTATTATTATTAGTTTAATAATTACGGGATTGGCTTCGTGGTTTTTTACAACATTGACCAAGTTAACCGGAACGGCTAGCGAGGATATTATGTCTCTACTCAGTATTGGGAATTTCGTTGTAGATTTCAAGGGGCTCTTACTTGCAGGGATCATACTGGGTACGGTTGGTGTTTTGGATGATGTTATCATTAGCCAAATTTCTTCAGTCGAGCAATTGAAACAGGCAAATCCTGAATTGGGTAGCTTGGAATTAATTAAAAGAACATCAAAAATTGGCATTGATCACTTAAGTTCAATGACTAATACGCTTTTCCTAGCTTATGCGGGTGCTGCTTTGCCACTTTTATTGCTCTTTTATGTGAAGCAGGAACCTTTTTTAAGTTTTTCGCAAATCATCAATAATGAAATGATTGCCACGGAAATAGTTAGAACTTTAGTTGGTAGTATTTGTTTGACTTTGGCTGTTCCAATATCAACAATTAGCGCAGCATACTTGCTAAAGGGTGAAAGAGTTAAGCGCTAATTTAAAAAGAACCTTTTCGGTTCTTTTTTGTTATAAAAAAATCCCCACGATCTGTCGCAGATGTGGGGAGGGGGTGGTCAGAGCGGCATCGTGATGGTGTAGCTGTTGGCTTCCGGACGGTGGTTGGGGTGGAGGTGCTTGGGGTCCGGGGCGAGGCGGCGCAGTTGCAGTTCGCGTTGATTTCCGCGAGTGGTCAGCGTGACGTTCCAGCAGCCGAGGCAGAAGGTGTAGGCACGAAGCGTTCCCGGGTTCGAGGGAACCCAGTCGAGGGAGTTGAGCGTTCCGTTGCGGACTACTCCTTCGCGATCATGCCCGTCGAGGTGCTCGACTACCTTGCTACCTCTGGGAACAGGTTGGTCATTACCAAAGAGGCTCACGGTTTTCCCTCGAAGTGGTTACTCGAGAGTGGCGCTCCAAATAAAAATGTATCATTGCCTATGTTTAGTGTCAATTTGAAAAAAATGGCTAAATTTGGGCCTGTAGTTTAGCTCCTTCCCAACCCCCCTTTTTTGAGCTAAAATTAACCTAATATGGCGAACGAAGAGTTTAAATCCGTTTGCTGCCGCAACGTCAATATTATTACCAAATACGTTACCAAGAATCTCGGTAATGCTGATTTGTTGTTTGAAAATTTACCGCATGAAGTATCTTTTTATCAGGACGAAAATAATTGGATAACCCTCTCTGAATTTGTGGCCATAATGAACAGGGCGATTGATATTCTGAAGGATCCAGAAGCACCCTTTAATATGGGCTTGTCGGCGCAGGAATTAGAATCTTGGGGAGCCTTTAAATATCTCCAAAAAGTTTTTGCCAGTGTCATCATGGGGCCGGTTGAAGTTTATAAACAAGTCGGGAAGTATAATACTTATTTTAATAAGACAAAAGATTTGGTGGTTGTGGGTGCTGATAAAGATCATTGTTATGTAAAAATAAAATTTAAGAATGATATTGATCCTATCGATGATTTTTTAAGTGATTCATTCATCCGTGGTATTTTGACCAGCGTCCCTAAGATTTGGAATCTTCCTGAAGCGAGGATATTAGAGCCTCGGTTCGAATATGATCTTGAGCGGTTATTATTGATGATTGGTCAAATTCAGCCATCAGAACTACGTTTTGTCGCTGGTCGTTGTATTTTGCGTAACGAGGAAATTGCGCATCAAGTGGTTTTGCTCAGTGAAAAAGTGGAAGATGAGTATTTGTATCTGGGTGATTACCGCGAAGTTTCTGGTGATGAAAATTGGGATGATGTAAAATTAGGTTTTTTAGTCACCAAGGATGTACAAGTTAACCCAAAATTAAAATTAAGCGCTGGAAGTGTTTTTAATGCGCCGTACTTTATTTATAAAATTACTTGGAAGCCATTGAATCTGATTGAAAAAATATATCAGGCAATGCTTAATTGGTTTTTAAGTAAGCGAGCCTATCGCGAAGGGTTGGAATCTCAACTTGAAACAATCAAAAATTATGTCGAGACTTTGGAGGATAAGGTGGTGCAGCGAACCGAGCAATTAAATATCGCCAAAGAAGAATCTGAATATTGGAGAGGGAGGGCGGAAGGTTTATTGCAAACAATTTTACCCGAGAATGTTGTTACCAGTATGATGCAAGGGAAATTAAAAGCAGAAGAAATTGAGGGTACTATTGTTTTTACTGATTTGGTTGGTTTTACTTCTTTTAGTAAAGATGTTTCGCCAGAAGAAGTGTCAAAACAGTTAACTGGTTATTTTACGGAAATGAGCCATATTATCAACAAAAATTATGGGTGGGTAAATAAGTTCTTGGGTGATGGAATTCTGGCCTTGTTTGGTTTACAAACTGATCAAAATCATACTGAGTGTGCCATTAAAGCTGCCCTGGAAATGCAGCGCGTTATGGAAAAATATCCTTGGCAAAAACGAATTGGAATTGCTACAGGAAAATTTATTACTGGTGAATTTGGGACTCAAAAAACGCGCCGTTTCGATTGTTTAGGACACGTGGTTAACCTGGCTAGTCGTTTACAATCTCACGCCGAACCTGGCGAAGTCTTGGTCTGCGAAAATACCTATGGACGCATGAAAGAACGTTTTGTTTTTGGTCCTAAAAAACAAATAACCCCCAAGGGCGTGGGAGTTATTGAAGTTTATTCACTTAGCCCTAAAGATAATATTTAGCGTGCATCTTTAAGAATGCGGAACTTCTTTTTTTCAGCATAGCGGAGTAAGTCTGCGTCAGGGTTGATGGCGGTGGGGTGGCCGACCAAGCTCATAAAAGGAATGTCAGCATAACTATCGGCGTAGGCGTAACTTTTACTCAAATCAATATTTGCACGCTGAGCAAATTCTTTCAGTAAGCGTGCTTTAACATCTTTATAACAAAGACATTTAACTTTTCCTGTATAGCAATGGTGTTCTTGCGCTAATTTAGTATCAAGAGTGGTTCTACCAGCGAATAAATGTTTAAACTCTTGTGCCAACGGATGAATAACCTCGGAGACAAAGACGATTGAATGACCCGCCTCGGCGTGGTCTTTTAAAATAGGGAAGAAACCGTATTGAATATTTTTAACTAGTTTTTTGTAGAATGATTGATGTACAACGTTGCGTAATTCGGCTACATCCCAACCATTTAGAATGTATAATGATTTTTTCATTAATTCTTTATGCGGAAGTTTCCCCGTTTTTTCCAGAAAGAGCCAATAGAAAACCTTTAAAGCTTCTCCGTAGTGAAGTCGATGCAAGGCGAAAAGATATTTAACTAAATCTTTTTGAGAAAACCCTTCGTAAATAGTTCGGTCGATGTCTATAAAGACACCGATTTTTTTTGTCTTGGGCAATTTAAAATATTCTGGTTGATAGCGCAGCGGTAAAAGATCGATGATGGCCTTTTCGATTTTATTTCTTGTTATTAAAACTTTTGCCTTCGGGAATTCTTTATGTGTTTTTGAAATTTTATTTTTCGGAGCAGATAATTCGTTGCCAAAAGTAACTGTCACGGTTCCTGGAGTAACTGAGTGCTCATCAGAAAAAACCTTTTCCGCATTCGAGAGCGCTACCGGAATAATCGGAGTGTGGCTACCTACGCTAATGCGCGCTACTCCAGTATGGAAGTAATGTAACAAATGTAAAAGTTCAACATGTCCTTCAGGGAAAATAATTAGTGAATGTCCATTTTTGATGGCCTTAATGGCATGCTGGATAGCATGTTGTTTCGATTCTGTTTTTGGATATCGGGCATCATCAATAACATCACGGCGGACATCAATTGCTTCCATCTTTTTCATCCATGTCGCTAATAACTTAGGAAAATCTTGGAATGGTGCTGTAAACAAGATGCATTTAGGACCAAGTATGGTTAAAAGAATGAATCCATCGAAGTCACTGGGGTGGTTGGCTGCGTAGACGTATGATTTTTCTGAGTCATTGAAAGGGTGATTTTTGGTTTTGATGTCTATTTTATTTAAATAGAAGGCTGTTTTAATTATCCAAATTGCTTTTTTGCGCCAAAAAAGCCCGCGTTTTTCTGGGGACAGGAATTTTTCACCTATTATCATTGGCAAGAGAAAGATAAAGGTTAATAAACCTATATCCAAAGCAAGTCCAAAATGATGCAATTTCCCCAGGAAGGAAGTTGTTTCTTTCATATTCATATTACTATTATACAATAAATTTGAGGTTGACAAAAGAATCTGCAAGTGATACAAAGTGATGTTCTCAACTGGAGGGTGTCATGAAGCCATACATCTTGTGGTTCGGCCGGTTCAAAGGTCAGTCGGTCGAACGCATGATGTTCGACCATGCAGGGTACAGCTACCTGCGGTTCATCTTGCGCGAGTTCAACGACAAGCCTCAACTGCTGGCCAGGATACGAGAGGTGATGCAACGCGGTGAACAACCGCGGATCGTCACCGCCTGTCCGACGTGTGGAACCCCAGCGACACACATTGTCGCCGCGGGCGATGATCGTGAGGGGTTCAGCTTCGAAGCAGAAGGCTGGTGCGAGGCGCACTGCCCCGAGGAGCATCGGCGACAGAAGATGCCTCTCAAGTTCTCGTCCGTGGCGAGATTCGTAATGCCGTCGGACCAGGCTTCTTTCCTCAAGAATTTGCGCGATCACTGCGGTTTGGGTCGGGAACGACTGACTGCTGAGCGCGCCTGTGACTTCTTCTTCCCTGCGTAGTACTTCGCCACACTTACCGAGTAGGTGCGGCGGATTTTTTTATCGTCCACAATAATTATGGTCAGAATAGGCAAATTGTGTTATAATTTAGACATAAATAAGAATGATATAAACAGCTGTTTATGCTTTGGTTTTGGATTGTTTTTGTCTCACAATTTGCTAATGCCGGTGCTCAGATTTTAGATAAATTTCTTTTGACCAAGAAGTTCCCGCGTGTCTCTGTTTTGACCTTTTGGACAGCGGTCTGGAATCTTTTGGGTGTAGCTTTTATCTTCTGGAATTTTGTCTGGTTCCCGGGGTGGTCGGTTCTAGTTCTAGCGTTACTTTCGGGTATCTTTTTCACTATTGCTTTGCAGTTTTTATATTCAGCCTTAAAGACTGGAGAAGCCTCCCATATCGGGCCTTTGGTCGGTGGGGTGGTGCCGGTAGTCTCTTTTATCGTTTCCTATTTTTGGTTGCATGAGAGGCTTACCACCTTGCAGCTTTTATCAATTGTTTTGTTGGTAGTAGGCACTCTGCTTATTTCATTCGAAAAGAGCCGCAAACATAATGGTTGGCACGTGGGTATGGTTTGGGGATTATTAGCAGGAATTTTCTTCGGGTTATCGTATGTGATATCTCGTGGCGTATTTTTGCAAACAACATTCTCCACTGGTTTTGTCTGGGCCAGAATAGGTGGTTTTATTGCAGCCTTGCCTTTATTGTTAAATAGTACAGTTCGCTCTGATATTTTTGTTAAGACTAAAGAGAAAAAAGAGAAATTAGAATCAGGGTTAACAGTTCTGATTGTAAATAAAACCTTGGCGGTAATTTATTTTTTGGGCATGAACTACGCACTGTCACTTACAAGTGCAACGGTGGTTAACGCCCTAGCTGGTTTGCAGTATGCCATCATGTTTGTTTTAATTTATATATTCACTAAATTCATTCCTAAATTCTTTCAAGAACAGTTTACGCGACGTGAGATTCTCATGCAGATTGTGGCCATACTCATTATCGGGATGGGGTTAGCGTGTACAGTTTTTTCAATGTAATATGCATAAAGCAGCAAAACATCTTTTAAGACTTGGTATTCTTTTAGTGATTTTGTTTGTTCTTTTTATTGCGGTTTGGATATTTTTCTATTTTCATAGTTTTGCAAAAGAGGATTTTAAATTGGGCGTTAATTTTTCTAAGTCCTATTCTGAGTACCTTGGACTAAATTGGCAAAAGACTTATATTGCGATTTTAGATGATTTGAAGGTTAAAAATATCCGATTAGCTGCACCATGGAACGAAATTGAGCCGGTTGAAGACCATTGGGTGTTTACAGATTTGGATTGGCAGGTTTATGAGGCTGTAAAGCGTAATGTTGATATAGTCTTGGTTCTTGGTCGACGTACCCCGCACTGGCCAGAATGCCATGATCCTGTTTGGGTGAAAACATTGCCAACGGAAATTGTAACCGAGCGTCAGATGAAAATGATGCAAAAGGTCATTGAGCATTACCGAGAGGTAAAGCAAATAAAAATTTGGCAAGTAGAAAATGAGCCGTTGTTGGATGTATTTGGAGTGTGCCCGCAAGGTGATATAAATTTGCTGCGTCAGGAAGTGACCTTCGTCAAAAATCTGGATGAACGTCCAATTTTAATAACAGATAGCGGGGAGCTTAGTTTGTGGGCGGCCGCTGCAAATACAGGCGACATTTTTGGAACCACACTTTACCGCGTCACCCATAATCAGTTTGCTGGTTATCTTTATTATCATCTACCGCCTGCTTTTTATAATCTCAAAGCTCGTTTAGCTGGGAAGATTCCCGGGGAGGTAGTTATCTCCGAATTGCAGGCTGAACCTTGGGCTCCGCAAGGTATTCTTAATGTTTCTCTGGAAGAGCAGCAATTATCTATGGATGGTATTAGATTGGTTAATCACGTTAATTATGCACGGAAAACTGGTTTTGCTGGTGCTTACTTGTGGGGCGCAGAGTGGTGGTATTGGCTAAGAGAAACAAAGGGAATTAATGAGTTGTGGTTGGCAGCTCAAAAAATATTTAATCAAAATTAATATGTAAAATGTATGAGGGCACCAGGAACTATTAAGCCAGTACAAATTGGCAAGACCGTTGTAGCGATTGTTGTTTTCTTACTGATGCTTTTTGCGGTGATAATGATTGTCGTGCGTTGTTCTCCGCAGGCCACGACAAATGATGAACCAAAAAGCAGCGGTAAAAAGATTACGAGTTTTGAAGAGGATTTAGTCCAACAAGCGCAACAGATCTACTTTCAGAAAAAGGCGCAGAAGGTTGATTTTACTAATGGCCCCTGCATCTCTGATAATTTAGCTTCATCTTACGTTGTTGATATTGCTCATGAACCTCGTCAGGCTATTGATGATTTGCCAGAGAATCAGTGTCCCGCATTCTTATCTGGAAAAATTAAACATTTTATAGAATTGAATCCGGAAGGCAATTTGATTCGGATCCAATAAAAATTTTATGAAAACTTTTTGTTCCCTCTGCCTCTTGCTAGCTTTATTGTTTTTATCGAATCAGGCATTGGCAGCGGAACCCACAAAATCAGAAACGCAGACATTTTTTGAGGATAAGGCCGCAATCATCGAACCCGGAGTATTACCAACTTCGTTTTGGTATTGGGCGGATAAGTTTGCTGAACAGATTCGCTACGTTTTTACTGTAGGGAAGGAGCAAAAGGCTGATTTCTTAGTCCTTATGGCTGAAGAACGTTTAGCGGAAATGAAAAAACTTTCGGAGCAGGGGATTACTGATTATGCGGATCAGCTCTTGACTGAACACGAAGATTTGATAAAAAAGGCGCAGGAACTTTATGCGGAGGTTAAAGCCGAAGCATTGGAACGTGGACAGCAATTACAAACTGATACTGAAAAACAAATATTGATTAAGGAACAGAAAATTAAGAAAGAGTTAAATAATGCAGATGTGACTTATAAGGAAAAGGAGCAGACAGTTTCAAATAAACTACGTGCTTTTATGAAAGCTGTTATGAGTCATCTGTCTTGGAAAAAAGATAAAATTCAGGAACAGCGAGCAGATGTTTTAGATGAATAATCAAGTTATAGCGAAATGGGCAGAAATGCCCATTTTTTATTTAAATTTAGCTTAAATATTGACAAAATTTGAAATTTGTGTTATATTTGAAATATCGCAGGGCTGAGCAACCTGGTAAGGGCCAGAGCCAGCATTCCTGGCAGAAACTCCCTCAAAAGGGGAGAATCGAGGGTTCGAATCCCTCCCTTGCGACTGCCTGGTAGGGGACGTGTTCTACGCTTGGACGCGTCCCCTTAAGTTTGTTTGTGAAATAGGGGAAATTTAGTTATAATTAAGGTTGATTAATCATCAACTTTTTTATTTATGCATCAAAAAACAACGTTTAAGAATAAAGCGCGGTTATTATATATTCCTACACCAGGGACAGAGGCCGTAACGGTGTTGTTCCTTTTCGCGGTGGGGTCGCGATATGAGACAGAGGACATTAATGGTGTTTCCCATTTTATTGAACATTTGATGTTTAAGGGCACTAAAAAACGTCCTACAACATTAGATATTTCAAAGGAACTCGATGGGGTTGGCGCTGAGTTTAATGCTTTTACTGGAAAAGACTATACCGGATATTATATAAAAATAAATTATAGAAAGGTTGATTTGGCAATAGATATTTTGTCCGATATGCTTTTAAACTCGAAGTTTGATCCGAAAGAAATGAAACGTGAACGAGGTGTGATTATTGAAGAAATAAATATGTATCATGATAATCCCATCATGTATATAGAAAATGTTTGCGAGGATTCCATTTATTCTGGTAGTACTTTAGGCTGGGACATTGCCGGCCCAGTAGAAGTTATTCGTAAGGTGTCGCGCGATAAATTGATGGCATACAAAAAGAAATTTTACCAACCAGATAATTTAGTTATTGCTGTTGCCGGGAAAGTTGATGCTAAGATTAAAAAAATGCTTGAGAATAAGTTCGCCAAGAATTTCAAGCAGAATGCAAAGCCTGAAAAATTCCTGCCTTTTGTTTGTGATCAAAAGAAAGCGCGAGTTAAAATAAAATATCGTGATACTAAACAAGTACAATTGGGCCTAGGGTTCTGCGCCTATGGGTATGAAGATCCAAGAACATATGCCATGCACCTTTTGACTATTATCTTGGGTGGAAACATGAGTTCACGTTTGTTTATTTCAGTGCGTGAACGACGTGGTTTGGCATATTTTGTCCGTTGTTATCCTAATTTTTATCAGGATATTGGTAATATTTTTATTCAGTCTGGGTTGGATGTCTCACGGTTAGATAAGGCAATTGGAGTTATTCTGGATGAACTAAAAAAGATTAAAAAAGGAGTTACGCCAAAAGAATTAAAAGATGCTAAGGAATTTATTCGGGGTAAAATGGTATTGAATTTAGAAGATTCTTCTCACGTGGCGGAATATTTTGCTAAACAAGAGTTGCTTGTTGGAGAGACCTTGTCACCAGAACAAAAAATGAAGCGCTATGACGCGGTGACTGCCAATGACATTGCGGACGTGGCCAAGGATATCTTTAAGAAGGAGCGCCTCAATTTGGCGTTGATTGGTCCTTTTAAAGACGCGAAAAAATTTGAAAAGCTTATTTCATTATAAATATATGTCTAAGCTTTTAATAGCTAATTGGAAAATGAGTCTGAATGCTTCGGAAACAGAAAAACTTGTTCTTGATTACCGAAAAAAACTAAAAACACTTAAGGGAGTCGAACTGGTCATTGCCCCCAGCTTCCCAATGATCTCTTCGGTTGTATCTTTGTTAAACAAAACAAAGCTTTCTTGCGCTGGGCAAAATGTTGCTGGGTTTAGTTCAGGCGCTTATACCGGAGAAGTTTCGGCAAAAATGCTGGAACAACTTGGTTGCAAATATGTTTTGGTGGGTCATTCAGAAAGGCGTCAATATCAAATGGAAACAGATGAGATGGTGCACAAAAAAATTGTTCAATGCTATGAAGCTGCGCTAACCCCGGTGCTCTGCATCGGAGAAACACTTAAAGAAAAAGAGGGTGGGAAAAGGGATTCTGTGATCATAAACCAATTGCATAAGGCATTGTCTGAAGTTGATGCTTTTCCAGGAAAAGAAATTGTTATCGCTTACGAACCAGTTTGGGCAATTGGTACTGGCAATGTTGTTGCACGAGAAGATTTGGTGCACGTGGAACGTATTATAAAAAGAGCGCTAGCAAATTTATTCACGGAAAATTTTTATAACAACAAAGTGAGACTATTATATGGAGGCAGCGTTAATAGTGCTAATGTTGATACTTTCTGGGGTGTGGAAAAGATATCTGGTTTTCTAGTTGCTACAGCTAGCTTAAAGGTAGAAGAATTTTTAAAAATTGCTTTATCAATGAAATAAACTATGCTAGTTCATATTAAGAAGATTATAGAAAAAGCACAAAAGGGTAAGTATGCTGTTGGTGCCTTCAATGTTAATAATCTGGAAATTGTTCGAGCTGTAATTCAAGCTGCGGCGAAATCAAAATCACCGGCCATAATTCAAGTTACAGAGGGAGCAATTAAATATGCTGGTTTAGAAGAAATTACAGCCTTAGTTAAGTCTGCAGCGGCTGAAGTTAAAGTTCCAATAGCTCTGCATTTAGATCATGGCCATGATTTTAAGGTGATAAAGAAATGTATTAAGTTGGGTTTCTCCTCGGTTATGATTGATGCTTCTAGTTTGGCTTACAAAAAAAACGTATCATTAACAAAAAAAGTCGTTAAGTATGCGCATGCGCGCCATGTTTGGGTTCAATCTGAGTTAGGAACCTTGGAAGGGGCCGAAGATTGGCTTAAGGTAGGCAAGGGGGCAGGTTATTTTACTGATCCAGTGGAAGCACGACGCTTTGTCAAAGAAACGCGCACTGATGTTTTTGCCCCATCTATTGGTAATTATCACGGAGTCGCTAAAATTGTGGAAAAGAAGCGCTTAGTTTTAGACTTGAAAAGATTGGCTCAAATTGCTAAAATAGTACCTGTCCCTTTGGTTCTACATGGCGCTTCTGGTTTCCCTGATGCCCAGATAAAAGCCGCTGTTAAGGCTGGGATTCGGGTGATAAATATTGACAGCGAATTGCGCCTTTCCTTTGCAGGGGCAGAAAGGACTTTCTGGATGATGCATCAAGATGAGTATGACCCACGTAAAATTTTACAACCAGCCATCAACGCGATGCAGAAGGTGGTTGAAAAGAAAATGACAGTGTTTGGAAGTAGAAATAAGGCAGCGTAAACTATGATTTTAAATATAATTTTTATTGCAATTATAGTTTTGTGTTTAGGCGTAATTGCTTTTATTTATTTGCGTAAATTCCCCAAGGCACGGACTTTGGATGTCCAAACAGTGCCAGCAGCGCGAAGGGCCGAAGTTCGTGATCGAATTCTGATGGAAAGAATTAAGCGAAATAGTGAGTGGGGAAAATCATTCTTAGCTAAGATTATTTCACCCTTTGGTCAGATTATAAAGAAGACCGGCAAGAAGGTTTTTAGTAAAATTTATGATTTGGAAGAGAAATATAAAAAAGAAGCAGCGGCCCAAACACCACTTAAGCGTGGCCAGATAAAAAATAAAATTACACAGTTGTTGATTGAGGCTCAGAAATTATTTAAAGATAGTAAATTTCAGGAGGCAGAAAAAGCCTATATAGAAATCATCAGTTTAGACCCTAAAAATATCGAAGCTTATGAGGGGTTAAATGATGTCTATTTGGAAATAAAGGAATATCCTCAAGCATTGCAGACTGCTGAATTTATTCTGAAGTTGGTGAGTCGTCAGAGTGTCTCGGTTACCAAGGAGGATGAAACCGGTAAAAAGATTGCTTCAGTCAGTAATGCTTCTGAATTGGCATCAGCCCATTGTGATTTGGGATACATTCATGGTTTGTTAGATCAACAAGAGCAGATGGCAGAAAGTTATTATAAGGCGTGGGAGTTAGAGCCGAATAACCCTAGAACGATTTCTCTGATGTTAGAGGTGTATATTGCCCAGGGGAAAAAATCTCAAGCATTGGATTTGTTAGCTGATTTGGAGCGTGTTAATCCAGAGAATCAACGATTGAAAGAGTTTAGAGATGAGATAAAAGAGATATAGATTTGTTTTTTAGTCCAGATTAGTCTTTCTGATGGGCCTGCCCGGAAGTCAGACAGAGTCTGTACTTCCGGGCCGTTGTAGCTCAGCTGGTAGAGCATCTCCATGGTAAGGAGAAGGTCTCGGGTTCAATTCCCGACAACGGCTCCATGTACCACACACTTCGTGTGGGTACATGGTAAACCATATACTTACTTAGTTTGAGTACATGGTAAACCAGATACTTATTCCGTTTGGGGCTAGGGTTAACCAAGCCAGAGATAATGTTTAGAGAACAAAACAGAGTGAAATGAAGCTCTGATTTTTTATTTTATTTTAGCTATTTTTTGAATGTTGTTTTGTGCGTTGCCCTTGACAAGAAAAGGGGGGCGTGCTATTATGCTAGGTCACAATAAGAAGGAGGTGACCATGGGCGACTAGGGGGTGGATCCCTCCCCGCGGCGTGTGGCGCGCTCGCGGGGAGGAACCCCACCATCTGGTTGTCCCGAGGAAACTGTTACTGGTTCTGCGTTTCGCGAACAAGAGAGGGTTGCATGACGGACTAGGTGCCAAACGGACCTCACCCACGAGAAGGAGTTCCGCCTGTAGAACAAGTCGTAGAACAAGTGCGAGATTTCAAGCCGTAGCCCGCGCCACACGTCGCCACCGGAGGGCAAACGGCGGTTCGGCCCCAAGCCAAGCAGGCAGGGGCAACAAGCACGGGGTATCCCAGAAGTCTGGCTCGCAGCCAGGACCATGGGGTATCCCACCAGGGATCCACCCTTCTGTCCCCAGGGGCTCAGCGTTCACGCGCTGGGCCCCACTTTTTTTGTTGTTACACTTCGACAAATTTTGATATAATATCATTAACATAACTTTTTTATATGCTATTGGATAAAGAATTACAAAAAATTGGTCTTTCGGATAAAGAAGCGAAGGTATATTTAGCTGCTTTAGAATTGGGCCAGGCTTCAGTTCAGAACATTGCGCGCAAGGCAGAGGTTAACCGCGCTACTACGTATTCGATTTTAGAGTCCTTAATAAAAAAAGGACTTTGTAGTACGACGGAAAAAGAAAAAAAAGTCTTCTACTTTGCTAGCCCACCGGATTCTTTGCTTTCAGTCTTTGAGCTTAAGAAAAGACAGGTGGAGAATCAGGAAGAATCTTTCAAAAATCTTTTACCTGAATTGAATTCTATTTTTAACAAGCAAGCGGATAAGCCGACGGTCAGATTCTTTGATGGCAAGCAGGGATTTTTAAATTGTGTCGCAGAATTTTATCGTGAAAAGGGTGAACCTAATGAACCGGTGCGAATGATTTATAACAAGGACTTAATTGAAAAAGTTATCGATAACAAGGAGCGCGCTAAGTTTAAGCAAAGTCGTTTAAAGCAAAGTATCAAATCAAAAGTTGTTTACAATTACGAAGGTGGTTATTTGAAGACTACTGCAGATGGTCAGCGTCGAAAAATTAGCGTTGAACAGTACCCCTTTAGTTGTGATATTGAAATTTGGGGTGACGCAGTTTTATTTGTGCCTTTGACAGAAAAACTTCACGCAGTTTTGATTAAAGATAAGCAAATTGCTGAAACTCTAAAAAGTTGGTTCGAGCTTTCTTGGTTGGGTGCTGAAATAAAAGAGGAAAAAGAATAATTATGAAATTTGCGCCTAATAAATTAATTTTTGTTCTCGCCGTTGTGGTTAGTTGTTTAGGTGTTTTTGTTCTATTTCAGTATTATTCCCGAGTGACTGTCTTAACTCAACCCTTTGAAAAAAATGAGCCGGAATTGATTAAAGTAAAAATTTTTTACTCCAATACGCAGAAAAATCCAGAAATGTTGGATTGCTCTTTGGTGTTTCCGGTTGAACGCGTGGTGAAAGATCGTGAAAAAGTTTATGCCGAAACATTAGAGCAATTGCTCCTAGATCCTAGTTTTGAAGAAAAGAATGCTGGATATAAGAATATGATTCCCATGGGAACGAAACTTAATTACGTTAAACTTGAAGGTAGAACCTTGCACGCTGATTTCAGTAAGGATTTGGATTATGCTGTTGGTGGGTCTTGTTGGGTGTCTACTATTAGATCTCAAATTGAGGATACCATGAAACAATGGCCAGAGGTTCAGAATGTCCTAATTTCAATAAATGGTGAAAGCGAGATTATTCTTCAACCATGATATGGATTTTGAGAAATTGAATAAAATATTAGATAAGGCGCCAGGATTTAGAAAAACACAAGTTCGGCATTTTATTTTTAAAAACTTAATAGAGAATTGGGATGAGGCAACTTCATTGCCAAAAGATATTAGAGAAGAATTGAAACAAAAGTTTGATCTTAAGATAGAACATCAACGCTTCCAAAGCCAAGACAAAACTGCTGTTAAAGAATTGATTACTTTGGAAGATGGCTTAAAAATTGAATCAGTTTTAATGCGCCACGAAGATGGACGTAACACTGTTTGTGTTTCATCTCAGGTTGGCTGTGCTTTGGGTTGTGTGTTTTGTGCAACAGGAAAACTAGGGTTCAAAAGAAATTTATCTGTTGATGAAATCATAACTCAGGTTTTACTTTTTAATCGATTGCTGACAAAAGAAGAAGCCAAGGTTACCAATATTGTTTTTATGGGCATGGGTGAGCCGATGAACAACTATGGGAATGTTATTAAAAGCATTTATGTCATGAATGATAAAGAAGTTTTTGGCTTGGGTGCGAGGAAGTTTTCCATCTCGACCGTCGGTGTGGTAGATGGGATTAAGAAATTAGCCAAAGAGAAGATGGAGATTAATTTAGCGGTTTCAATCCATGCGCCTGATGATGTTTTGCGTTCTAATCTAATGCCGATTAACCAACGGTGGGATTTAAAAAAGTTATTCGGCGCTATTGATGAATATGTCAGCAAAACTAATCGTCGCGTGATGTTAGAATACACTTTAATCAAGGGGATCAATGATTCTCTGTTGGCAGCGGAAAAGTTATCACATTTGGTTACGAACAAACTTTGTTTTGTTAATTTAATAACCTATAATAAAACGAAATTTTACGAGCCACCTTCAGCCGTGGTAGTTAAAAAATTTGCTGATTATTTAACACAACACCACGTCGCTTGCACTATGCGGCAACGTTTTGGTCATGATATTGCTGCTGCCTGTGGTCAGCTAGCGGGCGACAAATAAAAAATGTACGGCCGCAAAGATTTGCGGTAGGGACGTAGGGACAGGTCGAGACCTGCCCCTACTGGTCCCTGCAACGCAGACGCGTTGCCCGTACATTTTTTTTAAAAGAATTTGAGTACATTCCACCAATTTTCTATCCACTCTGCCCGACGATTTTGATATCTTAAGTAATAGGCATGTTCCCAAACATCGAGATTAAAAATCGGTGTATCACCAAGGGTATAGGGAGAATCTTGATTTGGTAAAGAATAGATTTTTAATTTTCCATCATTACCACGGACCAGCCAAGCCCAACCACTTCCAAATTGTTTTAGGGCCAGTTCAGAAAATTGTTTTTTGAATTCTTCAAGTGAACCGAAAGTTTCGACAATTTCTTGCTTAAGGTTTTCGTCCGTCTCTTTTTGCGGAGAGAGACTTTCCCAAAAGATTTTGTGATTAATGTAACCACCCCCCATGATTTTTTATAGCGGTTCTAGTTGCTTCCGGAACGTTTAAGGAAGTTAGATTCTTAAAAATTTCGGTTAGCTCCATGCTTTGTATTTCGGGAAAATCAGCGAGAGCTTTGTTGAAATTATCGGTATATGCCTGATGGTGTTTGCTGTGATGAATTTCCATGGTTTGGGCATCGATGAAGGGTTCTAGAGCGTCATAAGCAAACTTTAATTTTGGTAATTCGAACATAAAATTTTAGTTATTTGTTATTAATGTATTATGTCATAGAATATTCACTGCTGCTAGTCTTATGGTAATTTTGCCTAAAATATGTTAAGTTACTAGTGATTTATGCCAAAAGTAAGAATCGAAAAAATAGTTTTTGGTGGGCAGGGGTTAGCTCGTACAGAAGAGGGCGTTATTTTTGTTTGGGGCGGTCTCCCAGGAGAAGAGGTTGAGGTGGAAATAACTGATCGAAAGAAGAATTTTAGTGAGGGGATTGTTACAAAAATATATCAACAAGCACCAGAAAGAATTGAACCGCTGGAGTCTCATTATCATTCCTGCGGACCTTGGCAAATTATGACCCCTGAGGCAGAAGATTACTGGAAATTAGAAGCAACTAAAGAAATGTTTCAGAAGTCAAAAGTTCTGACTGGAGACGTGCCGCTGGAATTGATTTCTGATCAAAATAATTTTTTTCATTATCGTAATAAAATTGAATATAATTTTTGTTTAAATGATGAGGGGCAGGTAAGTTACGCCTTTTTTAAACGCGATTCACATGATTTAGTGGCCATAGACGAATGCGAATTGGCTACTCCAGCCATCGCTAAAGCAGCGCAAAAAGTGTTAGCTTGGATTCGACAATTTGATATTGCTCTAGATGTTTTGGACAGAATTGTGTTTCGTAGCAATGAAAAAGGCGAGGCCATGGCGGCTCTCTTTGTCCATAAAAAAATTGCATTAGTCGGTACACCAGCCTGGGATGAAAATTTAGTAAGCTTCCAAATTTATGTTAGTTCTGACAAAACCTTAGAAAGATTTTTTTCTCAGGGTAAAAAAACTTTGGTGGAAAAATTTTCTGATTTAACTTTACGTTTCGATGCGCTTAGCTTCTTCCAAATCAATTGGCCCATATTTGCACAAGCGTTAACGGATATACAGGCGTTAGTCCCACCAGATTCCCTGGTGGTTGATTATTATGCTGGAGTTGGGACAATCGGTCTGGCTTTAGCATCTAAAGCACAAAAAGTATTATTGGTTGAGTCTGATGCCAATGCTATAAATTTGGCTCGACAAAATATCCAAGATAATAAATTAGAAAATTGTAATGTTGAAAGGGGAGATGCAGGAACTCTTTTAAACTATATTACCAAGAGCCGCACGGTTATTTTTGACCCACCGCGCGCCGGATTGTCTGACTCTGTTATCAAGAGAATTTTAGATCAAAAACCCAAACAAATTATTTATTTATCCTGCGAACCATCTACCCAGGCACGTGATTGCTTAAAGCTCCAAAATTTTTATCACACTAAAATGATGCGCTTATACAATTTTTTTCCGCGCACCCCGCACGTTGAATCTTTGTGGGTTTTGGAAAGGAAATAATATGGAAAATATTTTTGCCATCTATAAACCTAAGGGCCCAAGTTCTTTCTCGATGATTTATAAGTTGAGGAAGATTTTAGGCGTAAAAAAGATTGGACATGCTGGGACTTTGGATCCATTGGCCGATGGGGTCTTGGTTGTGGCGGTAGGGCGAGAGGGAACAAAACAGCTAACTGATCTCATTAGAAAAGAGAAGGAGTATGTGGCCACGATCAAACTGGGCGTTACGAGCACAACAGATGATGAGGAAGGTGAGAAAGTTGAAAAACAGATAAGCAAAAAAGCTAGTGTTGAAGATGTCGAAAATGTTTTAAAACAATTTGTAGGTGAAATAGAACAAGTCCCGCCGATTTTCAGTGCTCTAAAAATAAAAGGGAAACCAGCTTATAAGTATGCCCGAGCTGGGAAGGAAATAAAAATGGAGGCAAGAAAAGTTAAAATTGACAACATTAAAATAGCTTCTTACCAATGGCCAGAGTTGAAGATTGACGTGGCTTGTGGCTCAGGCGTTTACATCCGTTCCTTGGCCCGAGATATTGGGAACGCGTTGGGAGTGGGTGGGTATTTAACAGCATTAACGCGAACAAGAGTTGGTGATTTTACTTTACAACAATGTGTTAAGATAGAAGAATTAAATAATAAAGCAACGAGTAATTAGTAACGAGTAACAAAACTTACTGGTTACTGGCAAATATGAATTTCGAAGAATATCAAAAACAATCAAGGACTACGGCCATGTACCCTAATTTAGGTAATAATTTCATTTATCCTGTCCTGGGTTTAGCCGGGGAGTCGGGCGAGGTATCAGAAAAGATCAAAAAGGTCATTCGTGACGATGGAGGGGTGGTTTCAGACATTAAAAGGGAAGAAATTAAGAAAGAGTTAGGCGATGTTTTGTGGTATATCGCTCAAATTTGCACGGAACTAAATTTGTCCATGGAAGAGGTTGCAAAATTTAATTTAGAGAAGCTTTTTTCGCGCAAAGAAAGAGGCGTTATTACGGGAAGTGGTGATAATCGTTAATTTGTCTAATTTAATTGTAAATATCCACAGAAAAACTGTGGGTATTTTATTTCTGAAGCAGTTTAAAAAAATGGTATAATATGAGCAGTAAATCTTATGCTCAAACGGGGAACGAAAATCTTGATTTTATTTGCTTTGTTTTTTATGTTGACAGGCCTTTTTGGCTTGTTTTATTTTTCGCAAGTTAAGGCAGATCCTTTAGCTGTTGGTGATTCTTATGAGGGTGGGGTCGTTGCTTATATTTTACAAGAGGGCGATCCAGGATATGACGCTGAGTTGACTCAAGGGTTGATTGCCGCACCAAGTGAGCCTGTAGTTTATACAACTTGGGGGTGTGAGGGCACAGGCATATCCGGAGCTGATGGTACTGCGATTGGAACTGGACCACAGAACACTCTAGATATTATCGCTGGCTGTAGCACTGCAGGCATTGCTGCTAAGGAAGCGGCAGATCTGGATGTGGGTGGATATGATGATTGGTATCTCCCGAGTAAGGATGAACTGTATAAATTATATTTGAATCGTGTCGCTATTGGCGGATTTACTGAAGTAGGATATTGGAGCTCCAGCGAAATTGATGATAATAATGCCTGGGCATTGGGTTTTAATAGTGGAAATTTTTCGACTTTGAACAAAGGATATACTTCTGGCTGGGTTAGACCGGTTCGATCTTTTACTATTGGAGCAGTAACTATTACAGACTCTAATCTTGAATCTTGCATCAGAACTGCTTTAGCGATTCCCTCTGGCCCAATTTCTGAAACAGACGCTGCTACATTGACAAGTCTAACTTGCCATGGCTCTGAGGGGACTGAGATAACAGATTTAACAGGGTTAGAATATTTTACCAACCTTACTAGTCTTGATCTACTTAGTAATGCTGTCAGCGATTTAAGCCCGATTGCAGGCATAACTGCACTGCAGCATTTGTCATTGAATTATAATAGTATTTCCGATGTTTCAGATTTGAGTGGTTTAACTAACTTAACATCGTTGGAACTTGGTGGTAACTCGGTGACTGATATTAGTAGTTTAAGTGGTTTGGTTAATTTAACTTACCTGGATTTGAACTATAATACGCTCTCTAGTATTAGTGTGGTGAGTAATTTTACAGATTTAACGGTTTTATATTTGGATAGTACCGGAACCCGCGATTTAAGTGCATTGGCTGGTCTAACGGCTATGTATAGATTGTATCTAGGGAACAACTCTATTTCAGATATTAGTGATTTGAGTGCTATGACTTCATTGTCCATGTTAACTCTGAACGGTAATTCTATTTCAGATATTAGTGTTATTAGTAATTTTACAGCTTTAACTTACTTGGAGCTGTCGGATAATAATATTACTGATGTTACTCCCTTGGATGAAAATTCTGGTTGGGGTATTGGAGATGTGATCTATATTGAAACGAATCCATTGAACTTAGCCGCGATTGCTTTGCTTGATGGTATCGTTGATGATCACGGAGCAACAGTCCACTACAATACATATTGTGGCAACCTTATTTCAGAACCAACAGTGGGGGAACAATGCGATGATGGTAACAACACTGATGGTGATGGTTGTAGCGCTTCCTGTCAAACGGAAATAGAAATAACTTTTACTGACTCTAATTTCGAGGATTGTGTGAGGTATACTTTGGGGGCAGGGTATGAAGAGCCAAGAGTTATTTTGAATACAGACGTTAACCATATAACTAACTTGAATTGCAGTTCTCGTGGGATTTTAGATGTTAACGGATTGGATTATTTTACGGGATTAGAAGTTCTAAATTTATATAATAATAGTTTACCGTCAATAGATCTTTCCCCTAATACTGCGTTAAGAGAATTAACAATCTCAAATAATGGTTTGACATCTATTGATGTGACAAACAATGCTGCCCTTACCACTCTTTATGCTTATCATAATGAATTGAGTGGTATCGATGTCTCATATAACACAAATTTAGTGTCGCTTTCTCTTTATGATAACAACTTAACAGAAATTGATGTTTCAAATAATACTTCTTTAGTCAGTTTAGAGCTAAACCAAAATAGTTTGTCAGCTATAGATGTGACTGCAAATACTGACTTGGAAGTACTCGATTTAAATAATAACTCTATTGCCAGTATCGATGTTTCTAACAATACACGCCTTTCTAACTTGGATTTATATACGAATGATTTAACCTCCATTGATGTTTCGAATAACCCTGCGTTACAAGTTCTAAGTCTAGGGATCAATTCGATTACAAGTTTAGATGTATCGACAAACACGGCTTTGACGTCTTTGGATGTGCACATGACTCCACTAACAGCCCTTGATGTATCAAATAATCTTTTATTGCAGCAGTTCAACGCCTATTTGTGTAATTTATCAGAAATCGATATAAGCAATAATACGGAGTTAACAGCAATTGATGTTAGTTTTAATCACTTGACTTCAATCGATATTTCCACGAATACCTTATTGATGGGATTAGATGTTGCAGGAAACAATTTAACCTCTGTTGATTTGTCACATAATCCAGATATCGTAACAATGGAGCTTAATAGCAATGCACTCACAAGTATCGATCTCTCTTATAGCCCGAATGTAACCTACCTGGATTTATCTTGGAATGAACTAACGAGCATCGATGTAACCACGCACACCAATTTAACTAATTTATATCTAACACATAATCACTTAACTACCATCGATGTTACAAACAACACTTTATTGTCCTCGTTAGCTTTAGAGAATAATAGTTTGTCTTCAATTGATGTAACCTACAATACTAATTTGTATTATTTTCCAATCGGGGGGAATAATATTTTAAGTTTAAGTACCTTAGTGGCCAACGCTGGTTTGGGTGCTGGTGATTATATCACCGTCAATAATAATCCGCTAAATCACGAAGCGGTTGATGATATTGCCACGCTTGTAGCACGCGGGGCAACAGTTTATTGGAACAGAATTTGCGGTAATGACATCGTCGAAGCTTCTTACGGGGAACAATGCGACGATGGTAATAATGCCAATGGCGATGGTTGCGATTATGTGTGTCAAACTGAAGCCCCAGTTGAAGTTAATTTCAACGATGCGATTCTTGAGGCTTGTGTGCGCGATGCGCTAGATATTCCAGAACCAACACCCATTATGAGTAATGATGCTGCTGAGCTGACGTATTTGGATTGTCAGGGCGATGCTATTGAGGATTTAACTGGTTTGAGTTACTTTACGGGTCTTACAGAACTTAATCTTTTAAGAACTGACGTTAGTGATCTTACGCCAATAGCTGATTTGACGCAGCTGACAAGTTTTTCGTTGGGCGGTGGGACTGTAACTGATTTTAGTGCTATAGCTGGATATACTAACTTAACCAACCTTACTTTAATAAACAACAACATAAGTAGTTTGGAATTTGTTTCTGCCTTGAATGAGTTAACTATATTAGTGCTTACACAGGATAATATTACAGATATTTCTGATCTTTCAACTTTGACGAATCTGCAACAATTGACTCTTAACAGCAATAGTCTTTCTGATTTAGCGGCTCTCTCTGGATTACATTCACTTACAATGCTTTCTTTATGGGGATGTTCTGTCTCGGACGTTTCTGATTTGTCGGGGTTAACAAGTATAAGCACTCTCTATCTAGCAGATAATAATATCAGTGATATCAGCTCTTTGGCATCGTTGTCTAGTCTGTCTTATTTAGACATGAGAAATAATAATATCATCGATATCTCATCTCTTGAGAGTTTGACGGGTTTATCAATACTGCACGCACAAGACAATGATATCGCGGATATTAGCCCTTTAGTTAATAACGCGGATTTCGCTACTGGTGATTTTGTTAATTTATCTGGTAATCCAGTCAATTCCTATCTGGATATTCAAACGTTAACTGGTCGTGGGGTTAGCGTGACATTTAATTATGCTTGTGGGGATGGGGAATTGGAAGAAGCTGCTGGCGAACAGTGTGATGATGGGAACAATACTAACGGCGATGGCTGTAGCGCTATTTGCCAAGACGAAACAGTTACTTTTGAAGATACGAATTTGGAAGCCTGCGTGCGTTCAGCATTAGCAATTCCAAGTGAGCCAATTACCGGGATTGATGCGCAAACATTAACATCTTTGAATTGTGATTATCAGAGTGTCGAAGATTTATCAGGTTTGGAATACTTCACAAATTTAACGGCACTGTCTTTAAATGATACAACTCATTTAATTTCTGACTTGACCCCACTCAGCGGTTTGGATTC
>Ga0172371_10003900_pt1 | contig 22960 bp, 28 predicted proteins | sample Lak12m_FD_114543 | JGI IMG/M metagenome (GOLD analysis project Ga0172371, IMG submission 114543) | Freshwater microbial communities from Kabuno Bay, South-Kivu, Congo - kab_022012_12m | ecosystem: Environmental > Aquatic > Freshwater > Lake | place: Democratic Republic of the Congo: South-Kivu...
CGAAGTCCGCCAAGAAAAAAAAGAAATCTCAGCGCTCTTTGTAGCTTCGCGGTTCGTTCTCTGACTTTGAGAAAGCCATGACCCGCTGATATGTAGTCGGGGCATCTTTGGGCAATGGGATCAAAGCTAAACCAGATTTCGGTAGGCAATGAAGGTTCGCCATAATTTTTATTTCATGATTTGTAGAATAAAGTGCGCGATCTCTGGCAGTAATAAAATCCACGCCACGATCATGCACAAACCAGCCAGCATGGTTAACCCGCCGACCCACGCGCCGAACAGGGCGAGTGTGCGTCCCTTCTCTCCGCTGACGCGGATTTGACGGAGTGAAACCAACCCGGTTGCCAATGCGGCAATCCCCAGCATTGCACTTGCTGGAAAGCAAGCCAAGCCGGTCAATGGGATGGGCGCGATTCCAACACAAAAAGAAATCACTGTCAAAATGGCGGATGACAGGCTGATAATAGCATTTGTATTTGTAGGAATGATCGAAGTGTTTTCGGTCATAAGTCTCAAATAAATTTGCGATAGCAGTTAAACTGCTGTCGCAACAAATTTCATGGTTGCAGGAGAGGGGGTAGCACTTATATCAAGCAATCCAATAATAATTAACCGATCCCACAAAATAAATGATTTGCAGCGCGAACCAAGCGGCCTGGAGAAAAAGATATCCTTCGCGGCGTTTAAGCTTTTCGCCGAGCAGGATGAAGATCGGGAAAATAACGACCAATTCTCGTGACATCGAAACCAACAGGCCGGTTGCCAGCGGCATGATACACATAATTAAAGCAAATATCCCATATGCTTTTATCGGCCATTTCCACAGCATGTAAATACTGCATATCAGGAAGAGAATGATTAGGATAAAGTCGATTTTGAAGACATCCAATGATAGTCCCTGCAAATTTTGCAGTGGATTCTGAAAGATACTGGCCTGAACTCCGCCCCAGGCTTCGGTCGCGTCGAAATAAGCAAAGAAATCGCCGGTCTTAAGATAGAGAGTATAAAAATGTAATAATAAAGCAGTTGGAGCCAGGGCAAACCATAATACGTTCGGGCGGATATCCTGCAATCTCCAATATCTTTTTTCCATATACAGCCATGCGAGCGCAAATGTCAGCACCACGCCTTGCGGACGGGCAAGTACTGCCAGCGCCATGCAGACCCCGGTCAGCAGCCACTTCTCTTGCAAGGCCAGGGTAAATGCGGCCAGGGTCAGGAACAGGAACAGGCTTTCAGGATAAAAGCTGGAGAAGAAGAAACTGGCTGGAAAAACGAACAATGATCCAAGCGCGCGTTGAGCCGCGGCGTGACGGAGTCCCAGCGGGCCTGTGATCAATCGATAAAGGAGCACCGCCGATGCTAGAAAACAAAGATTTGAAAGTATAAGTCCGATGAGGATGTAGTAGCCGTTTGGCAAATCTAATCCGAACCATCCCAGACTCTTAACCAGATAAGGATAGAGCGGAAAGAATGCCATGTTGCTATAAGATGTTCCCCAATGGGCCGGGGCTTGATATCCATCTTTGATAATCGAGAAATACCAGCGCGAATCCCAGCGGGCAAAAATATCAAGCGGGAAAATGCGTGTGAGAAAATAACCTCTCTTGATATAGGTTTCATAACTCGGATTGGGCAGGTAATTCCCCGCCGCGAAATAAGCGACCAGCACCCATAAGGATCGCGTAACAACGAACGGAAACAAAATGGACTTCCAAAACCAATTGTGGGGAGCGTTGGGAATCTCGAAAAATTGCCTGACTCGAATCATGAATCTCCAAATGGCCAAATCATTTCGCAAAATTATAACAGGAAGAACTTAATAAGAATTGTGACAGCAATCCAAATGCTGTCACATCATAGTCGATGCAGGGTAAGTTGCATGGTCTTTGTAATGAGAACCGGCGAAATGCTCCATCAGCAAGCGGTGCACGAAGATGTATCTGCAAATTACTTTTCCTCGGGATTATCGACCAGGTCATTTACACCGAAAACCTTTTCGTAAAAAATCAACAATTCAGCAGCTTTCCGCCGAAATTCAAGATCCGCATTCTCCTGCCCCGCGGATTTTTCCAGGTACTCAATGTGTGCAACCAAACGCTCACGAAAATTAAGGTTCGTCGAAGCGGGCAGAAGTGCCTCCAGTTCATGGATCATTCCTTTCGCCTGTTCAACAACCCTCAGTGCGTTGGATAGCGAGGTGTTTTCACCAAGCAGTTCTTTGAGCAGTTTGCACTTATAGGCACGACAAACATGCGGATAGTGAGGAGAGACATGGATCGTACACTGACCTTTCCAAAGCGGGCAAGGGTGGCTAAATCCTCGCTGCCGGGGGTCAGACCGAAATACTCTCATCCCCAGGGCCTCGGCGTGGTCCAGTTCAGCGGGTCTGAGTTTTGCCCAGATAAATAAATGGCCGGTGCAACACAGCCCGCAAGATTTGCACAAAGTGGTTGCTTGCGATCCGCTTGTTTCGTCAGTGCCATTCATAACAGAAAGAGTATCCTGGTAAACATAAACTGGTAATCACACTTCCAGGCGCGATGGTAGTTTGCTTAATTGATGAATGAAATACAAACCGCTTACAAATGCCGTTAGGCCATGTAAGCGGTCTCAAGTCGGGGCGAGAGGATTTGAACCTCCGACCTCTTGCACCCCATGCAAGCGCGCTAGCCGGACTGCGCCACGCCCCGATTTGCAGGCGGTATTATAGCCCCGTTCAATGATTCTGACAACGAACAACCTCTTATGATTCTTGATACAGCTTATGCTCAAGGACGTAACTGTATACAGATGGCAGCAGATAATAACGGAATGGCAATCCGCTGGACGCGCGGCGACGGATTTCATGCGATGCAATTTCAAGCAATGGCGCTTCCACAAAGCGGACCTTGTCCGTGATGCCCCGAATTTTCTTTTCCAACGCGGACAGTTCCACCGAGTCGCCGGGGCGGCGGATCACGCCGATTTGACGGCAGGCCGCTACCAGGTCCGCGGGACGATGCCAGGTGGGCAGGTCGTGTAATGAGTCTCCGCCGAGCAGAAGAATTAAATCCGCGCCTGGATTTTTATCCGCCAACAGTTGAAGCGTGTCCAGCGTGTAGTGCGGGCCGGGACGTTCCATCTCGGTCGTGGAAAGTTCAAAGGCGGGCTCATCTTTGAGCGCAAGCTTGAGCATCGCCAGCCGGTCCTCGATGGAACTGATGAACTGGTTGAGCTTGTGCGGAGGCGTGGGCGTCAGCACCCACAATAGACGCGTCAGGTTGAGTTGGGCGCGGGCCTCGGAGGCAAGGATCAGGTGTCCGAGATGAGGCGGGTCAAACGTGCCGCCGAAGATGCCGATGCGTTCATTCATGCAGGAAAGTATATCTTAAGTAGATTTGTCTGCGCTATAATTCAGGCATGGACGATAAACTTCGCTCGCGTTACGAAGAACTCAAATCGCAGATCGGCTTTCATAATCACCGGTATCACGTAGAAGACGCGCCCATCATCAGTGACGCGGAGTACGACAAACTGCTCAACGAGTTAAAGCGGATTGAGGCCGCGCACCCGGATTGGGTCACGCCTGATTCGCCGACGCAGCGCGCGGGTGCCAAAGCGGCTGACCGTTTCGACAAAGTCCGCCACCCCGCGCCGATCCTCTCGCTGGCAAACGCCTTCGGCGGCGATGATGCGCGTGCCTGGTTCGAGCGCGTCCGCAAACTGGATGAGCGAGTCGCTTCGGCGAAATTTGTCGTCGAGCCGAAGATCGACGGTTTGTCGGTTGTTCTGCATTACCGCGATGGGATCTTCGTGCAAGGCGCGACGCGCGGCGATGGGGAAGTGGGCGAAGATATCACCGCCAACTTGCGGACGATTCGCTCGATCCCTTTGAAGATTCCTGTTCAAACCGTGGACCGTGGACCGAAGACCGCGCAATCACCGTCCAACGTCCAACGTCCACCGCCCTATCTGGTTGTACGCGGCGAAGCATTTATTCCCGTCAAAGAATTTGAAGAACTAAATAAAAAGTTGGAAGAAGCAGGCGGGAAGACGTATTTGAATCCGCGCAATACGGCCGCGGGTTCACTGCGACAACTCGACCCCGTGCTGACCGCTTCGCGTCCGCTGACTTTGCTTGTGTATCAAATCATTCATTTCGAGAGCGGCAAGGTTCCGACTTCGCAATGGGAACTGCTCGAATATTTGAAAGGGCTGGGATTTCCGGTCACGGATGTTGCCAAGCGATTCAACGATATCGAGTCTGCCATCGCGTACACCGAGACATGGAACACGCGCCGCGATGAGTTGACTTATGAAGCCGATGGCATGGTCATCAAGATTGACGATTTGAATCTGGCGGCGGAACTCGGCTTCGTCGGCAAAGACCCGCGCGGCGCGATCGCCTTCAAGTTCCCGGCGCGCGAAGTGACGACGAAGTTGCTTGATATTCGCGTCAGCGTTGGAAGAACTGGCGTTTTGATTCCAAATGCGGTTCTTGAACCCGTCGAGATTAACGGCGTGATCGTCGAGCGCGCAACATTGCATAATTTCGATTACATCGCAGAGAAAGACATCCGCGTTGGTGACCGCGTGCTGGTCAAACGCGCGGGCGAAGTGATTCCCTATGTGATTGGTCCCGTTGTGGACGCGCGCGCAGGTAAGGAAAGAAAATACAAGCCGCCACAGGTTTGTCCTGTTTGCGAACAACCCGTCGAACATTTCGAGGGTGAAGTGGCGTGGTATTGCGTCAACGCCGCGTGTCCCGCGCAGTTGCAACGGAATATCGAACATTTTGTCTCGCGCGGTTCGATGGATATCAACGGACTCGGGGATAAGATCGTCGAGAAGTTGATCGATACCGGTGCGGTCAAGGATGTTGCTGATATTTACAAGCTGACGCGCGAAGCGATCCTCGAAGCTGTTACGAAGAAAGACCGCAAAACTGAAAAGGAACCGCCTGGCAAGATCGCGGATAATTTATTGGCGGCAATTGCCGCATCGAAGAATCAACCTTTGTCGCGTTTGATCACTGCGTTGGGAATCCGCGGCGTGGGTGAAGTTTCTGCGCGTGACCTTGCAGCTCACTTCGGGAATCTTGATGCGCTCTCCAAAGCCACCGCTGACGATTTACAGCAAATCGAAGGCATTGGCCCGAACATCGCCGAAGCCATCGTGGATTGGTTTGCGCGTCCCGCGAATCAAAAAGTGTTGAAGAAGTTGAAGTCTGTTGGTTTGTGGCCTGTAATGAAAGTAGGGGCGAAGCGTGCTTCGCCCGAAGGGAAGCTGACTGGTTTGACTTTTGTTGTCACTGGCACGCTTCCGACGTTTTCACGCGATGGTGTGAAAGAGTTTATCGAATCGAACGGTGGCAAAGTCACCGATAGCGTCAGCAAGAAGACGAGTTATCTCGTGCTGGGGGAAGAACCCGGCTCGAAATTCGAGAAGGCCAAATCTCTGGGCGTCAAAATTATCGGGGAGGAAGAATTGAAAAAGTTGGTTGGGTAGTTAGGTATAATAATGTCATGGTTACGACCGCTTCAAATACCATCGTGCTATATTTTGAATAGACATGCCCAACATCGAACCCATTTATGATTTTGTCTTTACTGACCATGCGCTGGCCGAGATGTCGCGGCGAGACATCGGCAAAGAAGATGTCAGAAAAGTATTGGCAAGCCTGAACAGATGGAAATGGTTCGAGATGGACGGGCAGTCTATCAGGCGAAACTTGAAACAGGCGAGCCGGTAAAGACTTATATTCTGCGTGTCTTTGTGGATATTGATCGCACACCGCCCTATGTTATCACTGTTTACCGAACCAGTAAGATTCAAAAGTATTGGAGATGAGCCATGAAAATTATCTATGACCGCGATACCGATACCCTGACCATTATTTTCGCCGAGACGCCCGTTGCGGAAAGCGATGAGGATAAGCCTGGCGTAATTCTGGATTACGACACAAGCGGCAATCTTGTCTCACTTGAGATATTGGATGCCTCGCGGCGAGTTACTCTGCCAAGCAAGATAGAATATCAAGTCTCGCCGGCGGCAGGATAAGTTAAGGTCATTATGCGTGACGATTATTAGGGAAGATGGGTTGAGGAAGATGGGTTCAGATGATCGATTCGCAGAGCGGTGTATAATTTGGGCAAGGTATTCAACATTGCGTAAAGATACCGCAAACTGGATTGCGCTAACTGAGTACGATATTGAAACTGCCCGCCATATGCTTGAAACTGGGCGGTATCTATACGTTGTCTTTCTTTGTCATCTTGCGCTGGAGAAAATACTCAAAGCGCATGTGGCAGAAGTAACCCAGACTTTTCCCATCAAAACGCATGATTTGATTTATTTGGTCAAGAAGTGTGAGTTGGAGTTTCCAGAAACTTATCTGGATTTCATTGGTAAAATCAACACAGCCAGCATACCCACCCGTTACCCCGACGACTTACAACGTTCTTTGAAAGAGTATCCAAAATCAGTCGCTAAAGATTATTTGAGTCAAACTCAAGAGATTATTCAATGGCTAAAAGAACATCCGAACTTAAGCGAATAGTCGGGCGATATCGCACCCAGCTCGAAAAGATGGGGATTCGTCCGGCCCATATTTTGCTTTATGGCTCACAAGCCGCTGGCACTGCCCGCGAAGGCAGTGACATTGACCTGATTGTCATTTCCGACGACTGGAAAAAATATAACCACCGCCAGCGCTTGGAATTACTTGGAATCGCCTCGGCCAGAATTTTAGAACCTATTCAAGCGCAGGGATTTACGCCCAGTGAAATCAAATCGAAAAAGGTTATGCCTTTTTGGGAACAGATAATAAAAGAACAGACGATTGCAGTTTAATCAAGTCGCAAGTCCCGGATTATTGAGTCTCAGCCATGAAGAACTTGGAGATTTTCAAAATCTCCAAGTTCTTATTTCCGATGCGCGGGGTAAAATAAACGGGAGGAAGAATAAAAATGATGAAAACCTGTAAACAAATTTTCCTGTGCCTTTTCTTTATTATGGTTGTAACGAGTTGTGCTAATGCTGCTCCCACGCCTTTTGCAAGTTCAACTGCGGCTGAGACCGCAACGCGAGTTGCAACTCAAACACCATCTTCTACACCAACTGCCGTGCCGACTCCTACTGAGGCGGGACCGAAAGTAGGAGATACGAAAGTTGAAAATGGGTTTACCTATACCTATACAGAGGTAAAATCACCTGACGGCGTCAAAGAATATGCGGGCTATTTTCGGCCATTGGCAGTCAATATCCCATTTATAGATAACAATGGAATGTACGCGCCTATCCTTGGTCCTGATGGAAAATCTGTTCTTAAAAATCCAGATGGAAAAAATCAATGGCAGGGCGCCAAAAGTATTGGGCCGACAACCGTCTATGTAGAGTTAGGCGTTCAGGATGAGTTCATAATAAAAAGCATTGGACACACTCCGCACCCCATTCCATTTCAGAAAACTACGCAATATGAAGACAGAATGCTTGCAGTAATGTTACAGCACTATTTTCATACTGATAATTCCACGCAAGATCAAAATGATGTTTATTTTGCCGCAATACAAAGTGGTAAGGTATCTTACACGTTTACGGATGGCTCAAAGACATACACGTGGCCATTTTCACCCGAGTCCGGGGCTACGGTGTACGTTGTTAATTATAATAATGTAGCGCCTACCGCGGAAAATGGAGTGAAGCAGTGGTCTGCCGCGCCGAGTAATCATGTTTTTCGTACCGCATTTTGGGGAGTGGATCAAAAAGGTATCATTGGAATGATCGCTTCTGAGAAACCGTTCTCTGAACTTACTGATTTTGAGCTCCGAATGTTACCAATATGGCATATAGCGGTGGTCATGCATAATGCAGACGTGACAAAAGCGGGGTTTGATCAATTTGTTCAAGAGCAAGTGCAGATGGCAGATAAACAACCTTGGCCACAATTAACGATAGAGCGGTAATCGCCGACAACTCCGGCCTTGTGCTTTTGTGTGGCGGGTAATTTTGTGCTAAAGTAGAAATATCACTATCTTGTCAGAGGAATCCATGCGCCGCGTTTTCTATATTTTGCTTATATTGACTATGTTAGCCGCTTGCCAGCCCATTGCGCCCGTCGCAATAGCAACATCTACCGAAATCCCAGCGACCTCAACCATGACCCCATCGCCTATTGAAACGCTAACGGTCGTGCCGACTCCGACAGAGACGGGACCGAAAGTGGGAGACCAAAAATTTGAGCATGGGTTTACTTATACATATACCAAAGTTGAACTTCCCAACGGCAAAGAATATTTCGGTTATTTCCGGCCGCTAGCAGTGGATGTGCCGTTATGGGGTACCGCGGGTGGGCAAGTGGGGGTACTTAATCCTGACGGAACCCTGGCCAAAAATCCTGACGAAACTGATAAAAAGCAAGATAATAGAAGCATCGGACCGATTAATGTAAAGGTTGAAATTGATGCCTCGGATGAGTTTGTAATAAAGGATATTGCCCACCCGTTGGCTCCAAATCCTTGGCCAAGAGGGCAATCAGTGTATGGTCGTACATTAGATCCTGAGTTATATCAGCATTATTTTCCGGGTGCGAATCCGTTTTCTAATGACCCAGTGAAGTATGCTCTCTATAGAGCGGCTTTAGCAAGCGGCGCCGTATCCTATACCTTTATGTATGGCCCCAATACATACACCGTGCCAATATCACCTGATTCCGGAGCTACAGTGTATGTCATCAATTACAAGAATGCGACAGATGCGAACGGGTTTAAACAGTGGTCCGCCTTTGGTAAGCATAATTTTTCGACCGCATTTTGGGGAACGGATACGCATGGCCTTGTCGGGGCGATTGCCTCTGAGTCGCCGCTGTCAGAACTTTCGGATCCAGAGCTCATGACATTTCTTTTATGGCATCTATCAGTGGCTATAAATAATAAAGATGTGACAAAGGTGGGTTATGGAGATCATCTATTTCTGTCATTGGTACAAGATGCGGTGAAGCTCCCTTGGGTGCAATATGTTATCGTTCGGTAAGGCTCTCAACCCTATCTGATATTCTTGAGACACATTTCGTCTTCTGTGTGATATCTCTTTTGAATAGAATACCGGTGACAACGCGGTCTCTTGTGCAAATTGTTCACCCGATAGGAACATAAAATGAAAGATCTCTTTATCAAATGGTTCATGTCCATCAACACCTTCCTCCTCCGCCTCAGCCGCGGACGGATTGGAAGTAAACTCGGCACGCAAACAATTTTGCTTTTGCACACGACTGGACGAAAATCAGGACAAGAGCGTGTCATCCCGATTGCGTATTTTGATTATGAGAGCAAGTATCTGATCGTCGCGTCGAATTGGGGAAGAGATCATAATGCCGAGTGGTATTTGAATTTGAAGAAACAGCCACGTGCTGTGTTGGAAGTTGATGGAAAGAGAATCGAAGTCCAAAGCCGCGAAGCGATGAATGATGAATACGATCGGCTGTGGAAGTTTGCCACCGAAAAACATCCGCCGTATTTGGATTATCAAAAGATGACGACGCGCCACATCCCCATCATGGTGTTCGAGCCAATTGTCATTGCGAGCGATGATTGAGTAGCCGTGTTCTTCGGCGTATCGAAATCGAGCGAAGCAATCTCGTCATTATTCCAAATGTTTGTTTGATGTCGCTAAGACTGCCACGTCGGGCTGCGCCCTCCTCGCAGTGACATGCCAGCATCCGAATTGACAGTTCAACTCCAAGCGGCTAAACTAAGCCAAGCTTTATTCAGGAGTCATCCATGGATTTCGATACTGACGATGCTGTCTCGCGACGCATCCAGGCCTTTACCGAGCGTGTTTCGATGCTCAAAGAAAATGATCTATATTTTTATAATCAACCCATCGAAGAGATCCGCGGCGGGGCCAAAGTGCTGGTGCGCGGACGTGAGATGGGCATGTATGCCTCGTATGGATATCTTGGTTTGATCGGTCATCCGCGCATCAATGAAGCCGCAAAAAAAGCCGTTGATAAATTCGGCACGGGCACGAACGGTGTCCGCACACTGGCGGGTTCGTTGACCATTCACACTGAACTAGAAGAGACCATCGCGCACTTCAAGCACGCCGAAGCCGCCATCACTTATACATCCGGATACGTCACCAACCTGACCGTCGTCTCGACCTTGATGGGACGCGGCGATTATGTTTTGTCCGATAAACTGAATCACGCTTCCATCGTGGACGGATGCCTGATGTCCGGTGCGGAGTTCCGCCGATTCAAACACAATGATATGGATGATCTGGCGAAACGACTTGGACAGATTCCTGATGGCGTCTCGAAACTGGTCATCGCTGACGCCGTCTTCTCGATGGACGGCGACGTGATCGACCTGCCGAAGATGGTTGAAGTTTGCAAAAGGTACGGCGCGTATTTGATGATGGACGAAGCCCATTCGATCGGCGTGCTCGGTAAAACCGGACGCGGCATCGAGGAGCATTTCGGCCTCGAAGATGTAGTCGATATCAAGATGGGAACGTTGAGCAAGACCATCCCGTCGGTGGGTGGGTACGTGGCGGGCAAAAAAGAATTGATCAATTATTTCCGTCACGCCAGCCGTGCCTATATTTTTTCAGCGGCCATTCCGCCCGCGCAAGCCGCGGCTGCCAATGAAGCCTTCAAAGTGATTTTGGATGAACCCTGGCGCGTCGACAAACTTCGCAAGAACGGCGAGCAGTTCATCAACGGACTCAAGTCTTATGGCTTCGATACTGGCCTGACCACGACCGCCATCGTCCCCGTACTATGTGGCACGGACGAGAGTGCCTTCGTCATGACGCGCGAAGCGCAGCATCATGATGTCTTTGTCTTGCCGGTGGTCTCACCTGCTGTGCCCGAAGGTCAGGCGCGCCTGCGTGCGACGGTCACTGCCGCACACGAGCCGGATGAGATCCAGCGCGCGATGGATGTCATCGCCACGGCCGGAAAACAGATCGGGATTATCAAATAAAGCGAACCGCCACCGAAAAGGTGGCAGTTATTGTTATTATGCTTGAGGGGTGGACAGCATTTTAATCTTAGATACCTTTGCTTAAGACAACTGCATGAACACTTCTGGCTTTTGCTCCGCAATACGCAACAGCGCGACAGCGGGACCGCTTGGCTTGCGCCTTCCTTGCTCCCAATCTTGAACAGTTCGCAAACTAACGCCCATCAAACCCGCAAAAGCCGATTGCGACAACTTCAATTTAGAGCGGATTATTTGCGGTGGCGCCGGCTCTTTCAGAGTGTGGACGCGTAAATTTTTCTCACCTGCCTTGTGAGCTTTAATGTCATGAATACCTTCGAGAATTTCCTGACCAATATCACGCTTAGACATTTTCGATTTCCTTTGCGATTTGACGTAATACATGAGCGGGAATATTTTCTACTTCATTCTTGCTGTAAATGGTCAAAAGCCAGATTTCGTCATCCTGCTTTTTGAAGTAGTAAATTACTCGCACGCCGCCGCTTTTGCCTTTTCCTGATATTGCCCAGCGGACTTTTCGGATACCGCCGGAGCCACGAACTACTTTGCCTGATTCTGGATATTGAAGCAAAAAACTTTGCAATCCCACGTATTCATCATCGGACAAATAGTCATAGACATATTTGGTGAAAGCGACGGCTTCAATGAATTCCATTAACCCATTATACGGCTATGCCGTATGCTTGACAAGCCCTTACTTTTGACATTTCAAGCAGCCTTCATTTGCAAGATAGCACCCTAAATGTTTGCGTTCGTGATAGTATCTCCACTTCCGCACTTCTGAATCTAATCCGTTCCCTCTTCGGCGGCGATAGGCTCATGCGGCTGGACTTTGAAAATCTTGAATGATCTTTGCACCGCAGGCCCGATCAAAATGGCAAATGCCACCGTCCCGATCCCGGCCGGGCCGCCGAGCAGCCACCCGACCAGTACCACACTTAATTCAATCACGGCGCGTGCCCAACCGACTGCCAGTCCCGTTGTCCGTTTGATCGAAAGCATCAGGCTGTCACGCGGGCCGGCACCCGCTTCAACGCCGATATAAACTGCGCTCGCGATCCCCTGAATCAAAATCGCGCCGAGCAACATCGTGATCTGCAAAGGCAGATTGTTTTTAATAGACGGGATCAAATACAAAAATAAATCTTCCCACGGCCCAATGCTCAAGATATTTGCCAGCGTGCCCCAGCCCACCTGCTCGCGCAAAAGCATCGCCACAGCCAGCACCGTAAAGCCGACTGCTACCGTCATTGTGCCGGGAGTTAAATGCGTGATCTGCGAAAGCGCCACATCCAACACTGACCACGCGCCCACGCCTAAATTAGCGCGGATCATCAACGCAATCGAAATTCCGAACAACGCGAAGCCGACCTGGATCGTCAGCATGTCGCGCACAAAAGTTTTCCAGCGAATGGGTCTCAACATAAGCGGCGATGATACCACGTCTATGATAAACTCACGGAATGGCCTCACTCATTCTTAAGTCTGGACGTGAAAAATCCTTGCTTCGCCACCATCCGTGGATATTCTCCGGCGCGGTCGAACGCGTGGATGAACCTTCGGCCGCTTCAGGCACGACGTTGGACGTGCTCTCGTTTAACGGCGACTTCCTCGCCCGTGCCGCATACTCGCCCCTCTCCCAGATCCGCGCCCGCGCTTGGACCTTCAACGATGAACCAATTGACGCAGACTTTTTTCGCAAGCGAATCAAATCTGCAATTCATCCGTGTGACACCTGGAACTTGACACATGACACCGATGCAATCCGTCTCATCCACGCCGAATCGGATGGGCTGCCCGGCTTGATCGTTGACCGCTACGCCGATGTGCTTGTCCTTCAGTCCTTGACGGCTGGTTCGGAATTTTGGAAGGAAACCATCGCCGATATTCTGCTCGAAGAGACCGGCTTGAAAAATATCTACGAACGCTCCGATGCCGACGTGCGCGGGCTTGAGGGATTATCTTCACGCGTGAGAATTTTGCGCGGCACGATCCCCGATTCCCGAATCACAATTCACGAATATGGATTGAAATTCCTCGTCAACTTTGCAGAAGGTCACAAAACCGGCTTTTATCTTGACCAGCGCGCCAACCGTCAGAGGGTACGCAAACTGGCGAAAGATAAAGACGTGCTGGATTGTTTTTGTTACATCGGCGGATTCACGGTCAACGCGCTGGCTGGCGGAGCGAAATCTGTCGTCTCGGTCGACTCGTCGGCGGACGCGCTCAGGCTTGGGCGTGAGAATGTTTTATTAAACGGCTTGCCGGAATCAGAGTGGATCGAGGCGGATGTTTTCCAAAGGTTGAGAAAATTCCGGGATGAGCGTCGCTCATTCGACATGATCATCCTTGATCCCCCAAAATTTGCCCCCACCGTTTCTCAGGTTGATAAAGCCGCCCGCGCTTATAAAGATATCAATCTGCTGGCTTTCAAATTATTGCGTCCCGGCGGGATCCTCTTTACATTCTCGTGCTCCGGCGGCGTCGACGCGGCCCTGTTCCAAAAAATCGTAGCGGGTGCGGCGCTGGATGCGAACGTGGAGGCGCAGATCGTCGAGCATCTTTCACAGGCCGCCGATCATCCGGTCTCGTTGAATTTTCCGGAGGGGGCCTATTTGAAGGGACTGGTTTGCTATAAAACGATTTGAAATAGTCTCTACCCTTTCGAGCGAAGTTCGCAGTCGAAGGGCAAATTCGAATGAACAAAAAGGATGAAGATATATTGTCTTCATCCTTTTTTATTCTTGAGCATTAGCTCATTGTTTTTTGCCGCATTCCGGGCAGAACTTCGAACCGTCCTGAACCGCTGTGCCACATTTTGCACAGGCATGTGTTGCGATGCCCGGTGTTGATGTGGCGGCTATAGCGGCAGGCTTCATGGTGCCTTTGCCTACTCGATACGCGCCGTAAATGACCAGGACCAGCAGCACCAGCGGAATCAATCCCAGCAAGCCGCCGAATAAAAAGCCGAAGGGCGTTCTGCCGAAGTGTGAGAATCCGAAACCGCGTCCGCCCATCATTGGGCGTCCCCAACCGTCACCGCCGCGCATCATCGGTCCATTCCAGCCTCGTGGTTGTGCGTTCCCGCCTTGCTGCGGTTGAAAGCCGTACCCTGGGCGAAGGTTGGCGGTAATCATATTATTGCGCATCACAAAAGCCAGTCCGACCAGTCCTGCGACAACTACTAAAATGATCAGGATCCCCAGGATCCATTTCCAAATTTTTTTCATTTTATAACTCCTTTGTTCATGCGTAAATAATACACTCTTATTCTGAAAATCTCATGAAGGAAATATGTAGTTTGTGTAAAGGTTTTCGGGTTACAAATCACAGATGAAAATCCGCCAAATCAGTGACGTCAGGATATGGCGCTTGTCCGCATCCTTGATACAATTTAGCCATGCTGAAAACCAAACATACCTCTCTCGTTCAATTTCTGGGCATCGTGATTCTGATCGGCATCCTAGCGCTCTTTGGCCCTGAAGAGCAGACACTTGGCTCGAACGTGCGGATTGTTTACCTGCACGGCGCCTGGGTGCTGACGGCTGAACTGGTCTTCATCGCGGCGGGTCTCGTGGGACTGATCGGCCTGATCGCGCGCCGCGACATTTTCCACGCCTGGTCCGCCGCACTGGGCCGGACGGGTATCTTCTTCTGGCTGACGTATCTGCCGCTCTCGCTGTGGACCATGGAAAGCAACTGGAATGGCTTGTTCCTGGCCGAGCCGCGCTTCCGCCTGGCGATAACCTTTGCTGTCGTCGGCTTGTTGCTGCAAATCGGCCTGTGGCTGATGGACAACAAGGTGCTCACGTCCACGGCCAACCTCGTCTATATTGTCGTGCTGCGCGTGGTCTTTGACATGGCACAAAACGTTATGCACCCACCGCCTTCTCCCATTTTTAACTCTGGCAACTTTGCCATTATAGGCTTCTTTGTGGTGTTGAATCTGCTCACGTGGATCGCGGCATATTTCCTCACCCGTTGGTTCCTTTCGATTCAGCGAATCGCTAAGCCAGCGATTCAACGAGCCAGTACATCACTAAATCGCTGAATCAAACATGCGTTTGCGCATTCAACTTGCTGTTGTCATGGTGCTTCGCACCATCCTGAACACCATGCACAGGATGGTCTATCCTTTCTTGTCCATCTTTGCACGCGGCCTCGGTGTGGACGTGACTGCCCTCCAGTATGCGTTGACTGCTCGTAATTTCGTTGGCATATTGGCTCCTGTCATCGCTCCGATTGCCGATCAACGCGGACGCAGGTTCGGGATATTGACGGGCATCGTGATCTTTACGCTTGGCGTGGGGCTTGTTGCATTCTTTCCAAACCTAATCACACTTTCCATTGCACTTATCCTGGCCATCCTTGGCAAATATATCTTTGATCCTGCCATGCAGGCTTACTTCGGCGACCGTATTCCTTACGAGCAACGCGGCACTGCCCTGGCCGTGACCGAAGTGGCCTGGTCGGCAGCGTTTATCGTCGGCGTGCCAGTCATGGCGTTCTTGATTGCACGCAATGGCTGGTCTGCTCCGTTTCCTGTTTTGGCAATATCAGGCCTCGTAATGTTCGCGGTCATCTTCTGGATGATCCCGCGCACGGATACACATCACGAAGTGACAAACGACTCGCGCCGAAATTTCCGTGCTGTGTTCACATCTGTCCCTGCGCTGGCGGGCATGTCCATTGCGTTATGGGCCAGCGCGGCCAATGAAATGGTCAACCTGGTGTTTGGCGTCTGGCTTGAGAATTCATTCGGATTGAAAATCGCCGCGCTGGCAGGCGCCTCGGCTGTGATCGGGCTGTCCGAGTTGAGCGGGGAGGGACTCGTGGCCTTGACCACCGACCGGCTGGGCAAACCGCGTGCGCTTGCGCTGGGACTCGTCGGCAACACGCTGGCCTGTATCCTGCTGCCCGTTATCGGCCGGAGCGAAGCGGGCGCTCTCGTCGGCCTTTTCCTCTTCTACATCACATTCGAGTATGTCATGGTCAGCCATATCCCGATGATGACTGAGCTTGCTCCGAAAGCGCGTGCTACTTTGCTTACATTTAATTTGACGAGTCATTCCATTGGTCGCGCCATCGGCGGATTTTTAGCGACCTTTATTTTTCAAGCATTCGGTTTTCCTTTTGTGGCAGGCGTAGCGCTTCTGCTTAACGTATTTGCGTTGCTTGCATTGGCCGAACTGCAAAAGAAGATTGTGATCATGCCGCGCATTCTCGAATGGGTGAAACACACTTTTTCCCGAACGAACTGAAACCACGTATAATCGAATAAATTTCACTTTGGAAAGATTAGATGTATGACCGAGACAAAATTCACGCGTGGCAAAGGTTTGCTCGAACCGACTCTTGCCCACCTGCGGACCCAACGCGCCAACCGCCTCATTCCCGTCGACCTGCGAGCGGGTCGCATTCTGGACATCGGGTGTGGCTCCTTTCCCTATTTTCTTGCCCATACCTCCTTCGAGGAAAAATTCGCGGTGGACCAACTCCCGATGGAAAAAGAGACCGCTTCCCAAAATCAGATTGAATTCTTTTCGCTTGATCTCAATCATGAGCCTCATTTGCCGTTTGAAGATAATTTTTTCAGTGTCGTGACTTTGCTGGCGGTGGTCGAACACCTCAACCCGGCCAGTATGGCATTGCTCTTCCAGGAAAGTCATCGTGTATTAAAAACGGGTGGCACCGTCATCCTGACCACGCCCGCTGCCTGGTCGGATGGCCTGCTTAAATTTATGGCGAACATCAATCTGGTCAGCGCGGAGGAAATTCACGAACATGCCTTTGCCTACACACTTCCGCTGATCGGCTGGCATTTCGGTCAGGCGGGCTTTGAAATGACCAAGGTCAAATTCGGATACTTCGAGTTCATGCTTAATATGTGGGCCACCGCACGGAAATAAATTTGCCGTCGGAGGCGTAGCTTCGTTAGGCAGTTACGATAAAAGAGTAAAATCAGTGGAGATTAAAAAAATTAAAGGGAGCAAACACATGCCTCATCCATTAATTGACCAGTTACGCTTCACCCGCGCCGAATGGCTGCGCGGACTGGATGGCATATCGGAAGAGGATGGAGCTCGACACTTCGGCCCAATGAACTGTATTAGTTGGAACGTCGGTCATCTTGCCTGGCATGAGCAGCGCTACTGGCTTCAATTTGGACAAGGCAGGATCATGTTCCCAAAATTGAACGAACTGTTCGCTTATGGAGCGCCAATGAACACGCCGTCCATCAAAGAAATGTTGGACATCTGGCACAAAGTGACTCAAGCAACCGATCCGTATCTTGACTCTCTGACTACCGAGACATTACAAAGCGAGCTGCTGCGAGATGGAAAATCTGTCGGTCAAAGCCATGGTTCGGCAATACGACGCATAACGTACCATTACTGGTATCACATCGGAGAAATTCAAGCCATGCGGCAAATGCTTGGACATGTTAACCTGCCTGAATATGTTGGCGATATCGAGACTGAAGCGCCTTATCGCCCGGAATAATCCATTATAGATTACCGGACGTTAAAATGCTCATCCACTCCTCCACCCAACTCTTGACTCTTGCAGGCGGCCCGCAACGCGGACACGCGCTCGGCACGCTTGGTATCATTCCGAACGGTGCAGTCCTGATCCGAGAGGAAAAGATCGTGGCCGTCGGTCCAACGGACGAATTGCGCGCCGCATATAAAGATGAGCCAACTCTCGATGCCAGTGGCTGTGTCATCCTACCCGGCTTTGTTGATCCGCACACTCATTTGATTTGGGCGGGTGATCGCGCCAGCGAATTCGAAATGAAGATGGCGGGCACGTCTTATCTCGATATTCTCGCGGCGGGCGGCGGAATTATTTTCACGGTGAAACAGACCCGCGCCGCTTCCATTGAAACGCTGATTGCGCAGACCCGCTCGCGCCTGCTACGCATGTTCGCGCACGGCACGACTACCGCCGAAGCCAAGACCGGTTATGGTCTGCAGACCGCCACCGAACTGCGTCTGCTCAAAGCCCTGCTGGCTCTCGATGACGAAAGTCCGCTCGATCTCGCCATCACCTTCCTCGGCGCGCACGCCATCGCGCCCGAGTTCAAAGACAACCCGCAAGGCTACACTGACCTCGTCTGCGATACCATGCTTCCGACTGTTCAACAATGGTGGCAGACTCACGCGCCGCGTCTGCCTTTGCCTTTTGTGGATGTCTTCTGCGAGAACAAAGCCTTTACCCTCGAACAATCGCGTCAAGTCTTGACCAAAGCCGCGTCGCTCGGATTCCCGCTCAAGATCCACGCGGACGAATTCGACAACCTCGGCGGTGCGTCTCTCGCGGCAGAGTTGGGCGCGGCTTCGGCAGATCACCTTGTCAAAACATCCGACGCAGACATTGCTGCGCTTGCCAAATCAGATACGGTCGCGGTCTCGCTTCCCTGTACGCCGTTCGGACTGGCCGAGCAAGATTACACACCCGCTAAAAAAATTATCCAAGCCGATGGATATTTCGCCCTCGCCACTGATTGCAACCCTGGCACCACGTGGAATGAGTCGATGCAATTTGTCATCGCGCTGGCCTGCCGCACGATGGGATTGACTCCCGCGCAAGCCATCGCCGCCGCGACGATTAATTCTGCGCACGCCATTCGCAGGTCTGATAAGATTGGTTCACTGGAAGAGGGCAAACAAGCTGATTTGCTGATCCTGTCGGTGCCGGATTATCGTCATGTTGGTTATCGGTACGGAACCAACCTCGTCAAGCAAGTTGTCAAGCGCGGACAGGTCTATTCGGTGGATGTCGGTTATTACCGGACGGCGTAATTTTCAGGAGTTGAAATGAACATTGACTTGAGCAATCCCTTATCAAATTCAATCGTGCAATGGGCGATCATCATCGTTGCGCTGGTGTTGGTGGTGATCACCGCGAGATACTTCTTTCACATCGTTGCTCACATCTTGGGTTTTATAATACATTTCTTCTGGCACGGTTGTGGGACGATATTGATAATTCTCATTGTGTGGTATCTGCTGCATTACTTCAAATTGATATAACAAAAGCGACAGCCGCCATGGATGGGACTGTCGCTTCTTCTTTTGAATCTTTCGCTTTATTCTGTCTGCCTGCCGAACCACATTCGTCCGAGCAGATTATCCCTGATGAAGAACTGATGGTAGAACGTCGCGCCGACATGCAGCAAGATCAGCAGGAACAAGACAACCCAGATCAAACCATGCAAATTGCCCAAAATGAACAAGGGATTCCCGCGCCCAAATCCACCGCCAGAGCGGAAACCCTCGCCGTCGCCAGGTGGTGGAAATTGTCCCTGGGGCGGACGCTGGCTCTGGCTGAACTGATTTGTGTTTGGTCCGGCCAGGCCGAAGGTCCTGACAAGGCGGTTGCCCTGCAAGGCAAGAATCAGTCCGGTGATGGTCATGCCAATTGCAAAAATATACAAAGCCCAGTGAGTCAATTTTCCAACTTTATCCAGGAAGCGATTGCTCGTGGAGGCCCAATCTGGATACTTGGTGCGCCAGCGCACAACCAAGCGAATCAGCAACACGAGCAATACGGTGATTCCAAGGATCATGTGCAAGCCAAGATTCGGGAAACCTGGGATCAGCGAGGTGCCTCCGCGTCCGCCTTCTCCTCCATCGCCACCCCTGATAAGAAAAGTGGCAAAGATCAAAATAAAAGTGAGCCAATGCAGGACAACCAAAGCGGGATGATAACGCTTTGGCCTGGATACAGTGGCAGGTATGGTTAAATCATCAATCATCGAATATCAACTCCTTTGAAAACATGTATGGGTTCTTGGACCACGAGAAAGATTGGCGGGTGGCTTAACTTTCGAACCACATTCGTCCCATCAAATTATCCCTGACCCAAAATTGATGATAAAACACCGCGCCGATATGCAACGCGATCAACAGGAACATGGCAAACCAACTCAAACTGTGGAAGGCTCCCATAAAAAAGCTGCCCTGACCGCCATTCAAAAACAGGAATGCGCCCGTAACAAAAATGGAGAAGGTAAAAAAGTACAAAGCAAAATGAGTTAGCTTCCCTACCAAATCAAGGAAAGTGTTTCCTGTGCTGGCCCATTCTGGTTGTTTGACGGCCCAACGCATGGCAAAACGGATCAACATCAAAACAAGAATAATGCCGCCGATAAACGTGTGAAGCCCAAGGTTTCCTCCTCCGTCATCCCCGGCAAACATCACAGCCGCCACAATCAACAAAACCACCGCCCAATGCAGGATCACCGAAACGGGATGATAACGAGCGGATTTTGAAACGACCGAATTCGGCATCTATTAATTCTCCTTTGCGCAAAAGTATAAAGTTCTCAGATGAACACCAAATGACAAAGTCATTTCCCCAACACAAACTATTTTCTCATGGCTCTGGTGAAATACTTTTGATACAATACCCGCCTCTTACAAAACCGGAGGCAACATGCAAATTGACATTATCGGCATTCCCATTGATCTTGGCGCAGACCGGCGCGGCGTGGACATGGGGCCAAGCGCGATCCGTTACGCACAGCTGCAACGCAAACTGGAGGAGCTCGGTTACTCGGTCGAAGACAAGGGCAACATCGAAGTGCCCATTGCCGAGATGTGCTCCATCAACGATCCCAAACTCAAATATATTGATTGCATCGTGCCCATGTCGCGGCGTGCGGCAGGTGCGGTTGCCGCGTCGGTGCAGGGCGGGCATTTTCCGCTCGTGCTGGGCGGCGATCACAGCCTTTCCATCGGGTCCATTCGCGGCGCGGCCAAACATAAAAAACTTGGTGTGATCTGGATTGACGCGCACGCCGATTTCAACACCGAGAAAACAACTCCATCCGGAAACATTCACGGGATGCCGCTGGCCGCGTTGTGCGGGTTCGGGGACGCGCGCTTAACCCAATTGTGGGACGAGCCGCTTCCAGTTGCGGACCCGAGGCGGGTGGCCGTTATCGGAGTGCGCGACCTCGACCCGGGCGAAAAATCCAACCTGCGCGAAGCCGGGGTCATGGTCATGGGCATGGAACAGATCGACCGCTTCGGCATGGTCTCCGCGCTGGAGAAAGCCATCGCAAGAGTCAGCCGCGGTGTGGATGGAATCTATCTTTCGTTCGATATGGATGCCATGGACCCCCGTCATGCTCCCGGCGTCGGTACGCCTGTCCCCGCCGGATTGACCCAACGTGAAGCTCACATGGCCTGTGAGATGATCGCTGAGACAAAAAGATTGATTGGCATGGATATCGTGGAGGTCAATGCCATTCTTGATATTCAAAACAAGACTGGTGAGTTGGCGGTTGAATTTATTTTATCCGCTCTGGGCAAGCGCATCTGGAACGGCGACTAAAACCAACTTGCCCGTAAAATGGTATCAGGACTAGAATAGATGCATGAAAGCTGCCCAGGCTCCCCTGCTAATTGTTGAGGATATTTCGCCCACCGAGCGTCTGCTTGAAACCCCGCCTGCCGATCAAAAACCGGGTTTTGTGGTTACGCTAAAACAATCTGTCATTGACCGTGAGAGTATCCGTGCCAAGTTTGACCACGTCCGAGAATTTCTAAGAAAATTTGACTCACCCGCATAAACATGACATCCCCCACACTCCAAGAACTGGAGCATCTGGCACGAGATGCAGGTGCAATCCTGCGTGAAGGCTACAACAAGGGACATCAAATTTCCTATAAAGGCGTGATTGACCTCGTCACCGAGATCGATCACGCCTCCGAAGAATTTTTGCTTGGCGAGATCAATAAACGCTGGCCTGGCAGTTACATCATGGCCGAAGAGAGCGGCGTGACCAAAGGCGACGCGGATCATAGTTGGTATGTCGATCCGCTTGACGGTACGGTCAATTACTCGCATCACATTCCCATCTTCTGCGTCTCGATCGGATATGCTCATAAAGGGTCCATGCAATTGGGCGTTGTTTACGACCCGATGCGCGAAGAAATTTTCAGCGGTGAGCGCGGACGCGGCGCATGGTTAAATGGCGAGGCCATCAGTGTTTCGGCAACAACTGAGTTGCAAAGGAGTCTGTTGGTGACTGGCTTTCCGTACGATGCATGGAATACGCCGCGCGATAACTTTGATAACTTCGTCCGCCTCGCAAAGCTGACGCAGGGTGTCCGCCGCCTCGGGTCCGCGGCATTGGATGCGTGCTACGTCGGCGCAGGCCGCTTCGATGGCTTTTGGGAGATGTCCCTCAAACCATGGGATGTGGCTGCGGCCGGTCTGATCGCCGAGGAAGCAGGTGCGAAGGTTACCAATGTAAATGGCCATGCGGATTATCTTTCGCCGACCCAATCCATTATTGTGGCTGGGCCTGGCCTGCATTCCAAAATAATGGAGAAATTGGTCGCTGGCTGATATTTTAATCTCCCAATGATTTATCATTGGAAATAGAATTGCGGTATTATGTGGAAAAATAAGGCAAGATGGATCACCGTAGTTGATGAGCGCCTTGGAAATCCCTATCAGTAAGACAAAGATCATCCTGCCCAGACGCCGGGCAGAACTGCTCACGCGCAAGCGGCTGTTGGATTCGTTGTACGAAATCCTTGACCGCAAGTTAATCATGGTTTCTGCACCGGCAGGCTACGGAAAGACATCCCTTTTAATTGACCTGGCGTATCATAGTGATCTGGCCTTTTGCTGGCTGGCGCTCGATCCGCTTGACCGCGAACCCCAGCGCTTCATCGCGTATTTGATCGCCGCGTTGGCAGAACGTTTTCCACAATTTGGCAATCGCTCCACATCCATGCTCAACACCATGACCAGTCTCGACGATGGAATGGAACGATTGCTGGTCACGCTTGTCAACGAAATCTACGATGAAATCCAAGAGCATTTCGTTTTGGTGTTGGATGATTTTCACTTGCTGGATGATATCCCATCTATACAATATTTTGTCAATCGCTTCACTCAATTGGTTGGCGAAAACTGTCATCTTATCCTCTCATCTCGTTCCCTTCCCGAAC
>Ga0172371_10003901_pt1 | contig 22953 bp, 15 predicted proteins | sample Lak12m_FD_114543 | JGI IMG/M metagenome (GOLD analysis project Ga0172371, IMG submission 114543) | Freshwater microbial communities from Kabuno Bay, South-Kivu, Congo - kab_022012_12m | ecosystem: Environmental > Aquatic > Freshwater > Lake | place: Democratic Republic of the Congo: South-Kivu...
AGCGCCATGGTGACCATGGCCGAGCCAAAGCCCACCAGCCCCTGGGTGAACATGCCCAGAAACACGACGCTGAGGATGTAGGGAATGGCGATGCCCTCCAGCCACCGTCGACCGGCTTCCGGCTGTAGGGCCGGAACCCGCGACGGTCTCCTTGCCGAGACCCGCCAGGGAGACGAGCCGCCGGCCGGTGGGGGATACCATGTGCAGGCGCCCGCCGCAGTCAAGGCGGACCCGGGGTGGCCGGTGGGTGTTCCCGCCCACCGGTAACAGGCTGCCCGACGTGGACGGCGCCGGGGATGCCTCCCTCGAGGGTGACGAGTCGGGCCCCATGGGCCACGGCGGGTTCGGCGAGGTGCCCGTCCGTCCCGCCTGGCTGTCGCGAAAACGCGCGGACGGGCGGTTACGGTATGCACCGGCGCGCCGATGCACGGTCCTGGCGACGCACAACGTCGGCCCGGCGGCCTACGGAGGGCGGTAGAGATGGACGGCAGAACGGTCTCGGTTACGGTCCTGGCGGCCGCGGCGCTGGCGGGCCAGGGAGGGGCCCTGGCGGCAGACGCAGGCCAGCCCATCGAGGAACTCTACAACGGCATCCGCCTGAGCCAGCCCTGGCCACCGCGCCTGCCAGGCTACCCGCGGGACCCGGTGGCGGCGCCGTACCTGACGGCGCCGCCGGCGGACATCCCCATTGACCTGGGCCGGCAGCTCTTCGTGGACGACTTCCTGGTCGAGGGCACGACCCTGACCAGGACCTGCCACCAGGCGACCTACCACCCCGCCACGCCGGTGCTCAGGCCCGACCAGCCCTGGGAGACCTGGGGCAAGGGGCCCATGGCCATGATCTTCAGCGATGGGGTCTGGTTCGATCCCACGGACAAGCTCTTCAAGATGTGGTACTACGGCGGCCATGGCGGCGGCACCACCTGCTACGCGACCTCCAGGGACGGCATCCGCTGGGAAAAGCCCACGCTCGACGTCGAGCCGGGCACCAACATCGTGCTCAAGGCCAGCCGCGATTCGGGGACCGTCTGGCTGGATGGCGCCGCCAAAGACCCCGGCGAGCGCTTCAAAATGGGCCTCTACGCCGAGGGCCGCTTCGGGCTGTACCGGTCGCCGGACGGCATCCACTGGACCAAGGTCTCCGCCGGCGGCCAGACGGGCGATCGCAGCACCTTCTTCTACAACCCCTTCCGACAGCGTTGGGTGTTCGGCATCCGGTCCTACACCGAAGCCACGGGCCGGACGCGCCAGTACTGGGAAACGGCGGACTTCTTCAGCTTCAGCGATGAGGCCGCGGCCAGGGGCGAGGTGGTCCCCTGGGTCGGGGCCGACAGCGCCGACCCGCAACGCGACGACCTCAAGACCGTGCCGCAGCTCTACAACCTGGACTGTGCGGCCTATGAGAGCCTGCTGGTGGGCCTGTTCAGCATCTGGCGGGGGGACTACCGCTGGCCGCCGAAGGACGCGCCGCCGCAGGCCCAGGAACTGCAGCGGCAGGGCCGCCCCAAGCAGAACTCGGTCTGCATCGGCTTCAGCCGTGATGGGTTCCACTGGTCGCGCCCGGACCGGCGTCCTTTCTGTCCGACCTCGGAGACGCGGGGCGACTGGAACTGGGGCAATATGCAGTCGTGCTCGAACGTCTGCCTGGTGGTCGGCGACCTGCTCTACATCTACGTCAGCGGCCGCGCCGGCAAGGCCTTCCCCGGATGTGAGATCAACGATGGCGGCGGGACCACGGGCCTGGCCCTGCTGCGACGCGACGGCTTCGTCTCCATGGACGCCGGCGCCGAGGCGGGGGTGCTGGCCACCCGGCCGGTCCGGTTCGCGGGCCGCCATCTCTTCGTCAACGCCGCGGCGGCGCAGGGGGAACTGCGCGTCGAGGTGCTGGATGAGTCTGGGGCCCCGGTGGCGCCCTTCACCCGCGCCGCCTGCAGGCCGATCACCGCGGACAGCACGCGGATGCCGGTGACCTGGCAGGGCGCGTCAGACCTCGCGGCGCTGGCAGGGAAGCCCGTGCGCTTCCGCTTCCACCTGCGACAGGGGGCTCTATACGCCTTCTGGGTCAGTCCCGAGGCCAACGGCGCCAGCCACGGCTACGTCGCCGGCGGCGGTCCCGGGTTCACGGGTCCCACCGATACCGTCGGCGCCGCCGGGGGTGCCGCCCTCGGGGAACGCTAGCGAAGCTCCGCCTCAGACCGCCAAGGCCTCCCAGCGGTCTGGAGGCCGGGATCTCCGCATCCCCGCGGCGGGTTACGAAGAACCCGCCCTCCAGGCGTTCCCGGCGTGGCCGGGAACTTGCCCCAACGGTGCGGATGTTGCCTCACCAAGCGCCGCCAGTACCGGCGGGCGGAAGTGAGTATCCGTATGTCGGCGCACGGCCCGCCCGGGGGCGCCGAGGCTGGACCGCGCCCCACCGGACCCGCCGGCAATGCGCCTGTCGGTGCGCTGGCCGCTGCCCGCGGGCCGTGTCGGCCCCCCTGGCGCTGCCATGGCCATTGCCAGCGGGCCAGCCGTGGGGCCCTCAGGCCTCTCCGTGGCGCCCGTCAGCCGTCGCCCCACGGCTATTGGGTAGAGACTTGCGCCTGCTGGCACTAGACTGCCAGCACGCCGTGCCCCAACGTCTTCCGGGTTACCTGCTGGTTTGGCCCACGCAGGCGTCAAGAGCGGGCTCTTTCCCTGTCCGGCTGATCGCCTGCGGGGGAACATCCAGTCCCGCCGAGGGTCTGAGCTGAACAGGCAAACACCCCCCCCCGCGAAGGGAAGACGACCGATGAGAACTCGTGGCTTCTGGGCTGCACCGATACCCGCGGCCCTGGCGCTGACATTCGCCGCGCTGTCCGCCGGCGCGACAACGACCATCGAGGTGTTCACGGACAGGGCCAGCTTCGTCACCCGGCTCGGCGGCGCCGGCGCGGTCCAGACCGTCGGCTTCGATGACGTCGATACCAGCACGGGGCAGTGGACCGCGTTCGCGCCGGACCGGTACCAGGCCAGCCATGGCCTGGACCTGACCGGCGAGTCTGGTCAGTACGCCAGCCGGACCTTTGCCTCGCCGGCGGAGTTCCTGCCGGTTTCCGCACCCAACATGTATGCGCCGGGCCCCATCGACACCAGCTCCGCGTCCGGAGTGGCGGGCGGCAACGGCACGACAGCTACCTTCTTCAGCGCGGGCGCCACGGCCCGCACGGCTGGCTTCGGCTGCTTCTTCATCGACGCCGACTGGCCGAACTGGCCCTCGGCAGGGGCCGGCGCCTGCACGCTGACGGCCTATGACGGGAATGGCAACGTGCTGGGCACCACTGGCCAGGTGGTCACCGCGGACGCTCAGTCGCGCTTCGCCGGGCTGGTGGCAGTGGACAGCGGCACCGGCCTGCCGACCGACGCCATCGCCCGCGTCCATATCACCAACGGCAGCGGTTGGCCGAGCAACCAAGACAACGAGGGTGCCGTAGTGGACGACGTCGTCTTTGGGGTGCCCGCTGCGCCCCAGACGACCGTTTCCGCGGTGCTGCCACCCGAAGGCACTCTCGGCACGCTGCTCACGCTGGACGGCACGAATCTGGGCACGGCCAAGGGCAAGGTGGCGCTGGTGGCGGCCAAGAAGGTCGGGCTCAAAGTCAGCTCCTGGAGCGACACCCAGATCCAGTGCACTCTCACCAAGGCTCTGCCGCCGGGGGCCTATGGCCTGCTCATCGCCCCGAAGAAGCCAGCCGCGCCGCTGACCCTCCCCAACGGCTTCGCCGTGATGGCGCCACAGATCAGCCTGGTGGATCCGGCCACTGCGGTACCGGGTCAGGAGATCATCGTCTACGGCGAGTACTTCGGCACCAGGAAGGGCAGGGTCACGCTCGCCAATGGGGCCGACACACCGATCTCCTGCAAGGTGCTGTCCTGGGAGATGGATCCCGTCACGGGTGACAGCGCCGTGAGGGTCACCGTCCCGCAGGCTCCGGCCGGGACCTATGCCCTGGGCCTCGCAACCAAGGCGGCAGCGGCCCCCGGTGGAGCCACGCTCAACGTTCCGTAGGGACGGGCGATGCGGATAACCGCACGGAGAGGGCCCGGGGTTGGCGAGGATCGCCCCTGCCCCCTGCCCCTCGCCAGCCAAGCTTGCCGGCCTTATAGTGCTCGCCTGCCGGCGTGCCAGAGATCGCCTCCCCGGGTCCCCGCCCTGAGCGCCCGTGCGTCCTGGCCCGCGCCGGCCGGAGTCGGACCGCCATGAGCCTTGCCAGAGAGACCATCGCACGCATCGAGGGCTATGTCCCCGGCGAGCAGCCCCGGGACCGTACCTACGTCAAGCTGAACACGAACGAGAACCCGTACCCGCCCTCCCCGCGGGTGGTGGCGGCACTGCACGCCTTCGATCCGGCGCGTCTGCGTCTGTACCCCGATCCCCTGTCCCTCGACCTGCGTCGAACGGCTGGAGCCCCCTTCGGCCTGGGCCCTGACTGGGTCATCGCCGGCAACGGTTCCGACGACCTGCTGACCATCGCCGTGCGTACCTTCGTCGACCAGGGGGGCCGCCTGGCCTACGCCGAGCCCAGCTACTCGCTCTACCCGGTCCTTGCCGACCTCCAGGGCGCGGAACGCCTGCCCGTGCTCCTGGACGCGGGCTTCGGGCTACCCCCTGACGTCGCCCGCCGCGCCGCGGGGGCCAACCTGCTCATCCTCTGCCGGCCCAACGCTCCCACCGGCAACTCGTTCGCCCTCGACACCATGCACCGCGCCTGCCGGGAGTTCCCCGGGGTGGTCTGGATTGACGAAGCCTACGTTGACTTCGCCGACGACCACTGCGTCGAGTTCGTGCGCCAGTACCCCAATGTGGTCGTCTCGCGCACGGTCTCGAAGAGCTACTCGCTCGCGGGTCTGCGGCTGGGCGTCGCCTTTGCCCGACCGGACCTCATCAACGAGATGATGAAGGCCAAGGACTCCTACAACCTCGACATGCTGACCCAGTCCCTCGGCAAAGCCGCCCTCGAGGACCGGGAGTACATGCTGGCCAACGCCGGACGCATCCGGGCCACCCGCGACCGCCTCTGCGGCGACCTGCGAGGCCTCGGCTTCGAGATCCCCCCCTCCCAGGCCAACTTCATCCTGGCCAGACCCCCCGTGCCAGCCGCGGGCCTCTTCCGCGAACTCCGCCACCGGGGCTTCCTCGTGCGCTACTTCGACCTGGACCGCGTGCGCGACTACCTCCGCATCACCATCGGCACCGACAGCGATATGACCGCCTTCGCCCGGACTGCGGCCGAGATACTGCGAGGCTGAGACGCCGCGACGGTCGGCGGCCCCAACGGCGGTCCCATCGCCGGCGGGTCGAGGACGGGGTACGGTACCCGGCGCCCCAACACGGCGTCCGCGGGCCAGGTGCCAGTCCCGGCGTCGGCCGGGGCCATGCTGGAGCACGTACCATGCGCTGGATGCTCGGACTGGCGGCCGCCGCGGTGGCGGCAGGGGCTGCCGAAACGACCCCCGCCGGCGCGGCCGGGCCAGCAGGGGTCCCACCGGTCCAGAACCGCTGGACCCCCGACCAGGCCTGGGAGTGGGTCCGCTCTCGGCCGTGGACCGTGGGCTTCAACTACGTGCCCAGCACCGCCTGCAACACCACCGAGTTTTGGGCGGCGGAGACCTTCGACGAGGCCACTATCGACCGCGAGCTCGGCTGGGGGTCCAGCCTCGGGTTCAACGCCTGCCGCGTCTTCGTCCAGTACCTGGTCTGGAAGCAGGCCCCCGAGGGCCTGAAGGCGCGCTTCGAGCGGTTTCTGGCCCTGGCCGAGCGCCACGGGCTCACCGTCGTCCCGGTGCTGTTTGACGACTGTGCCTTCGGGGACCCCCCGCAGACGGAGCCCTCTCTCGGTCGCCAGCGCGATCCGACCCCGGGCATGATCCTGCCGAGCTGGACGCCCAGCCCGGGGCTCAAGGCCGTGACCGACCCCGCCACCTGGCCTGACCTGGAGCGTTACGTCCGGGATCTGGTGGGCGCCTTCGCCCGGGAGCGCCGCATCCTCATGTGGGACCTTTACAACGAGCCCGGCAACTCCGGCCTGGGCAACCGCAGCCTGCCGCTGGTCGAGGCCACCTTCGCCTGGGCCCGGGCCGCCGGCCCGACACAGCCCCTCACCACGAGCCCCTGGGGCGCCCCCGCGGAGATCAGCCAGCGCCAACTCGAACTCTCCGACGTGACCAGCTTCCACTACTACGGCCCGGCACAGGGCCTCCACGCCCAGATCGCCCGCTACAAGGGCCTCGGACGTCCGGTCATCAACACCGAGTGGATGGCCCGCCCCCTGGGTAGCCGTTGGGACACGGATCTGCCCTTCTTCCGGGCCGAGGGGACAGGCTGCTTCTCCTGGGGCCTGGTGAATGGTCGGACCCAGTGCCAGTTCGCCTGGTATCACCCGCGCGGGACCCCCGAGCCGGAGGTGTGGTTTCACGACCTCTTCCACGCCGACGGCCGGCCCTACGACATCGCCGAGCACGAGGCCATCCGCGCGGTGACCTCCGCCCCCGCCCTCGACTGGAACGCCGCCGACTACCGCACCATGATCACGCCGCCGCCATCGGCGCAGTCCCCCCGGCCGCGGATGCTCTACGGCGATGCCTCGCGCCATGGCCGGCCCTTCGCCAAAGACCCCTCGGTGATCGAGCTCGGCGGCCGTTACCTGATGTACTACTCCATGGCGCCAGCGACGGACCCCGCCAAGCCCAAGGGCTGGGCCATCGGCATCGCCGAGAGCCGGGACCTGGTGGGGTGGCGCAAGGCCGGCGAGATCCTCCCCGAGCAGGAGTGCGAACGCAATGGCATCGTCAACGGCGCTCCGATCCTCATCGGCGGCACCCTCCACCTCTTCTACAACACCTATGGCAACGGCCGCAGCGATGCCCTCTGCCACGCCACCTCCAGCGATGGCCTCACCTTCCGCCGCGACCCCACCAACCCCATCGTCCGCCCCACCGGCGACTGGAACTCCGGCCGCGCCATCGACTGCGATGCCTTCGTCCACGGCGACAGGCTCTTCCTCCTGTACGCCACGCGCGACCCGAGCATGAACACCCAGATGCTCGTCGCCGCCACGGCCCCCCTGGGCAGCGACTTCGGCCGCGCCGCTTGGACCCAGGTGGGCGACGGGCCCGTGCTCCGCCCGGAACTCCCCTGGGAAACACGCTGCATCGAGGCGCCTTCCGTGGTGCGCCACGGCGATGTCCTGTACCTCTTCTATGGCGGCGGCTACAACAACGACCCCCAGCAGATCGGCTGCGCCACCAGCCCCGATGGCGTCCACTGGACCCGGCTGTTCCACGAGCCCCTCATCCCCAACGGCCAGCCGGATGACTGGAATGCCTCCGAGACCGGCCACCCCGGGGTTTTCGTCGACCGCGATGGCCGCACCTGGCTCTTTGTCCAGGGCAACCGCGACCGCGGCCAGACCTGGTTCCTGTCGTGCTTCGAGATCGCCTGGCGCAACGAACGCCCCTTCGTCCTCTGGGACTCCCCGCGCTTCCCCATGAAGCGCCCCGGCCCCATGCCCCACCACGAGGCCGGCTTCGACTTCTCCGCCGGCTGGACCTGCTGGACCGGCCACGGTCCGCGCCGCAACGGCCTGCACTACTGCAACACGGCCGAGGGCACCGCCACGGTCCGCTTCGAGGGCACCGGCATCGCCCTGGTGCACAAGGTCGGGCCCGACTGCGGCATCGCCGAGATCCGCGTCGACGGCCAGCCGCCGCCTCGGCTGCAGGCCCCAGGCCTGAGCCAGGCCGCCAACGGCACCGTCCTCCTCGACACCTTCAGCCCCCAGGTCGAGTGGAACCGCATCACCCCCCTCGTAGAGGCCCTGCCGCCCGGCCCGCACACCCTCACCCTCCGCGTCACCGGCCAGCGCCACCCCCAGTCCAGCAACACCTACGTCCAGCTCGTCGAGGCGGAACCGCGCTGAGGACAGCGCCCCAGGCCGCCAGTCCCATAGGCCCCATACCTCCCATGCCTCACATACCTCCCATCCCCCGACCCCGGCGGCGCGCCCCGGCCGATCCGGCAGACCCGACAGATCTGACAGATCCGACAGATCTCACAGATAGGGGCGGCTCACCGCCGGAGGCCGGTCGGGCCGCGGCATACGGGGATGCCGCGGTCCGGGACCGGCCCCCGGCATTGCAGCCAGCGGGTTCCGGCAGCACATTGGCGGGCGGCTACGGGACGCCCGGGGCATGAGGCAGGCACTGCCGCGCTGCCCGGCGCCACGGGCCGAGTCGCGAACCGGGTCTGCCAGCGATGACATGGGGTCCTCCTTCCATGCCGTGCGCAGCGGCCGCTGTCTCCCTGGCTTGCGCCGCCGCGGCCGAGCCGCCCGCCGCCAGCGTGACCTGGCGCGATGGCGCGGCGCGAAGCGCTGGCGGCGACCGACGGGAGGCTGTTCCATACGCTGGTGCTGGAGGTGCCCGCGGGGGTGGCCTGGGGCCGGCTCCTTCTGGACCGTCGCGACGGCTACGCCTGGCAGGTGCATCACGATGCCGGGCTGGCAGCCGGTGGCGTTGCACGGTGTCGGCCTGCGCTCGCTCCAGGTGGCCGACCGGTCGCTGTTCGGCGCCGACAGCCCTGCGCCCTGGGTCGAGCAGAGCCTGGATGCACCGTGACAGCATTTGAGCCGGAAGATACTGCTCACGAAGGAGTGACACATGACTAAGTTGAGCCGTCTGTTCCCCGTCCCCGGCGCTCCCGGCCTGGCCATCCCCTTCGCCACCGTAGGAACGATGATGTTCGGCAGCCGTGCCGACGAGGCCGAGAGCCGCCGCATCGTCGACCGGGCCCTCGACTGCGGCGTCGGCTTCTTCGACACCGCTGACGCCTACAACGCCGGCGAGTCCGAGCGGATCCTGGGACGGGCCCTGAAGGGGCGGCGCGACCGGGCCCTGGTCGCGACCAAGGTCGGCTACGGCAAGGACGACCAGGGCAGCGAAGAAGGGACCTCCCGTAGCGCCATCCTGCGCGCCATCGACCTCTCCCTCCAGCGCCTCGGCATGGACTGCGTGGACGTCTACTACCTGCACCGGCCTGACCCCAAAGCGCCGGTCGCCGAGAGCCTCGAGACCATGGCCGGCCTCGTCCGGGCCGGCAAGACCCGGCACTTCGCTATCTCAAACTATGGCGCCTGGCAGACCTACGAGATCCTCGACCTCTGCGACCGCCACGGCTGGCCGCGGCCGGTCATGACCCAGATGATCTACAACCTGCTGCTCCGGCAGATCGAGCTCGAATACGTGTCGCTGTGCCGGCACAGGGGGCTCCACCTGACGGTCTACAACCCCCTGGCCGGTGGGCTCCTGACCGGCAAGTATACCTCGCTGCAGGACGAACAGCACGGCAGCCGTTTCGTCAGCAACGAGATGTACCGCAAGCGCTACTGGACGCCGCGGATGCTCGCGGGCGCCCAGGGCCTGCAACGCATCGCCGACCGCTATGGTCTGCCGCTGACGCACCTCGCCCTGGGCTGGACCACCCAGCACGGTAAGGTCGACAGCATCCTCCTCGGCCCCAGCTCAGAGGCCCAACTCCGGGACTGCCTGGCCGCCGGCGAGAAGGAACTTCCCGAGGAGGCCATGCGGGACATCGACGCCTTCCTGCTGGAGTTCGAGGGCACCAACGCCTCCTATGCGAGGTAGAGGCAGCCGGAGGAGCGGCCCCAGCGTCGCGACGCTGGCCCGCGAACACCTGAACGCGTCACGACGAACCCATGCCCGACGGCCACACGCCAAGGCTCGTAGTGAGGCCTTCAGGACTTGGTCTGCAATGCCGCCGGGCGGCGTGCCTGACGAAGGAGGTGGAGGCCTATGCAGCCAGAGAGTACCTTCAGGACCGGCCTCCGGTCGGCGTCCTCGCGGCGGGGTGCCGGGGTCGCCGTCGGGTTGCTCTACGTGCTGACTGCTCTCGGAGTCCGGGCCATGCTCTACCAGACCCCTACCGGCACCCTCAAGGACAACTGCGTGCTCTGGCACGAGGGCCGGTTCCACCTTTTCACCATGTACCGCGACGAGCAGGAGTTGGCTGACGGCAATCCCCTGCAGTGGCGCCACATGTGGTCCGCGGTCTCGGCCGACGGCGTGCACTGGGAGGATGTCGGCAAGGTGATCCAGGACGCGCCCTTCACGCTCTACGCCATGCGCGTCTGGAAGGCAGGCGATCGGTTCATCCTCAACCATGGCAGCTTCACCGAGGGGCGCCAGGACGTGCTGCGTTTCTGGGAGTCGACGGACCTGCGCCAGTGGCGCTACCTCGGCCCGGACCTCGACGTGCGCCGTCCCGACGGCGGCCGGCTGGACCACATGGACGTCGTCGCCGTGCCCAACGGCGACCGGACGGACTGGTTCGGCTATGCCGCAGGCGGCCTGCTGCGCTCGACCGACGGCGTGCGCTGGGTCTGGCAGAGCGACTTCCAGTTCACCGACAACCTCGGGGTCCGCATCGTCCTGGAGCCCGGCGGCTGCGAGCGCATCGGCGAGCGCTACTACCTCCTCGCCGGCGGCTTCTACCCGGACAGCTTCGGCTACTCGGTGGCCACCTTCATCGGCGACACGCCCGCAGGACCGTTCCGGCCGGACTACCCCGCCTTCCGGCTCAATGGCAATGGCGGTCGCCACTTCGTCGCCCTCTGGGCCGGGTACTGCCGCACGCCGCAGGGCCTGCTGTTGACCAACTACATCGTCGATCCCAGGGGTCGCTTCTTCTGGCATGCCCCGCTGAAGAAGGCCCTGGTCGATGGGGGAGGCCATCTGCGCTCGGCCTACTGGCAGGGCAACGAGGCCCTGAAGGCCCAGCCCCTGCAGGTCACGCTCGACGGCCCCGAGGTGCTGCAGGCTGCCGGCGAGGTGCGGACCGGCGATGGCCGCATTGAGCTCGAGGCCGCCCCGCACCAGGCCGTCTGGTGGCAGATCCCCGAGACTCCCCTGCGCAGCCTGGCCCTGCTGCCTGCCGGACTGTCCTCGCCGACCGGGTGGGTCCTGGAGGCCCGCCTCCAGGTCCGCGCCACGCCCGGCGGCGACCTGGTGTTCCCGGCCGCGGGGCTGGTCCTGGAGGACGGCCCCCGCCGGGGCGTCGCGGCCGTCTTCCACACCTGGGGTCAGACCGAGATCGGCAGGCTCACCTGGGCCGATGGCCTGCAGTTCGAGAGCCGCGACCGGATCGGCTTCGGCTGTGCCAGCCCCGCGGGCATCCCGGCCGGCAAGGAGTGCCTCGTGCGCATCCTCTGGCGCCGGGGCCTCTTCGAGCTCTACCTGGACGACCTCCTGGTGCAGACCTTCCCCACGGGCCCCCTCACCGGTCGCCTCGGCCTCCTGGTCCAGGACGGCCATGCCACCTTCTCAGACCTGCGCGCCTGGGCCATGTCCCTCGGCGAGTAGGGCCCGCTGGGCGACCACCGGCTGGCATGGAGACCGGGTCCTCCGTAACCCCGCAGCGGCGCCAGGCGACCACCGGCTGGCATGGAGACCGGGTTCTCCGTAACCCGGCAGCGGCATGCGGAGATGCCGCGCTCCAGGGACGCTGGCGAGACGCGGGCCCCGCGCCGGCACCCCTCAGGCTTCGCGCAAGGCCTTGAGGATCGCGGCCAGCTTCCGGTCCCGCTCTGCGGCCAGCTCCGGCAGGGACCGGCCCTGCGCTTCGGCCTGGACGCCGGCGATGATCGCCTCCCGCGCCGCGGCAGGGATCTCGGTCCAGGTGGCCATGCCGCGCCAATACTCCTCGAAGGCCTTGCCGATGTGGTCGATGAAGGCCCCGTAGCCGCCCTGGCCGCCGCCGAGGTGGTAGATCAGGTGCTGACCCATGATGGCCCAGCGCAGTCCCGGGCCAGCCCGCAGAGCCGTGTCGACATCCTCCACGGACGCCACACCGCTGGCGACCAGGTCGATGGCCTCCCGCCAGAGAGCGGCGGCGAGGCGGTTGGCGAGGTGGCCCGGGACCTCCCGGTTCAGCACCACCGGCTCCTTCCCCAGGCCACGGAAGAAGCTCCGGGCCCGCGCGACGCTCTCCGCGGCCGTCGCCTTGCCCGCCACCAGCTCGACGAGGGGGATGAGATGCGGCGGGTTGAAGGGATGCGCGATGAAGGCCCGCTCCGGGTGGCCCATGACCGTCTGGATCTCCGAGATCAGCAGCCCGGACGAGCTGCTGGCCAGCAGACAGTCCGGCGCGGTCATGGCGTCGAGCTGTGCAAAGAGCTCCCGCTTGACGTCGTAGCGCTCCACCGCGGACTCCTGCACGAAGTCGGCCCCCGCCACCGCCGCCTCCAGCCCGTCCGCAACCGTCACCCGCACCCCTGCCACCCGGTCCGCCTCGGCCAGCCCCAGAGCCACCAGGCGCTGGAGATGCCCGCGGAGGATGCCCTCGGCCGCCCGGCGCGTCGGTTCGTGGACGTCGAAGACCCGCACCTCCAGGCCGTGCAGAGCAAAGAACGCGGCCCAACTCGCGCCGACGGTCCCGGCGCCCACCACGGCCACGGACCGGATCTCGCTCATGGAGGGGCTCCCAGTTCGGCCTGGTAACGGGCGCGAAGTAGGCGGCGCACAACCTTGTTCGAGGCGGTGCGCGGCAGTGCCTCGATGACGCGGACGTCGTGGACCTTGAAGGCTGAGCTGTGGTGTTCGCGCAGGGCCCCCTGAAGGTCGTGCTTCAGCCGCACCGGAGAGACCGCTTGCTGCGGGTCCCTGAGCACAACGTAGACCACCAGCTCGCTCGGACCGCCACCGTCCGGATCTGCGGCGACGGCCGCCGTCTCGCGGATGTACCCGACGTGCAGAAACACCCGCTCGAGCTCGGCCGAGCTGACCTTGATGCCCTTGAGATTCATGGCGTCGTCGGCTCGCCCATGGGAGCGGAAGTAGCCGCCGGGCACGACCTCCATCTGGTCGCCATGGCGGCGCAGGAGCTGCCCCCGCGAGCCCGCGGGCGTGCCGCTGAAGTAGACACGGCTGTGGTCCTGGTTCAGCAGCCAGGTCGAGAGCCCGATGGACGGCGGCACCAGGAAGAGCTCCCCATGGTCCGCGGCACGCCCCTCCTCGTCGAGGATCTCGAAGCTCAGGCCCATGGCAGGCGTGGTGAAGGTGGACGGGGCCGCCGGCTGCACCACCGTGCCCGTGATGTAGCCGCCGCCGATCTCGGTCCCGCCGCAGTACTCGATCACCGGCTTCCAGCCGGCCAGGTACATCAGGTAGAGCATGTCATCGGTGTTCGAGCACTCGCCGGTGGAGCTGAAGGCGCGGATGCGGCTCCAGTCGCAGCCCGTGACGCAGCCCGTCAGCCGCCAGTGCCGGACCAGGGTCGGCACCACCCCCAGCACCGTCACCCCCGCGTCCTGCACAAAGTGCGCAAAGCCGCGGCTCACCGGGCTGCCGCCGTGCAGCGCCATCGTGGCCCCGTTGATCAGCGTCGCGTAGATCAGCCAGGGCCCCATCATCCAGCCCAGGCTGGTGGGCCACATGACGACGTCGCCCGGGCCGATGTCATGGTGCAGCCAGCCGTCCGCGGCAGAACGGATGGGCGTCGTGTGCGTCCAGGGAATCGCCTTCGGGGCGGCCGTGGTGCCGGACGAGAAGAGCACGTTGCTGGCAGTCTCCGGCACCACCGCCACCGGCGTGAAACGGCTCTCCTCCGGGAGGAACTCAGCCCAGGCCAGGTCCCCTGGCCGCAATGCGCCCGGTGCCGTCCGCCCAGGGGCCGGCAACACCACCGCCCGCGGCGCCCCGGCAACCCCGAGGCGGGAGTAGAGCTTCTCCTCGGAAGGCGATCCCACCCAGTGCTCCTGCGTGAACACCCCCACCGCCTTGGCGATCCGCAGCCTGGAGGTCACCTCCTCGGCACTGAACGAGTCGGAGATGGAGACCACCACGCACCCGGCCTTGACCAGCCCAAGGTAGATGGCCACCGCCTCGATGCCCATGGGCATGACCACCGCCACCGCGTCGCCACCACCGAACCCGGCCCGGCAGAGGCCATTGGCCACCCGGTTGCTGAGGGCATCGAGCTCCCCATAGGTGAGCCGCTCCAGGGGCTCGCCCTGCGCCTGCTGGTGGACGATGGCCGTGGCGGCAGGATCGTGCGTGAAACAGCTCGCGGCAATGTTCAGCCTTGCCCCCGGGAACCAGTCCGGCCGCCGTGGGTCCGCGAGGTCGGCCGGGCCCGTGGGCGGCGCCGTCAGCACGATCCCGAGCCGCCGGGTCATCCACGCCCAGAACTCGGCCCGCTGGGCCACAGACCACGCATGCAGCGCGGCGTAGTCGCTGACCCCCACGCTGCGGGCCAACTCGCCCAGGTGCGAACGGGCAAACGCGTCGTCGGCCGGCACCCAGGCCGGAGCCGGTCCCGCCGCCGCGGGCCAGTCTTGGTAGAGATACCCGTAGACCGCGCGGTGAACCTCGAACGGCAACGCCCGGCCGAGGACCCCCTTGACCAGCGCCCGCCAGCGCTGCGGCGCCGGCGCCTCCGGCAGCGTCTCAACGATGGTCTGGGCCAGGCTCCGCGCTCCCGCGGCACTGAGGCCACTCCCCACCAGACGCGTCGCCAGCAACGCTGCGCCCATGCCCCTGCGCTCCTTCAGTACCCCCCCCTCCTACGGCCGCCGTCGACCGGACTTGCCGACCCCCATCGACCCCTCGGTCAGGGGCGCAAAACCACCGGACTCCGGCCCGGATGCAAGGCGCGACCAGCCGCCGCCAAACGGTCTGCTGACCCTACGGCTTCGGCGTCAGCACGAGGTTGTCGATGTAGATCGCGCCGGTGTCGTTGCCCTCGCTGCAGAAACCAATCCAGCGCAGAGTCTTGCAGCTTTCGTTGCAGGGCAGGTCGGGGAAGGTCGCCGGCAGCGCACCGGCACCCACCTGGGAAACCCGCAGGGCGAAGCGGCCGGCCAACTCCGGGGTCATCCCCCACGTGATCTCGAAACGGAGCCAGGTGTGCAGCGGTAGCTTCATGAGCTCCCGGTCGCCGCTGACCAGGGTGCCGTCCGGCCGTACGCGCAAGGAGGGCCCGGTGCGGTAGGGTGAGCGGTTGTCGCGCCACTCGTGGAAGAAGGTGGCGCCCCCCTCGAACCGGGCGTCGAAGCGGCCCTCGGCAGTCCCGCCGCTGAACGAGGGGTCATAGAAGACGTGGGGGTTCCAGGGGTACTTCTGGCCGGGCCGGTCGGTCAGCTTCAGGCTGTGTTTCCCGGCGGCGGCCTGCTCCTCCGTGACGCGGGCCGTGGCTTCCGTGACCCCCTCGTCCTCGCTCGTCTGGGCGCCCGGGCAGGGGCTGCCTACGGCTGGCACCTCGAAGTCCTCCTCGATCGGCATGGGCGGCGGGGGCGGCGGCGGCGGCGGGAAGGCGCGGGGGAAGACCTTGGCGACGTCGGCTGAGGCCGGGGTCTGCCGGCCGAAGCCGGTCAGCGGGAACGGCTCGAAACCGACCTTGGCGGCAGGGCTGCCCTCGGCCAGGCGGAAGTCGCCCTTGGCCGGGTCCACGAAACGCGGGTCCGCGACGACCGAATCGCGGTCCTGGCCGGAGGCCTGCCACTGCTCAAGGGTCTCTCCGGCGAAGGTGACTGGCGCGCCGGCGGCATTCCAGTAGAGGTTCCGGTTGAGGGCGAACCCCGCCCGCGTGGTCCAGTTGCCGTGGAGCAGCGGCCCCTCGTCCCAGTAGACCAGGTTCCGCTCGAAGGTGAAACCGAGGTGGGTCTCGTCGCGGCTGCGCTGGACCTGGCCGATGCGGGCGAAGGCGAAGAGGTTGTTACGGACGGTGTTCTCCTTGCCGTAGTGCTGGTGGAAGCCGCCGGTCTTGGTGCGGTAGACCAGGTTGCTCTCGGCCACGACCCCGGTGGAGCCTTCATCGAAGTAGATGCCCCAGCCGCCGTAGTCGAAGGAGTCGATGTCGTGGAACGAGTTGTGGCGGATGACGGTCCCCGGGGAGAGGCCGAGGGTGTAGATGCCGCCCATGTCGCTGAGGACCCCCTGACCGATCTGGTAGACATGGTTGCTCTCGATGACGTTGTGGTTGGCCGGGGTGGGCCCGTAGCCCCAGGTCCAGCCCACCGAGAAGCCGGAATAGTAGAAGTCGAAGACGTCGTTGGACTCGACGGTATTGTCGGCGGCCAGGCCGATCCATACGCCAATGCCCGCTGGATGCAGGCGACCACCGTGCGCGATGGTGTTGTTGCGTAGGATGTTATGTCCTGCCACCGGGGCCCCGTCCCGCACACCCCAACCCTCGCCGATACGGATCCCGCCAGTGGCCAGGTCGAAGACCTCGCAGTCCTCGACGCGGCAGTACTGGGTACCCGCCGCAAAGTCGATGGCATAGGTGCCCACCTGCATGACGCGGCAGCTCTGGAAGGAGACGTTGCGGGCACCCTCGAGGTAGAGCGCGCCACGCAGGCCGGCGTCGGCCTGGCCATAGCTGTAGCCCTTCTCGGGCAGGACCCAGTTGGTGTGGGCGAAGGTCAGGCCCTCGAAGCGCAGGTCGGAGGTGTACAGGCCCAAACCCTCTTCACCCCGAATGTCGAGAAGACGCTCCAGGAGTGGGGCGACAACGGTGGCCGTCGCCGGGTCCTCACCGGGCAGAGGCAGGTAGGTCAGCACCCCGGTGGGGCGGTCGAGGTACCACTCGCCAGGCGTACCGAGCGCCTCCCGCACGTTCTCCACCAGGTAACGGTGTCCCTTCTGCAGGCCGGCCCACCAGGAGTTGCCGCAGGTGGGGCCGGTGAAGGTTACCACGCGCTGCTCGGGGTCCACGGTCCCGATGCGCAGCCGTGACATCCCCCAGAAGTGGAAAGGCAGCACCTCGACGTCGCTGAGACCGTGCCAGCCCGGCAGGATGTCCCCGGCGCGGAAGCCGAAACGGTCAAAGGCCTGCCCCTCCCGAGTCGGCGGCAGCTCCTTCTCGATGAACAGGTAGCCCTCCTTGGGCAGCCGCGGGCGCCAGCGGCGTTCGCCGTTGACGAAGAGCTGGCAGAAGCTCCACTCCCCAGCCTGTACGGCGGGCAGCGTCAGCTCCCAACGGCCCTCCTTCACCTGCCAGCCCGTGAGGCGGACGCCGCCGCTGATCACAGGGGTCTCGCCCGGCCAGGCGGCGTAGACCACCGGCGCCGCCGCGCTGCCCGAGTCCTCGGGAACCAGGCGGAAAGGCTCAGCCAGCCAGTAGGCGCCAGCGCGCAGCAGGACCCGCACCGGCGTCGCCCGGGCCGGCGTGCGCTGGCGCAGGTCGCGGACCGCCTGGCGGGCCCGGCCCAAGCTCGCGTAGGGTGCCTCGACGGTCCCCCGGCCCCCCTGGTCGTCACCGGTGGGCGCAATCACGACGTCGGCCTGCTGGGCTGCGAGCGGCAGCGTCCACCCGACAATGCCGGCGACGAGAAGCACGGACGCGATGCGCTGCATGGGCGAGACCTCCGCAGGCAGAGACCCAGGGCCGAGCCTGCGGCCAACCTAATGCCGGCAAGGGGAGGTGGCTACCCGTACCGGCACAGACCGATGCCGGAGGGGTGCGCCGGCCACCACGGCCCGACCGGCCTCAGCGGCCCCCTACGCCAAGGCTACGGCGGCCTGGGGAGCCCCGCCAAGGGGGGCGACGAGGCCTACCCGCGCAGGTCGTTCATCGGCTTCCACAGCGGATTCTTGCTGGAGACGTCGACCGTGTAGGGGGGGGTGTAGCGCGGCGAACACTCGCCGAAAACCTTGCAGCGCAAGGTGTCAGCGACCCACTTCTCGATCTTCAGGACCAGCATCTTCCGGCGCAGCCGGCCCTGCATGTCCCGGTTGAGGATGGCAGGCAGGCAATTGGTGGTGACGATCTCGTCGATGGCGGGGTCGTTGAGGTTCTCCTTCACCTCCGGCGAGGAGTGAAAGTGCGTGACCATGAAGATGACCCGGCGGACCCCGGCGGCCTTCAGACAACGGCAGCACTCGGCAATGGTCGTGCCGGTACGAACCATGTCGTCGATAACCACCACATCCCGCCCCTGGAGCTGGTCCAGGCGCGTCGGCGAGTGGGGCTGGGCGCGGACCTCCACCCGCCGTTCCCCCGAGCGCTCCTTCTCCATGAACAGCAACGATGGCCGCGACCCGATCAGCAGGCGCCCGGCATAGGACTCCAGCCGCTCGAAAACCTCCCGCACAAAGGGGGCCGCACCGATGTCCGGGGCGCAGACCACGAAGCCCTGACCATCCGAACGCGGTTCCATGACCGAGTGCCGGGTCAGGTAGTCCGCGTAAAGCTCGGTCGGCTTCAGATTCAGAAACAGGCCGCCGAACTCGCTGGCGAACAGCCGTTCCACGGAGACGGAGTGGTTGTGGACCGTGATGACCCAGTCCACGCCGCCGGTATGCAGCAACTGCGCGTAGAGCCGGCTGCTGAAGGGCTGGCCGTCAAACTTCTTATGGTCGGCGCGCGTGCGCACGAAGGCGGTCTGGCCCTGTGCCTCCTGCGGCCCGCGGTCCTGGGCGCTGTAGAACAGGTCGGGCTCCACCAGCACGACCCGCTCGGCGCCGTTGTCCCTGGCCGCCCGGGCAATGAGGCAGTTCCGCATGGCGCGGGCGTTGCGGGTGTGCTCGCCACAGCAGGTGGAGATGACCACGACGGTGGTGCCCCGCAGGCCATGACCGATATGCTCGGAATCCTGCTCGTCGACGATGAACCTGGGACAGAACTCACTGTTGGCAAAGGTCTTATAGGCAATCAGGTCGGAGATCTCCGCCTGCTGCCCCATGAAATGTGCCACATCGATGGCGAAGGGATCGTCTGCGACCCCGCCAACGACGATTGCCGGGTAACTCACGACAGCCACTCCTGAAGCCTCGAGGCGACCCACTCCCGACGATGGCCCGGGAGCCGTGGGGCCGCCGTCTGCCGTCCGCCGTCGGGCGGACGCGCGCGGCACCTTCGGATGACCCGGAATATACCACCGGTCGGCAGCGCCTGGCGACCGCTCTCGCGGGTAATCGTGAGCCCGGGCAGGGCAGCGGCCCAGGATGCGACCGGCCCCCGGGCCCGGCCCCATGGGCCACCCCAGGGCCAACCCCGCTCGGGGCCCCACACCCAGCACGAGAACGGCCCCGGGGCGGCTTCCGTGCTGTCGGCGGCGCCTGTCCCGACGGGCCCGCCCAGGACCCGGCCAGCAACGTCCGCCGGCCGCCTGGCGACCCCCGGTTTCGCGAAGCTCGGATGCAGGCGCTCGTGTTGCCGGACGTCGCGAAACCAGGCGGCCGCCCGCCGGCTCCGGGTCCAGCCGGAGCCGGCCTGCCGGGTGCGGCTTTCGCGCACCGATGCCCGTCGCCGGCGTGCCTGCGCGGGTCGCGAAAACGGGTGCCGGCGTGGGCCGGTCGCGGGCAGGATGCACGCGCCGCGGACGCCGTCGGCCGGACGTCGCGAAACCAGGCTCTCGACATCGCCCTGCGTAGCCTCGGACCGCGCCGGCGCGCGGGTGGTCATCTCCGCCTGCCGGCAGTAGGTTGGAGGCCGGGACCCGTCGGCGGGCGGTACCCGCCGCTTGGGGCCCCCTCTCGTGCGAGGAGTCTGCCAATGAGCTCTGCCCCCTATCTGCCGACGGCCGTGCCCACCCCCCGCCAACTGGAGTACCAGGACTGGGAGATGGGCGTTTTCTTCCACTTCGGCATCCGGACCTTCTACGAGGGCCACCGCGACTGGGACGGCAAGCCGATGCCACCGGAAGGGTTCCAGCCAGCCGGACTGAACTGCGACCAGTGGATCGTCTCCGCCAAGCGGGCCGGCATGCGCTACGCGGTCCTGGTATGCAAGCACCACGACGGCTTCGCTAACTGGCCGTCGAAGTACTCGACCTACAGCGTGGCCCAGAGCCCCTGGAAAGACGGCAAGGGCGACGTGGTGCGGGAGTTCGTCGAGGCCTGCCGCCGGCACGGCATGAAGATCGGCATGTACTACTCGCCGGCCGAGTGGGGCAACCCGGCCTTCAAGGACGCCAGGGCCTACGACGAGCACTTCCTCAACCAGATCACGGAACTGCTCGGAGGCTATGGCCCCATCGACATCCTCTGGTTCGACGGCTGCGGTTCCGAGGGCCATCCCTACGACTGGCCGCGGATCGTGCGCGAGATCCGGCGCCTGCAGGACCACCTGCTCATCTTCAGCATGGGCGACCCCGACTTCCGCTGGGTCGGCAACGAGGCCGGTGTGGCCAGCCTGCCGACCTGGAACACGGCCATGGGGGTGCGCCTGTCCGACGCCGCTGCTCCAGGCACGAGCCCGGCCGAACGGTCGCTCTGGCTACCGGCCGAGTGCGACTGCATGATGCGTTGGCACTGCTGGTTCTACGAGGAGGCCGACGTCGAGACGGTGAAGCCCCTGGATGAGCTCATGGGGCTTTATTACCTCTCCGTGGGTCGCGGCGCCAACCTGCTCATCAACATTGGCCCGGACCGGCGGGGCCTCCTGCCGGATGCCGATAGGGATGCGTTGCTGGCCTTCGGGCAGGAGGTCCGCCGGCGGTTCGGTCAGCCCCTGGCGCACTTGGCCGACGGCAAGGCCACGGCGTCGGGCTGGGAGTACACCGCCACAGAGCCCATCTACCTGGACCATCTGGTCATCCAGGAGGACTTGGCGCAGGGCGAGGCCGTACGCCGGTTCGCGATCCACGTCCAGACGGGAGTCAGCGGCCGCATGGTGACCCTCTTCGAGGGCCGTAACCTCGGCCATAAGGCCATCTGCCGCCTGCCGCTGGTCGCCTGCAGGAAGGTCGTCGTGGAGATCACCGAGGCAGACCGTCCGGCCCACCTGCGGGAGGTCACGCTCCACAACACGACCGGCCTCACCCACCGACACTGAGGCGGCCCGCCGGGTCTGTCCGCCGCAGGCGCGTGGAGGCCATCATCCAGACGGACCTGCGGCTCCCGCTCCGGGTCCCCACTCACGGCCCATCCAGGACCCCGAGCCGGATCCCCGGCACCTCCCCCTGCGGGTAGCAGCCCAGCGTCAGGGCCGGGCTACCGGCGGGAACGCGGAAGTCCCGCGCCGCAAGGTCGCCAAAGCGTACGGCCTCGCAGCGGCCTTCCTGTTCCAGGCCGATCTCCCGGCGCACCTCCTCGAGGCTGGCATAGCACCGGTGCCGCTTCCAGGTCGTTCCCCAGTTCAGCAGGCCTTGCCCCGGCGCCACCACGTAGAGGTTCCCCGTGACGACCAGGTTCAGACGTTCCAGCGACAGCCCCACCGGGTTGCCGGCAGCGTCCTTCGCCTGGTAGCCGGCGGCAACGTCCGCCGCCGCCTTGCCATCGTCCGCCTTCCTCTCCTGCAGGGCTAAGGGCCAGTGTCGCTCGTCGCCCACGTCGAACCACCCCCACACCTGCGCTTCCCGGTTGTAAGCGAGCAGGTTGTGGCGGAGGACCGCGTCGCGGTTCCACACCGGCTCCTCCTTGCCCGGGTCGGCAAGCCGCGGCGTGCGGCGGTTCTGCTCGCGGAACTGGAGGCCCTCCTTGTTGCCGACGACCAGATTCCGCTCGAGGACGCAGCCCGCTGAACTGGAGATGGCGATGGCCCCATCGGCACCCCACGCTCCTGGCGTGCCGCCGAAGCCATTGCCCACGAACACGTTGTCGTGCGCATGCAGACCGAACGAGATCTCGTAGAAGAGGCCGGCGTCCTCGTTGTCGGCGATCAGGCAGTGACGCACGGTGCAGTCCTCGTTACCGATGTCGAACCAAATCCCGGTGCCGCGGTTGCCGACAAACTGGCTCCGCTCGATAACCACCCCCCGGCACAGGCAGAGCTTGTCGCCCCCCGCTTCCCAGCCGCGCGGGTAGTCCTTGGTGTTGTTGTTGCGGATGACGCAGTCCGACAGGTGCAGCCCGTGCGCCTGGCCCGCCGAGAAGCCCATCTGCCCGTTGTCCTGGAAGACGCAGCGCCGGACCTCGATCCCCGGACCGGTGAAGGAGGCCCCGACCGAGTTCATGCGCTCGAACACGCAGTCCTCGATGACCCCCGGCCGGCGGAAGGCCGCTGCCCCGTGCTGTGCCGCGTTCGCGGCATAGCGGAAACGCAGTCCCCGGAGGCGGATGTGTTCCCCCTTGCTCTCCCAGACGGCCGGCCGCACCGAGGCCTCTACCCGCAGGCCCTTCGGCGCCACATCCTGCAGCGTCCGGATGAGTAGCCGCTGCCCCCCGCGGTCGACGCAGAACGTGCCCCGGCTCAACTCCTCACGCCGCAGGACCTGGTGCAAAGGGTAGCCCTGCACGAAGACCTGCTCCGCCCGGCCGACCACCCGGTTGGCGTCGCCGCCAGGGTGCGTGTTCTCCGGGCTCCAGCCGATGAACACGTGCGGCCACGGCGTGCTGAAGACGTTGCCGTCGCCTGGCTCCCTGCTCCAGTCTTCCAGCACGTCCGCACCGGTGACGACCACGTGCGCCCCAGGCTCCGCCTCGATGCGGATGGGCCGGTCCGGGGTGCCGCTGGCCTCCACGGTGACCTGCTCGCGGTAGATGCCGGACCGCACCATGACCAGGTCCCCGCGCTGAGCCGCCGCGACGGCCTTGCCGATGGTCCTCAGCGGTCCCTCCAGGGTCCCCGGGCCACCATCGTCAGCTTGAGCGTGGCGCTGGTCCACCACCCAGGTGCGGCCCGCAGGCGGCTCGGCACCCCGGCCTGTATCCACCGCCCCGACCAGCGTGAGCCCCAGCAGGGACAACCCCGCACCCGCCCGGCTCAGGGGAATCCTGGAAACCCGCATCGTCGTCGCTCCTCGGGTCAGGCCTCTCCGTCTCCCGGCCTCGCGCCCGCCGGGCGCTGCTCCGCCGGCAACCGGGAAGGCGCCGCCGCCGGCAACGCCTACAGGCTCACTGCAGGCGATCTGAGCTGTACATTGCGGTCTGAGTAACCGCGTCCTGTGGGCGCGGTTCGGATCTTGGACTTTGTCGGAAGAGGCTGCTCATGCTATTCCTTTCTCAGAGTCGTTCCCGCGACGGAGAGAAAGGAATAGA
>Ga0172371_10003902_pt1 | contig 22953 bp, 12 predicted proteins | sample Lak12m_FD_114543 | JGI IMG/M metagenome (GOLD analysis project Ga0172371, IMG submission 114543) | Freshwater microbial communities from Kabuno Bay, South-Kivu, Congo - kab_022012_12m | ecosystem: Environmental > Aquatic > Freshwater > Lake | place: Democratic Republic of the Congo: South-Kivu...
CCGCCTGCGGTACACCTTCCGTCTTCATGAGCCGGGGGTCATTCACCGTAACCCGCACCGCGGATGGCTTGCCGGCGACGTATTGCCGATGATTCAGATCTTCGACCACGATCTCCGAGCCGGGTACTGCAAGTTCGTGGTTGTTGACGCGGTAGGAATCAAACACCGAGAAACTGCGCTTGCTTATCCGGGCCGACAGGCAGGGGGTGGTAACCGTGATCCCGTCCGCGGAGTCCTCGACACGGATGCCGTCTTTCGACATGGCATCGGCGCCCCCCACCAGTGTCAGCTGTGCATTCTCATTCGCCTTAACCGGGAAATCGAGATCCAAAAGAAGCCAACGGGCGGATCCGTCCGCATGTCGCTCAAGTATCGACCCCTGAACCGGTTCGATGCTGCCGTCGGGAAGACGGATGGTCAACCGGTCCGCATCTTTCAGCATACCCGCTGCCAGCGGCACGCCGTAGTTCACGGGGAACTGCGCGATCGCGCGATTCGTTACATTCTTGAAGCGGATATTGAGCAAATCCCTGCTACTCACCTGTGCCTCCATGCAACCGTGTCACGGCAGCCGGCAACTGATCTGACAGCCTCCGTCTATTTCATCCAGCCTTGCCCAACACACCGCCAATTACAAGGGGGAAAGCCCGCACTGGCCATCTGCATCCGAAGAGAATCGCCCGCTTCTTGCCACGCTCTGATCTCCCTTTCCGAATGGGTAGGGACGAGGCGCTGCCTCGTCCTATTTGGAGAAGGCAACGCAGTCGCCACGTCCTGCCCCGGTCTTGTCTACCCGTAATCCCCTCAGAAGCCGTAGGGCGGGCCATGTAGGGCGCGAGCTTGCTCGCAACCCAAAACGGCCCGGACGCAAGGTCCGGCCCTACAGCCGCGGCACTGTACCTTGTGTAACGGAGGAACTGCACTTCCCCACTTTTCCAATTGTACCTATTGCTTCGCAGGCGTAACTTTTGCCACAAGCGGAGCATGACATGACAAACAAGACCACGATGCCAGGCACCACCCGTCCCATTGGCATCCTTGCCCGGATGACGACGGACCAGAAGATCGGCCAGGTGCTGATGGCGCCGCTGGATCCGGAAACGTACGAGACGATGATCCGCCGATTCCACTGCGGGTCACTGATCGTCTGGAGCCCCAAGGCCGACACACAGAGTGTTCCGTCGCTGATCGACCTCATCAACGAAGCACAGACCGTGACGCTGCAGGAGCGCGGCATTCCCTTCTGGATGCATGGATGTATTTCGGGGCTCGGTTGGCGGCCTGCGTGGCTTGCCAGCGCCGCCCGCAACGTAGGAACAGACGAAGCACGGGAAGCGGCTGCAATCTTCGGACGCCGCTGGCGGGCCGTGGGATTGCACAACCTGCCCGAGCCCTTCTTGAACGTTCCCCTCTTCCCGACCGGCATAATGCTGCACTGGGTCACGGGAAACGATCCTGACGTTGTCGCACGGTATGGGTTGGCCCTCACCCGGGGACTGGTCTCAGCCCGCTGCGGAAGCATGGCTCAGCACTTCCCGGCCCACGGCGCCACTCCACTGGACAGTCACCGCGATTTCCCGGTGGTGTCTCTGGATCGTGAGACCCTCATGCGCAATCACCTGGCAAGCTACAAGGCCTGTTTCGAGGCTGGATGCACCACCATCTGCACCGCGCACATCGGCGTGTCGTGCCTGGACCCTGATCCTGCCCACATCGCGACGACGTCGCACATCATCTTGAACGACTTCCTCCGCGGAGAACTCGGTTTCCGGGGAGTAACCATAGCCGACGCGGTGGAGATGAAGGGATACCATAAGAACGGTCCGCCGGAGATGGTCAGCGTGAACGCGGTCAACGCGGGATGCGATTCGATATGCATGTGTAACAAGGAATCAGTGGAGCCAATATTCACGGAACTGCGCAGGGCTGTTGACGACGGCAGGATCACCATGGCCCGGCTGGACGAGGCGGTTGTTCGCAATCTTCAGTTCATGGACTGGCTGGGCATACTGGATGGCAATGTGACGGTCTCTCCGGAACAGGCAAACGCGATCCTGCGCAACGAAGAGGACAACCGCCTCCTCGCTCGCGTGCTTGCACAGGAATGACTCTCAGCAGGGAGAAAACATGGGTGAGGTGATCGTACCAAGCGGGAAAGCAGGCAAACTGATTGCCTGCCTCATCGGGTTAGCCTGTCTCGGAATCGGGTTATACGTAGTCTACATGGGCCTTGAGGGCAGAACACCCGTTGAGAAACTCAAACCCAGGGAGATACCCGGTGTTATTGCTTTCGGGGCCCTGTTCGCATGGGGCGGAATCCAGACAATCGTGTTGAGTGTTGCCGGCGACCGCCTGCCGAGATGGGGCCACGTCATTCTCCTGTCCATGTTCCTCGTTTGTCTTGCCGCACCTTTCATACTGTCGGGTATTCTTACGCCCGATCAGGTCAAGGCGTCCGTCTCCGTGAACAGCCAAAAGGTCATTGAGACCGGTACCGGGAGGATCGGCCAAGTGGTGTTCGTGGGAGCGGGAATACTTCTGCTCGTCGCCCTCCCGTTCCTTGTACGGGTGTTGCTCCCGAAGAAGCAGGATCAGGATCCGCGAGGCAGCAAGAGAGCGCGATGACTGTCTCGCGGCAACAGACCCGGCCTTTGGTGGTCTTCCGGCACGGCCACACTTTGTAAAGTGTGGCCACAACAAGGCAGTGACAGGAAGACGGGATGGACGGGTGGGCAGCTTGCAGGACCGGCATCAACGCTTTGGACGCGAGGGCAGAACAGCCTCAATCTTTTCAACCTCGGGTTTTGAGAAGTCGGATTTCCGCAGGGCCCCGGCACACGCCTCGACCTGTTCCGGACTGGACAGGCCAACAAGGACAGTGGTCACCTGGGCATGGTTCAGGATCCACGCCAAAGCCATCTGTTCCAATGTCTGTCCACGCTCCAGGGCAATGCCGCGCAGGCTCGACAGCATCCCGAGAATGTGTCCGCGAACATCAACGCCCTCAGGATAATGTCCGTACGCAGGTTCACCCGTGGCGACGCCGGAGATGATGGCAGAGAGGGATTTTTCAGCACGACTGCCCACCCGCGGGCCACCCACCGACAGGTCCGACAGGAGCCCCTGGTTCAGGGCCGAGAAGACGGCCATGCCGATACCCAGCGGTTCCAGCGCATCAAGCAGCCCGTCTTCAACCCAGCGGTTCAGCATGTTGTAGTTGGCCTGGTGAATAACGCAAGGAACACGCATCTTGCGCATGATTCCGACCATGCGGGTCGTCTGTTCCAGCGAGTAGTTGGAGATACCGACGAACCGTGTCTTGCCCTGCCGGACAAGGCTCCCCATCACCTCCGCAGTCACTTCGAAGGGCGTGTTGGCGTCAGCCGCGTGGTGGTAATAAAGATCAACGTGATCAACTCCAAGCTGCCTGAGGCTCCGGTCAAGCGATTCCGTGAGTGTCTTTGCGCTCCCATCAGCCCAACCAGCCTTGGTGGCCAGCGTGAGTTCACTCCTGCGACCCGAAAGATCCTCCCGCAGCATCTTCCCGACGGCGGTCTCAACCGCTCCGCCCCCATAGCCTGTCGCCAGGTCAATGCTGGTGATCCCGCAGTCCAGAGCCTTCAGCACCGTCCTGCGCACCGAATCATACGGTGCGCCGTCCCGGCAATCCCGGACCATCAGTCCCAGTGTCAGAACCGGCAGGCTCAAGTTCCCCGTTCCACAGCGACGTGTCTTCATGGAACCGAGCATAGCATATCGTGCCGAACGGTCGAGGAGGGACAATGGCGATCATTCCCCCCTGATATGATATGTCACGAGTTGATATATCATATACCGGCCGGCGGATAGAGGACGCCACTTTTCACAGCCAGACCTTGCTTTACGACACCGGGTAATCGCTGTAGGTTCCTTCCCTCGAAACCAACCGTGGCCGGAGCGAAGTCGGCGCCGCCGTTTCGGGAATGAGGAGGATGGCCGCCATGTCAGCCAACGAACAGACTATCCACATCCACAACCGCATACACAGGGCATTCAAGGCCCAACCGGTAACATACGGAGTCCCGTGGCCGCAGGGCATGTACGCCGACACGCGCGAGTTCGCGGTTCATGACGAGACCGGGCGCTCCATTGCCGCCGGGTTCACGGTCCTCAACCGATGGCCGGACGGCAGCATCCAGTGGGTTCTCGTTGATCTTCCCCTCGACATCGACCCATCGGCCAATACTCACCTGCGAATAGGTCCACCCACCAGTCCCCCGCCCGCCCCGGCAAACCCGGTACAGATCCGGAACAGCCGAGGTGAAATCACCGTCTCGAACGGCCTCGTGGAACTTACCCTGTCTGAGAAGCCCGGGGAGCTGCTACAGACCCTCCGCAACGGCAGGAAAGATCTCGTCAGGGGCGAGGGATTCGACATTACGTTCCGGACCGAGGACGGCAGGAAGTTCTCTTTCCGATACGGCGTCCACAAGGTTTCACTGGAACACAACAACACGTGCCGGACCACGGTCCGCGTGGACGGCAAACACCGCGCCGGGGACGGGACGGAACTGCTCGACTCTTTCCTGCGCTTCGAAGTGTTCGCCGGCAGGCCGGACATCCGGGTCACCTACTCATTCCGTAACCGGGAAACCCCGGTCCCGGGCATAACCATTCGCGACTTGCAGGTCCGCATGCCGACTTCGATGCCGGCAGATGCCACCAGATGTTTCACGGCGAACAACCTCACCCGCCACTATCTCACGAAACCGCTCAGGATCAGCGAAGATCCGCTTATCGTGGCATCGGACACCGGCGACATAGCCAACTACGCCACCACACACAAGGACGCTGCGCGGGCGGACTGCTTTGTCAGGAACCCCGAGGTCCTTCATGACCCGCCGGAGGGCAAACCGTGGTTCCTGCAGGATCCGAAGTTCCGGCTCCAGGCAGGCGGGAACAAGTGCGTATGGCCGTACCTGGGCCTCCTCGCGTCTGATGGCGGCATCATGACGGCCATCGAGTCAATGACCAGTCTTCACCCCAAAGAACTGACCGCGAAGGGCTCAGACCTGCTATTGGCCATCTGGCCCGAGTGGGCCGGCCCTCTCGCCATCACCCAGGGCGCGGGACGTTCCCACCGTTTCTTCATCGGCCCCATCAAGGCAGACGCCAGTGATGACGACATACAGACCCTGTACCTCAGCTGGGAATTCGGCGGGGCGCATACCCACGTGCCGTCAGCGACCACCCTCGAGATCAAACCGGACCTGGACCATGTCCGCAGGTGCGGGGTGTTCGCAATCGACAAACTGCCGCCGTTCGAACCGTCGAAGCATTTCCTGTTTGAGCGTAAGATCCTAGACTCCTGGATCGGTGTAAGCTACGGCCAGCTGGGCGCGGTAGACCAGGTGCAGCCACACGTTGCCACCGGGATGTGGAGCTACGGTGATGCCGGCGCAGGCAACAACGAGGAGATGCACGGGTTGGTGTATTTCCAAAATTACCTGCGCACCGGCAACTGGGGTTGCGCGGAATACGGCCTCGCCCTTGCCCGGCACATCATGGAAGTGGACTTCGTCGACTTCAGCACAGACGCCTTCCAGAACGGCGGAATGGTGTCTCACTGCCTGCACCACAACGACGGGGCGGCCTACCCCTCTCACATGTGGTTCACGGAACTGTTGTTCGCCTTCGCACTGACCGGAGACGCGGAATACCGCAAGGCAGCGCTTCGAATCTGCGAGAACCTGCTGCACTGGATAGACGATCCGGAGGGATTCGACATAATCAGCGCTGACCAGCGCGAAGCGGGGCAGCCACTGATCAACTTGACGTGGTGTTACCACTTCAACCCGGATTCTCGTTACCTGGACGGATGCCGCAAGATAATCGCCAACCTGATGCAGAAGTCACAGAGGTTCGGGCGGATGCTCGACCCGAAACCGGCCAGTGCGCCTATCAAGATCGTGAGTTACGGCGACTATGCCTCATGGGAGGGCATGTTTTGGTTCTGGGAGATCACCCACGACGAAGACCTGCGCAGATTCCTGCTGAAAGAGTTCGAGTGGCGTGTCACACCGGAATACAGCGGTGTTCACGGGTTCCATCGCTGCACTGACTACAACCCGGCGGCTTACGCATACCTGCTGAGTGGTGAGAAGAAGTGGCTGGAACGAGTCGCCTATCCCTTCCGCGCTGCGTTCCGTGCGGCACGGTGGCCGATCGGTTGGGTTCACTCGATGTTCTACATCAAGCTCGCATTTGACTTCGGGCTGATCAAAGACGACGACATCCTGGTTCAGTAGGGTCGAACCACCCGGCCCTGCGCCAGAGAACCGCGGCAGACCTCCCGCTCTGCCGTTGCGATTATTGCGACACCCGTACCAGGTACGGTATCTGAGCTACAGATAGAACGACACCCCCACCAGTCCCACGAAATAGGTCGCGTCGGATTCACCACTGCCCAGCCACTGGTTGAGCGAGTAGTTGACCGAAACACCATCGCTGACGAAATGTTTCATCCCGACATGAACATCCAGCATCGTGTCGTCGGCAAGTTCCCGATCGCCGATGCACGCCAGTATGCCGGCACCGATGTACGGAACGACGGTCTGGCTTGGAGCAACATGGATATCGATGCCGCCACCAGCGGCGCCCACGGTGCTGCCTTCATCACCAAACCAGACAAGTGTGCCCTTGATCTCAAGCCAGGACGGAATGAAGAAACCCATACCGCCCATCACAATCTGCGTGTAATCGCCGTTCTCGGGTTTCAGGAACATGAAGGAAGCCGACACCTCGGTGCTGCCGGAGTCCGGGCCCGCGTCAGCCGCGGCCGTGCACACCAGAATCGCCGCAAGACTTACGACAACAATACGTTTCATTTCCATCCTCCAGTCGTTTTCAGTCGATCGGCATTGTAGGCGATGAACCGAACTTCGGCAATCTATCGCGTATCATACCGCGCTTGAAAGCGCGGGATCTTTCGTGGCATGGTTGCGGAAAACGCCATTCCAACCCAGCACGGAAGGATATTTACTGAATGAACGGCATCCCTCTTACCGAACAAGGCAAAGCTCGCGCCGCAATAAGAGTCCGGAAGAACGCTTCTGATATCGAACGGTATGCTGCGGAGCGGTTGCAGTTCTATATCCGGAAGGCGTCCGGGGCAAAACTTGACGTTGCGCACCAGTCCTCCAACGGGACCACATTGCATGTCGGGCGTTCCGGCGAGACAGACAAACTGATCGGGTCTTTCAACTGGGACCACCTTGGTGAGGACGGTGTCCTGATCCGCACGTTCGGCCAGAACATAGTGATAGCGGGCAATACCGGCAGAGGCACTTTGTATTCGGTTTATGAGTTCCTTGAAAGAGCGCTTGGATGCCGCTGGCTGGCGCCCGGGGCAGTCCATGTTCCGTCGCAGTCCACGGTCGAGGTCCCGCGCATCCAGCTTGCACATGCCCCCACCTTCATATACCGCGAACCGTATTCCCACTATCTCACCGATCCTGAATGGGCAACAGCCAACCGCGCCAACGGAGCGGTTCAGAAACTGGAACGCAAGCATGGAGGAAAGTGGGTATACGCGCGCGACTTCGTACATAACTTCTTCAACCTCGTACCTCCCGACCGGTATTTTGCAGCGCACCCGGAGTACTACTCGGAAATCAACGGCGTTCGAGTCCACGACGGTGCGCAACTGTGCCTCAGCAACCCGCAGGTCCTTGAAATTGCGACTGAATCCTGCCGCAGTACCCTGAAAGAGAATCCGGATGCCCGCATCATGACCATTTCCCAGATGGACTGGAACGGGTACTGCACCTGTGCCAGGTGCCGCGCCATAGACGAAGCAGAGGGCAGCCCCAGCGGGTCAATCGTTGCGTTCGTGAATGCCGTGGCAGCCCGCCTGGAGGCGGAATTCCCCTCCGTCTGGTTTGACACACTTGCCTACACGTACAGCGTACACCCGCCCCGGACCGTCAGGCCGCGCTCAAATGTAATCATCCGCCTGTGCAACATGGGAGCCTGCGACAGCCACACTCTCGAACGTTGCGAGCGCAACCACCGGTTCGTGGAACTGCTCCAGCACTGGAACTCGATAAGCCACACCATCTTCATATGGGACTATTTCAACAACTTCCACCAGTACTTCCAGCCCTACCCCAACCTGGACAAGATAATTTCTGATATCCCCTTCTACGCCGCAAACAACGTCAGAGGCATGATGTGCCAGCTTGACGGTTGGCCGTCCAAGGGTTGCGGCGACATGGTTGAGTTGCGCGGGTACCTGCTTGCGCACCTGCTCTGGGACCACACCAGGGACGGGTGGTCACTGGTGGATGAGTTCTGCCGCCTGTACTACGGGCCTGCAGCCGACAAGATACGGGCCTACCTGGACCATCTCCAGGCCCTGCCTAGAAAACAAAGCGACTGCCATTTCACACTGTACAACCCGTTGATGCATCCCATGTTCACCCCGGAATGGATCCGGCGGGCAACAGACCTGTTCAACGAGGCCGAAAAGAAAGCCGGCGACGACCCGATCCTGATCGACCGTGTGCAGGCGGCACGTCTGCCGATTGACTACCTGGCATGGAAACCCTCTCTTCGCTTTGTCATACGCGACAACCGTATCGAAGCACAGGACAAGACCATGGACAGCCTGCGGTCTTCGTTCTTTGAACGCGCCAGGAAGCACGGCGCGGGGGCGTTACGCGAAGGCGGAGCATTGCTGGACGAGGAGGAACGTTTCCGGCAGGCCGGACAGCTTGAGGTCATCAGCGGACCGGGTTTGCAGGCCAGGGTCTCGGCAGCCACCGGCGGACGCATCGTAAGCCTGCTCGATGGTGACGGAACAGACTGGTTCCGGCTTCCCGCGCCGCTGGACCTGGACTCGCCTGTATCAGGTGGCTATGAGGAATACAGCGAGCGGAGATGGCGCACGCCCGGCTGGTCGGAACCGTATGCCTGCAAGCGGGACAACAACAGCCTGCTGCTGACGGCAACCCTGTCGAACCAGTTGACCATGGAACGTCACTACGTCGCAGAGACCCGGAATGGCAGGTCGGTGCTTGTCCTCGACACCAGACTTGTCAACCAGTCGAACAGGCCGAGGGAAGCTGTGATACGTGCACACCCGGTATTCGATCCGGGTGACTGGGCCGACACCGCCATCGTCATACGCAATCGTGATGGCAGCACGAGAACCATTGCCCCATGGCTGAACACCGCCGACAATACGGGCTCGCAGTGGTTCGAGAACGATCAGTTGCCCGCGGGTGAATGGTCGCTGGCTCGCGGGAAGCGTCGACTGACCATAGAGTTCGACATCGCCCAGGTCGGCAAGGGACTGCTTGACTGGAACAGGTCGGACCGCGTCCTGAACCTGGAACTCTTCGGGCTGATCAGGATCCTGCAGCCGGGTGAGTCACTGCACCTGAGACAGGAGTGGAGTTTCCGGGAATAGAGTCGGCGTGAACCATCACTGTACCACGATCTTCATACCGTATGGCCACTGGTACTCGTAGGCGCCCATGTCCATGCGGTTCTTACGGCGTGCTTCGCCGGCAAGATCCAGCGCTGTTCTTCCCCACGGATAGTCGTACCCGGCGTCTACACCGGGAGAGCGTTCCTTCAGACGATAGTCCCCGCCCGCGGCATCGCGAAACTGCGGTACGTTCGTGATGCACCAGTTGTTGCCGTGTACCAGGCTCGGCGAACACGAGTACCCGACACTGGCATAGGCCACACCGCTCCTGTTTGTAATGTCGTTAGGCTGGCCGGCCTTCAGGTTGCCGTACACGATACAGTTGGTCACGACAGAGCTGTTCGCGTCCCGGTATATGCCCGCTCCACTGTGCTGGGGCCCGGCATTCGTTGACGCGATCGTATTGCCAACAAACGTGCAATTCTCAACCCGCGTGTTGGCCGCCATGGAAAGGCCCCCTCCGGGAGCATTGACACTGTCGGTTGTCCGGTTCTTTTCGAACAGACAGTTCCGGGCCATGCCGCCCTGCATATTTACACCTCCGCCGCAAAGGTACATGTACCCGGCCATGGCCGCGTTCCCGCGCAAGATGCACCGATCCAGCAATCCGCCAAGCATGTAGACCCCGCCACCGTTCGGCGCCTGGCAACCCGTGATAAGGCAATCCCGGACCGTCCCCATTGTCATGTATATTCCGCCGCCGTAGTCGTTCCAGTTCGCCCCGTTCTGGGTGAATGCTCCGTTCGTTATGGAGAATCCCTCCAGGACCGCACCGGGGTGGTACAGTTCGGCCACGCGAAAGTAGAGCCCCTTGCTGCTTGACCTGGTAAGCCACGTGTATTGCCGTCCGTTCGCGCTTTTCACCGTGCATCCCTTGTGCAGCACGAGGGGCATGTAGTCGGCCATCGTGTATGTCCCGTTCGACACGACAACCGTGGATGCGTTTGTGCCGACCACAACTGCTGTCTCAATCGCCAGCTGAATATTCGTGGTTGCGTTGGACCAGGCCCCGTACGGGAAAATATTGCCCGAGGACTGGGCCACGTATACCGAACGCGGGGCAACATAGAGACACTCCGCTTTCGTACGGACCGCCAGTTCCGAGATGGTATTGGAAACACGAAGGTTTACGTCGTATGTCCCGACATCATAGCCATTCGTCACCTTCCTCAGGCCGGAGCCCTGAAGGATGCTGCCGTTGCCAAGATCCCATCTATACCATGTCGTGTTGGTTTCAGGCCCGGAAAGATGCGCGGCCAGGACCGCCAGGTTCGTTCCGACATTCTCACTCGGGGTGACCGTGAAATCACACCTGAACACCCCACCAGTGGCATGTTCAGCCTCGTACGCACCCATATCGGGCTCGTCTTTTCCGTCCCTGTCGCCGTCCCGTGGTCGTGTGCTACCGTCATAATCAGTCAGAGTCCCTGCCATATTTGTCCCCGTATCGATGCAGGGAGACCCGGCGAGCAGGTGATAGTTCTGGCCGTGCCTGTCGGCAAACTGGGGGTCAGCGGAAACATTGCCCGTTCCGGACACAGCGGGAGTTGTGCACGAGTACGCCATCGTGCCACCGGTCTTGCAGGTGTTCCACGTGTTCCGGTGGTCAAGGCTCCGCAAGGATGGGTTGTAGTTGAAATACACTATGCAATTGGAGACCGTTCCGCCAATCAGCGACAGTCCACCCGACATCTCTGCCGGCGACCAGTTACGCGCGATTGTACAGAAAGCCATGTCCCCGCTTTCCTGGACCACGCCTCCTGCCATGCGCTCGTGTGTCCTGGAGTACCCGATGTTTCCACACCAGTTGGATGTGATCACGCAGTTGCGCAGCTTCCCGCCTTTGTTGTAGACGCCGCCTATGCCGCCACGGCCGACCGAGTTGCCGGTGATCCAGCAGTTCTCGACCAATGCAGCTCCGCGTACCGCCAGGCCCCCGACACCGGGTGAGTCATACCGCATGACGTTGTCACGGATGATACAGCCTCTCAAGGTGCCGTTGCTGATGACAACTCCCGCACTCCATGCTCCGACCGGATTGTTTTCCGCCCATGCATTGCCTCTTTTGAATGTGAAGCCCTCCACCAATGCGCCGGGGGCATTGATGGTGATGACATGTCGTCGGCTTCCATCATTGGCATTGGCATCAACTACTGTAACGGCCGCTCCGCTAACACCCTCCAGCGTCAACCCTTTTAGCAGGGAGATCGCCGCCGTGAGCGTGTAGGTGCCATTCGTGACGCGTATCGTGTCAGCAGCAGATGCGGTGTCAATGGCTGCCTGGATCGTTGCCTTAGCCCCGGCCCATGACAAGCCGTTCGACGCGTCATTGCCGCCGGGACGAACGTAGTATGTCTGCTGAGCCGGGGAAGGACTTGATGCAGTCAACAGGACAAGGGCGACTGCATGTAGTATGACCGGATTGCGCATTTACCGGATCGCTCTATTTGAACATGAAGACAGCACCGGGTGACCACTGGTACTCATAGGCGCCAATGTCTATCAGGCTGCTTTGGCGGGGTCGACCTGCCAGGTCAAATGTCCCGGCGGACCAGGTCATGTTTCGCCCCTTGTCAACACAAGGCGATGTCTTCTGCAGGCTGTAATCAGCAGCGTTCGTATTCACGAACATCGGCGTGGCAGTCACATTACCATTCACGCCATTGATAACATCGGGCGAACATGAATAGCCGACATTGACGAAAGTGACGGCGGTCTTGTTTACAATGTTGTTGGCAACCCCCGCTTTCCTGTTGTAGTACACTATACAGTTGGTCACCGTCGCGCTGGTAGCGTCCCTGTAGACCCCTGCCCCGCTGTACTGGTACCCGACATAGGTATTGGAAATGCTGTTTTCCACGACGGTGCAATTCTCCAGACGGGTGCCGGCTCCCATTGAGATTCCGGCACCTCGCCCCCATGCATTGGCGGTGTTCGTGACAGTTGTCCAGTTCCTGTCTATCAGGCTGTTTCGCACCGTTCCGCCCTGCATATTGATCCCGCCACCGCACAGATACTGGTACCCGGCCATCGCCTTGTTGCCACGCACGATGCACCGGTCCAACAGGCCGCCGAGCATGTATACTCCTCCACCGTTCGGCGCCTGGCAACCGGTGATCAGGCTGTTCCGTACGGTACCGGCCGTCATGTATATACCGCCGCCATAGTCATGCCAGTTTCCTCCGGTTTCGGTAAATGACCCGTTGGTAACCGAGAACCCGTCAACAATGGCGTTCGTGTGATAAAGCTCCAGCAGCCTGAAGAATACGCTCTTCGTGCCGGATCTTGTCAGCCATGTCACCGTCCTTCCGTTCAGACTCTGCACGGTACAGCCCTTGTGCATCATGACCGGCGTATAGTTGGCCATTGTGTAAGTGCCGTTGGACACCACAATAGTTGATGCGTCTGAGTCTGTTACCACGGCAGCTTCGATCGCGCGCTGAATATTGTTGGCTGCCTGCCCCCACGTGGCATAGGGGAACACGTTGCCCGAGGATGGCGCCACGTAGACCGTCCGCGGCGCTGTGTACAGACATTTCTGCTTCGCTATCGTAGCCGACTGGCCCAGCGTATTGGTGACGTACAGGGTCACGTTGAACGAACCCACTCCATAGCCGTTTGTCACGGTACCCTTGCCGGCACCGCTCACGATCACTCCGTTGTCCAGGTTCCAGGCATATCCCTGTACGTTGGTCGTCGGTCCGGCAAGGTATGCTCTCAGTACAACCACATTCGTCCCAACGTTTTCGCTTCGCGAGGCAACGAAATTGCACCTGAATACGCCTCCCGTGGAATGCTCGGCCTCATAGGCTCCCATATCCGGCCGGTTCGTGCCGTTCCGGTCACCGTCACGCATTCGAGGGTTGCCGTCCAGGTCGGTCGTGAGGCTCGTGACATTGGTCGCCGTGTCAAGGCAGGGCGACCCCGGAAGGAGATGGCAGTCCTGTGTGAGGCGATTCGCAAACTGGGGGTCTGCCGGGATATTCCCGGTCCCGGTCACTGCCGGCGTTGTGCACGAGTATACCATCGTCCCGCCCGTCTTGTACGTGTTCCACGAATTCCGGTGGTCCAACGCCTGCAGGACGGGGTTGTAGTTGAAATACACGATGCAGTTCGATACGGAACCACCCGACAGGCTCAGTCCCCCGGCCAGTTCGGATACCGACCAGTTGCCCATGATGGTACAAAACTCCATACTTCCGCTCTCCTGGACCACCCCACCGGCAACGCGGTTGTGCAGCGGCTCGATCCCGATATTACCGCAGTAGTTCGACACGATAAGGCAGTTGCGAAGCTGGCCGCCCTTGTTATGTACACCACCCGCCCCGCCGCGCTCTGTCCCGTTTCCGATGATACGGCAGTTCTCCACAATGGCGTTCCCCATGACCTCAAGCCCGCCCGCAGTCCCGCCATTGGCGTACCTCATGAAGGAGTTCCGCACGGTGCAATTGCGCATGGTTCCGTTGCTGATCACAACCCCGGCGCCCCATGCACCCACCGGATTGTTCGCCGACCACGCATATCCTTTCTTGAGTGTAAACCCCTCTACCAACGCCCCTGCCGCGTTGATTGTGATGATATGACGGCGGCTTCCATCACTCGCGTTGGCATCAATCGTCGTAAGGGCAGCGCCATTGACGCTCTGCAGGGTCAGGTTCTTCGTCAGTGAGATCGCAGCCGTAAGCGTGTATGTCCCGTTCGTCACCCAGACAGTATCACCTGCCGATGCCGCATTAATCGCCGCCTGGATCGTAGCCTTGGCCCCGACCCACGACAGCCCGTTCGACGCGTCATTGCCGCTCGGCCGGACATAGAACGATGTACCCGGACCAAGGATGTAGCCGTAGTCGTCACCCGGGTACGGCCCGATGCCGCCGGCCTGGTCCAACAGAACCCATGTACTCGGAAGGCCAAGATTATACACGTAACTTGCCGTGTTGAAGACCTGCGACACATGGTATTCAGTCGACAGTCCTACAAGATCGATGTCAGAATAGAGTATGGCGTACAGGTACCCGGCATTGATGTTCTGGCCCCCGACATTCGCATTCGAATACACATCAACCGCGGCAACAGGATTGCCGAAGCGTCCGTATGAGAAACCGGTCGTCGAGACCTTATCAAGAAGATACACATTGCCGTTGGACGTACTGAACACAGTGCCGATTGGATCACTGAGGCTCACGTCCCCGGCGGACGGCGCCCAAGGTGTGGCACTGGTACTCCAGTACATCTGTCCGTACGCCGGGATTGTCGGATAGTCTGCCGGGTTATTGGTGTCGCTGAGCGCCATGTAGGTGGTGTTAAACCAGTTGACCCCGAGATTGCCGAACGCCGGCGCCACAAGCCCGGCAACAGCCAGGACCATGAGCAATCTCATCTTGTGGCGTCTCGTCATGCCATCCTCTTTACCCTAGCCCGCCGCCTAACCGGGCACACGACTTCATCAAAATCTCACGCAACACGTCCTGTCCCGCTTTCCACCGCGTGCCTGTCTTCGGGTGACAAACTCTGCAGCGATGCTGCCCGGTTGTGCAGCCTCACCTGCCATCCGTCTGCACAGGCAAGCGTGGACTCGCGCACGACCAGCTCAGGTTCGACACGGACCTGGTGGACCTGCCTCCCCGCGGATCCCTCTATCCTCTCCATTATCAAATCGAAAGCCCTACGGCCGACCTGCTCGTCGCGCGTATCAACGGCCGTCAAGGGCAGGATCGAAAAACTCGACAGGATCGTGTTGCCTGCGCTGATAACGGCAACATCATCAGGCACACGCATGCCCTGTTCGAGCAGGATCCGGATCACAGTGACGGCGATCGAGTCAAACGCAACCACGCCGTCGAACCGGCCCGCGTTTCCGATGACAAATTCCCGGATCGATTCCTCCAGCGCTTCCACGGGCGGCAGTTCCTCCGCGGCCGAATACGGCACCCGCATGTGCAGAGGCGCCGGCGCCCCTTTTGCCGCCAGAGTCCGTTCCACCGATTGATCGCGTATCTGGTTGATCCATGCCGATGGCGTGGTCGAGGCGATGCAGACGCGACGCCTACCCGAGGCAAGAAGGTGGTCTGCCTGCATTTGCCCTGCCTTTTCAAAATCAGGGCTGACGTCATCACACGGGAAATCAAGGCGTCCCGCCCCGTCAAATGTCACGACGGGGAATCCCTGCGCTGTAAGACGGCGGAGTTCCCTGTGTTCCCCGGTCTCCGACGGGTAGACCACAAGTCCGTCTACCTGACGGTCAATCTGCCGCCGGATATACTCATCTTCCTCGGCCGGACTGTTCATGTGCAGGTTGACCATGACACCGTAACCTGCTTCCGCAGCAGCATCCTCGAACCCGTTGATCCTGCTGCGCCGTGAGCCGATGAACAGACCGGTGGTCACCAGTCCAAGTATGTGAGTTCGGCCATGCCGTAGCCCCCGCGCCGCAATATTCGGACGGTATCCCAGTTTTCCTGCCGCATCGGATATGCGTTTTCTCGTTACATCGGACGCCCAGCAATTGCTCCTGTTGTTGAGCACCTGGCTCGCCGTTGCAGACGAAACGCCGGCAAGAGCAGCCACTTCGGCCAGCGTCGGGCGATGGATTCCATTCTCGTACGGCTCACGCAAAGGCGTCTTCATTCCTACCTCCTACAGGCTGTCTGACAATGGGGAAATGGTTTGATATAAATCGATTAGTATCATAGGGCATTTCCTGCCCCAGATCAACGCGCTTCTGAACGCTGCCAGGCATTCCGCGCAGACCTGCTTCAGGAACCCGCTTCCCGTCGAGCAGCAATCAAAGCATGGTCGGCAGAGCCCAGCGGCCACGGCTCACCCTCTCCATTCATGAGAAAATAGCTGCACACCTCATAGAAATTCAGGCCGTCGATGCCTGCGCCGCGGGCTTCCCTCACAAGCGCCGAGGCAAGTTCCGTTGCGCGGGGCATGTTCAGCGAGAAATTGCGGTCACATATATGGACCGGGATCCCGGCTCTCCTGGCCAGCGGCAGTATCTCCGTGTGGACAAAGCTACTGCGCGCGCCCCAGTACTTGAGCGTGATCTCGTCAAGCAAACCCTCCTCGATCCAGCGCTTCCACTCCACTGCCATCTGCATGCGAACGTGGTGTTTCAGCGGCACCTCGATACCCGGTTCCAGGTGTGCTGCCAGTTTCTTTCCGTAGCGCACGGCCAGTGCCTTCGCGCCGCGCATGAATTCGGTGTAAGCTTTGCCGCGGATCCGGCGGACTCCTTCCAGGTCAGCCGGTACAAAACCGGGCTCGCGGCCAAACTCCTCGCGGAACGCCTGTACGACGGCAGGGGCGAACGCATACCTCAACCAACTGAACGTGGTGTTGTGATGGCAGAGAGTCCTGATGTCCACACCATCGGCCTCTGTGCGAAGGATCCGTTCAACCTGTCCCAGCCAGAGGGAACGAACCTGCGGGTAACATGGCTCAAACACCGTGGGCAGCCGTGCAGGCTGAACAAAGGCAATCCCCATCGTCACGCCAGTCCACACAAAACGGTCAACCACTTCCTCGGTGTAGTTGTTCCACGACCATCTCGCATGGAAACGGAAACCGGACTTCACATCGCCGGCGGAAGCCGGCGTCACAACAACCGCCTGGCCGTTCTGCCCTTCAGCTTCTGCGACCAGGAATCGAAGATTCGCCAGCCGGAAACCGCCAACCCTGATCTCTATGGCGGCAAAACTGCCGTGCACGGCCAGGCCGCCTATCTCGACCCACCAGTCCCTGCAGCTGCCCTGTTCGCGGACGTTGCCGGCCGGGGTCCATCGGAGATTCGGGCGGGTACCAGTCCCCTGCCGTACCCGCATCTTTCCTGAGTAACGGTCGAAGCGGCGGTTGTCCCGGCTGACCCACAGCGTGACGTCGCTTTGTTTCACGGCAGGAAGAGGAACGTTGGAGTGGAACCTGAGCGTCGTCAACGGCAGGTCGGGTAACGGGGTCCAGTCTTCCCGCGCCTGCATCGTCCATTCCGGATGCTTTGCTATGGGCGGCCACGCCACAGGGTTGGAGCCATCAAATTCTGCTGCCAGCCCGTAACCGGGCAGGTCGTAGATTCCTCGACGTTTGTCTTCCGGAATGTCGCCGGTGAACCCGAGATCGAAGGGTTTGAACACGCCAAGGAACTCCAGTCCCAGCCGTTTCGAGAGCCTGGCGGCACGTGGAAGCAGGTCCCCGCACGTCCGCTGGGTGGACCGGCAGAATTTGCGATTGCCTGCCCAATCCCAGAACGCCGGGAACTCAGGATACGGCGGATAGTCTATCCAGTAAATCCTGTTCACCCCGGCCTGCCGCAACTGCTTCACCTGCCGTTCCAGTCGCGCGGGAGTGTAGGCATTGGCCCGCAGGTCATCAGGCGAATCGTACGTGATGCCAATTGTGAACTGCCGCCGCTTCGAACCGGGCAGATCGAAAAACAGGAACTCCGGCTCCATGAATTCAGCACTCACACGCGGGCATAGCCTCCACCGCCCCGCCATCGCACCGGGAACATGCGCGGATGCCACCCACCGATTGCCGCTTCGACGCACTTGAACAGGATATCCGTTGCCGGCCGGGTCCAGCAGGTTGAAAGCGAGAGACTTCACCGCCGACACCTCGCCGGCAATGGCAATGTAGTCTCGTTCTATCGATGCAGCCTTGACATCCACAGTCACAGGATTGATGCCGGCATAGAGATGCCCGAATCCGGTTGCGTCCTGGAACAACGTCCCGGGACAGGGGTTCCAGGATCCAGGCTCCCTGTATGCCGCACTGCTGCGGGTGACATTGAAACCGCATCTTGGGCCGCCACGGAAGACCGACTCCCGGTCGAAACGCGCAAACAGTTGAGGCGTATGATCAGCCTGTCCCACCACGTTGATAACACTCGCGTCGCCCCATGAGTACCGCGCAACATCGATCCTCCTGAACGCGCTTGAATGCGCCTCTGCGTACGGTAGATGCGTACAAATCAGCGGATCGCTGCCGGGGCTGAACCAGAATTGGAAAAATCCTACATGATCGTGGAACGGATCAAAGAACACCTCGACGCTGTCCCCGCTGTCGAACCTGTCGACGCGATCCGCCGGCAACACCGCAACAAGGAGATATTTCTTATCGGCGTACACCTGGAAGCGGGTCCGTTCATGGGCCGGCAGACGTGTGTGGATGACAGTGAAATCGCCCGGGGTACAGCGACCGAGCTGGATGTCCCGAACAGCGCGTTGCTCCGACAAAGGGCCACGTTGCGTGACACACCAGTAGTTGCCGGGTTGCACGTCAATTTTCATCATTCTCCTCTGCAACTTCGGCGAATCCTGTAGAGGGCCGTCATGGCCCCGACCGGAGACCGCCGGAATCAATACATGTATTGACATTAATCGATTAGTATATATAGATAACCCCATCCATGAAGTCAAGACCTCTGGTGCCTGTTGACTGGACAACAGGGACTGCGGAAACGACAGGATCACAGGAGATCATCGATGAGACTTCGCGTACGTGAGAGCAATCGCTGGTGCCGCGTGGAGCCGGCTCACAACCTGACTGCTGCGGAGGCCCGACGGCAAATCCTGAGGGAACAGGGAGTCCAGAACGGCTTCTCTATCCTCCAGGCTCCGCTGGCTCCGCATGACGACACGGTTTTCAAGGTGTTGGGAAAGGGCAACCGCATTCTCGTGGCGGTAGCCTGTTATGACAGCGTCCGCTTTTTGTCACCCCGGGCCGACCGCCGTATGACCGATGACGTTGAAATCTTCTTCGATCCCCTGAACGACGGCCTCACGTGGTTCCAGGCCCATTTCGATCCACCATCGCAGGCAACCGATGAACTCGTCAAAGCAGGTCACCGGGACCCTGAACTGGCCACCGGTCTGCAGATCATCTCCCACATCCCATCCCAGGACGCGTATTCCAGCCGTTGTTTCACTGTCGCGCCCATAAGTTACGAATGGAAACGCGAAGAGGACTTCAGCATCTGCCCCATCATGCGCGAACGAATCAAGTGGCTCTTCGCGTGGTTCAAGGCACCCGACATCTTCCGCAACGGGTCAATATGCGGCTTCAATATCTGCAGAAACCGTGCCTGCCTTGATGAGTTCAGTTCCTGGAACTACTGCAGCGGAAACGGGAGCCAGGATGCAACGGCCTTCGGGCATCTGTACATCGGCGAACGGCCACGCACGCTACACGTGACCGGCGCCACGCTCAGGAACGGCCGGGTCACAGTCACTGGATCGGTTGAACAGAAGCGTTTTCCCCGCGTCCTGCAACTGGTGGCCCCGGACAACGAGCGTACCATTCTTACCCCGCGCCATGGCAGGGACGGGTGGCAGGTTGACTTCCGTCCCACGCTGAACGGCAGGTATCGCCTGACGGCCCTCGACAAAACCGGTTCGGTTGAGCCACGGTATGTCTCCATCGATGTCCCTTCGAGCCACCGGGCCCGTTCGTTCCGCACGGCCGTCCTGTTCGACTCCCCGATGTGCATAATTCCTTCAGCCTATACACCGGCACGGCTCGACAGGGAGATGCGTCTCTGGTCGGACCTGGGAGTGCACCGCATCCACTGGATCGAATACTGGAACTGGCCATCGTTCTGGGCGATTCCGGTCTACAACTGGCAGCGCAATTACCTGGCGACACAGAAAGCCTGCGGCGACTGGACCCGCGCCGCCATCCGCGCCGCCCATCGGAACAATATGGAATTCGTCGGAGATCTGAAGACCTTCGACCTTGGCGGTAATTCCTGGGCATCACCGCCCGACGGCATCAGCACGGTACAAACACTGGAGAACTGGCACGTGCCAGTCATCCCGGAAATCGCGGCACACCAGGAATGGACACAGCAGGCCAACCCGGATTGGCAGGTAACGGCCAAGGGGCCGGCGGCCCGCCTGTGTTTCTACTCGGAGAAACCCATCCCCCGCATCAGACCCGGGGATGTCCGTCTATTTGTAAGCAATGACAACCGTCGCTACAGCCCCTATCGCCGCCCTTTCCAATTCCGCCAGTACACCTGTGCACGTCCGCACGAGCGGTGGACACCGGCCGGCACCGTGCCCGACACCGGCACACGACGGAGTTGGGTCATCGAGCTGAGCGGGTTGCGGATTGACTGTTCATACGCTGCCCTGGTCGTTGGCACCTCCGAAGTGGTCCTGCATGAACGCGGCTACCGCGTGGCAAGAGCCTGGAACGCAAATGGCGAAATCCTGCCCCTCACCACGGCCACCAACGGCAGCCCATCGCGCGGGTTCTTCTTCTGGAAAGGATGGCAGGGCTGGAACAACGTCACTGAGAACCTCCTGAACATGAGGCCATGGGACGGGCGAGCGCTTGGCCTTGCGTTCCGGGAAGATGACCGGATGCAGACACTCCTGGAACCGGCTTTCAAAGGCGCACATGGCATCTGGCTGAACCGCCTGAAGCAGCTGCTCGCCAGGGGCGCCGACGGCGTCAGCATCCGCACCTACTGCCAGCACAACGGGCCGATGCATTACCTCAAGTTTGCGTATGCGCAACCGGTGATCGACACCTTCAGGAGCATGTACGGCCGCGCACCGCGTCCCGAACCGGTCGATTACGAACGCATCCGCCGCATCCGGGGCGAGTGCTATACGGAATTCATGCGTTCAGGAAAGCGGCTCGCCTCCGCGATGGGCCGCCGCTTCATGGCGGAGATAGAGTCAGGGGTCGAGGTACCCCCGCACATGAACGTGCGGATGCAGCTGCCGCTCGAATGGGAGAAGTGGATCCGGGAGGGAATCGTTGACGAGATCCGTCTCAAGTACTGGACGGCGGAAAATCCCTTCATACACGAACGGGTATTGCCCCTGGCCCGGCGCCACGGTGTACCTGTTCAGCTGATCAGCCGATGTCTCCATACCGGCCTGGGTATCCGCACGCGGGAAATCGCACATGCCCTGTCCACAAACGCCTGTTCGGCAGGGTTCGACAGCTACTGCTTCTACGAACAGCAGAACCTTCTGGACTGGAACCCCGAGGGCGTTCCGACGCTCAAGGGGCCGGTGCGGGCCGCATTCGAAGAGTTCCGTAGCCTTCGCGGGTTCTGACCACTGGAACAGCGAATCAGTGTCCGACGGCTCGTTGTTCAGACCTGAACCAGGTCGAAGCGGACACCGGCAGTCTCCAGTTCACGCCGCAATGTTTCAGAACCGGCGCGAACGTCGTCGGGAAGACCGCCAATGCTCAGTTCCACAACTGTCGTCCCCGCGGTGGTGAACATCGGGAGGCTGCAGAACGAAACCGTCGGGTGTTTCGCTACAAACCGCTCCATCATCGGGACCAGGTCGGCTTCACGGGCACCGGGCAACGATACGGTCCAGCGAGCCTGCTCGGAACCTTTCTCATACAACGTCTCGACAACCCAGCGTGACATCGGCGTGGCCATCTCGGGGAACCCCGGCAGGAAGTAGCCGTTACGGATGGAGAAACCCGGGATCCTGTTGTACGGATTCGGCACGAGTTCACAGCCGACCGGGAACTCAACCATCCTGAGCCGCTCGGGCGTTGCCTTGTCACCGAAACGTTCTTTCAGGATACGAACACCTTCAGGATGCAGTTCCAGCCCCACCCCTGCCGCCTTTGCGGCACACTGGCGCGTGTAGTCATCGGGCGTGGACCCGATCCCGCCGCAGCAGAAGAAAGGATCCGGCTGGCGCATGGCCCACACAAGTTGTTCTTCCAGCAGGACAGGCTCGTCGGGAAGGATCATGCTGTAGAGCAGTTTCATGTTGTGATTGATCAACATGCGCTGGAAGGCCGCGAAATGCGCATCCTGTCTCCTGGCTTCCAGCACCTCATTGCCGATGATGATCAACCCGAATCCTCTCGCCTTTTTCATGGTCCCCTCTGGTCTCCCCTTGGCGTCTTTGCAGCTTCGCGTGAGAACTCCGGAGTCGTCACGCAAAGGCGCGAAGGCGCAAAGAGACCGTTCAAGTCTTCAGCTGCTTCGCGATGGCAAGCCCTTCTTCCAGGGTCGCGAACTTGCCATCGAGCTGCTGCTCGTAAAGCGCGTCAAGGATCCGACCCATGTCCGGCCCGGGCTTCATGCCAGTTTCCAGGAGATGGCGGCCCATTACGATCGGCTTGGGCTTCGAGTCAACCACCTCAAGCGACTTTGCTTTCGCCAGCAGCCATTCGCCTGCCGGGAAAGCGTCGCCATCGTAATCCTTCACACCTTTGCGATCCGCCTGGGCAACACGCACGAGCCTGTCTATGCGCTTCACCTGCCGCGCCAGCCGCCTCACCGCGCTGTCGCCCGCGTTGCTCTCAAAGAGTTCCTTCGGCCGCAGGTGCGTGACCACCAGCGCCACGACCTCGTCAACAAGGTCGGCCTGGTTGGTCAGCCTGCCCAGAAACGTGCGTGTCGGCACCTCGCCCTCGGTCTCGTGGCCGCGTGAGCGCAACCGTCCGTCCTCATGTTTCGTTGTCGCTGGCTTGCCGAAATCGTGGCACAGGAC
>Ga0172371_10003905_pt1 | contig 22949 bp, 29 predicted proteins | sample Lak12m_FD_114543 | JGI IMG/M metagenome (GOLD analysis project Ga0172371, IMG submission 114543) | Freshwater microbial communities from Kabuno Bay, South-Kivu, Congo - kab_022012_12m | ecosystem: Environmental > Aquatic > Freshwater > Lake | place: Democratic Republic of the Congo: South-Kivu...
CCTGATGCATCTACGATTAAAAATGCCTTTTTGATAGCATCCTTTTTAGTTCTAAGACCTCTCTTAAGATATTCATCACTTTTGTATAAATGTTTTTTAGCACCTACTCTCCATTCTTTTTCTGGTGATAATGCTGAACCTACATATACTCTAAGTAATGATTTCCATTGAACAACAGGCTTAAGAAGTTTGCCTAGCGCTTTAATTAACGAATCTCCTCTTCCTTGACCAGCTTCTTTGATCTTTTCATAAGTTTTCATCATTTCTTTAGCGTTTGCTTGCCATTTAGCTCTTGGATCTTCTCCTTCTCTTGCTTCTTCAGAATCATATCCTTCAGCTTTTGCGATATTTTCTCCGGTCTTTTTATCAATTATTTGACCACATCTTCCGCCATCGCCCTTTGCAAGTTTCTTTTGAATCTGTTTCTTTTGACCGGCATTAGGATCTTCTCCTCCACCCTGTCCAGGTTGTTTTTTGCCTTGTTGCTGTTGCTGACCGCCGCCTCCGCCTTGTCCTGGCTGCTGGCTCGGTTGTCCTTGCTGGCCTTGGCCTTGTCCTTGTCCCTTTCCTTGTTGTGATTGTTGTCCTTGACCTTGGCCTTGACCCTGACCTTGCTGTGGTTGACCCTGTCCTGGTTGAGGTTGACCACCAAATTGAGGATTGCCTTGTCCTACGTTTGGAGGTGGAGGTGGTAACTTAGGTGGGTTCTTTAAAAGATCCTGATAAATTTCTTCTACAGGAACATTTAAGTATTTTTTCTCGTATAAACCGTGAATATCATCTTTAACAAATTTTTCATCAAAATCGTCTGTTGTATCAACGATAATTGCATTTATTTCATAATCGGCTGCAATATTAAATGTGTCATGATCAAATCCTTGCCCTCTTGTATCATGCATCATAATACAATGCATAATTTCATGAATCAATACAAAGATTTTTCCTAACCATGATAAGTTTGCAGCAAATTCAGGATTAACAAACAATCTAACACCATCAGTAGCCATTGTATCAATAACCCATGTATAAATTGTCGGAGACATATCGTTTACATAGGGACGATATAATTGAGATTGCGTAGTGATTTTGTATTTTGCTTTTTCAATTTCCTCGGCAACCTTTTTGACATTTATAGTGTTTCCTGTGTAAGGAGAAATAGCCGCTTCTTGTTCTTCAAGTTTAGGAGCAAGTCTCTGAAGTTGAGCAATTGCTTCGGCAGATGCAGCTTCGTTAAGAGTTCCTGATCTCAATTTTTCTATAAATTCTTCTAATAATGGGTAATAATTTTCTGCCATAATATTTTTATTATTGTTTATTATATAAAAGTCCTCGAACTTTACAACGTTTACGTATAGATTCTACGTTAACTATTTTTGATTCTGTAAAATATATATCTCCAATTACTTCATTAGGAAAATATCTTAAAGTTTCAATAGGATTTCTATGCATATAAAAATTACCATTTATAATTTCGGGTATCCCTTCTAAATTTTTTAAATTATTGTTACTTACACTTAATGATTCAGTAATTTTTACTGCTAAACCTTCTAATGAAGTTAATTCATTATGTGAAACAAGATAGCTTCCTTTAACTTCACCTGGGCCGTCTATTAAATTTGTTAATTTGTTCCAACTTGCTATAAACGTTCCTGACAATATTTTTGGCGTTCCTCGTAATGATGTTAATTCATTATGATCGCAATGGAATCCACCCATTACGTATTTGAAGTTTATAAATTCGGGAATTTCCTTTAATCCCAGTTTTGCGAGATTCACAGTATTATACGTGTTTATTTCAAAATTAGGAGAAACAAGAACATAATCTTCTTTGGCTACGGCTGTATTTTCTAAGAGCCATATATGTATTTGTTTTTCTATTCCTATGCCCATATCTTTAATAGGATCGCTTTCTTCTTTGAAACTCAAATACTCAAATAATGATTCTGATAAAATTTTCATACTAAATTATAGTCATATATGCTAACTGAACTGGAAAATCATGAGGATTATAAACATAAAATCCTGTAATTAAATTCTCAACTGGAGAATTCACTAGATCTGGAGCACTTAACCATATTCTTATAGGACCTATTTTCTCCCATTTATTATGTGTTTCAATATAATGAAGATAATCTGCGCCACTTAAAGTATCAAAATCACAGGTTTTACTAATACCTACATCAACGGCATTGTAATGTCTCATATAACACTCTCCAGTTGTGCCATCAGTAGGATCTGATACAAGTTCGAACCACTCTAAATAATCTGGAACATGATTTATTTCAACATAAGCATCTGACTCTGCTACAGAACTTGGGTAATTAACTTTTAATACATAACCTAACATTGCGCTATTAGGATATTTGAATGCTGGTATTGATACTGATGAATCTTCGTATAAAGTTGCGCCCCATACTGAACTATCTAGTTCCCAAAGACTTACATCAATATGTTCAACATCAAATAAATAACCCGGTGTTTGTCCTTCAAATGTTAAACCGCTTGGTTCGTAAGTTACATTTATTTTAATTCCAAGCTCATCAAATTTAATATTGAATGCGTTTTCAATACTTGTTTCAGTATCCGGATCTGCTGTAACGAATATGTTTAAATCATAATGTTTAAAACTTTTATAGTAATTAAGAGAAATATCGGCACTCATATAAAACTGATGATTTGCACCGGTGTAACTTACACTTCCATCAAATGGAAAAAATTGTGTTCTTGTCGAAATTCCTTTTGTTCCTCCTACGATAAATGTAACTTCTCCTGGTTGTAATATTTTCGTTTGTTGATCCCATCCTGTTACAGGCTGTGCTATATCTCCTAAACCCATTGCGGCTATAATATCGCTTCCTGAAACTACACCTACTTGTTCATTTGGTAAGAATTCAAAGGCATACGATCCTTGATCTCCGGCACCAGGACATGGAGGTAAATCTGGATAAATATAGTCATTTGAGATGTTATTGAAAAGATCTGCCATATTTACATAATTATTTTATTTATTTATTCAACGAATATATGAGCATTATTTCATAAAAAAAGAGGCTATTTAAACCTCTTTTTAAATTCTATCAAAATTTCTATGTTCTCCGGGATTTATTGGAATTCCAAATTTATCTACTCGCCATCTCGATTTTTTTTTTTCTCCCGGTTTGGGAATTGCTTTTGCGTCTATAACTTCGACTCCAGATTCTAAATAAGGAGTAAGTATTTCAGGCGGCACGAGAGAAGCCTGGCGTTTCATCTCTTCATCTTTAGCCTGTTCGGTAATGGAATCCTTTATCTTATCCTTTTCTTTCTTCTCGAGTAACGCAATGACTTCATCACCTATAGAAGGTTTGATGACTTCTTCGATACTTTTTGCGGGTTCAATTTTTTCTGGTTCCAATAAAAGAGGGTTAACGTTTTGTTTTTGGTTTTGGGGAACTTCTACGGCCTCTTTTTCGTTTGGTAGGAGTTCCTTTTCTTTTTTTGGCGCGGTCACCTTACTTTTATCTTTTGGTGGTCGCCCAGGTTTTTTCTTCACTATTGGTGGTAGAGTCTCAACAATTTCGGGAGGTGACTCGGGAATTAAATTTGAAAGTCTTTCAACTTCTTCATCCAATAAATCTTCTTCTACTTCTTTATCGGCATGATTAAAATCACTAATCAATTGTTCTTCTTCTGCAGTAGGTTCTCCGCCAATTCCAGTTTCGTTAAAATCAATATATTCAGAAGGCTTCTCTAAATCAGTTACAGGCGTTTTCATTTTGCCCATAAATTCTTGAAGTTTTTTTTCAACTTCGTTATTAATAACTTCGTCTACTTCTTCATCAGGAATGCTGCCCACCTTTTTTTCTTCTTTCTCTTCTTCAACCAATTTAATGTTTTGCGCAACTAACGCAGTCATACCAAGAGCAACAATAGGAAGTAATGCACCCGCTATCCAAGAAATGATAACTTGATACATTTCGGCATTTGTGGCCTGAACACCTATGAGTATAGATTTTTGCCAATACTGCCAATCTGTGCTTCCAGAAGTGGCCATAAACTTAAATGACGCATAAACGTTTGCAGTTATCTGCAAAGCAGATAACAAAAACATTAACGCCCAGGGCAAAAATTTATCTTTATTCTTGGTCATCAATATTGAAAACAATACAGATGCCTGGCCTATTTCATATGTTAAACCAAGAAGTACTGCTAGCCCTAATGTATTTGCCAATCTAAAGAATGTGATAGAGTGCAATGTTGATACAAACCCCACACATAAATACAAAACGGCAAATGTTGTAATAAGTCCCCAGTAAAGGCCCTTATTTGTAATTTTAACTTTGCTCAAATTTAATTTTTTCATTTTATTTTACTTGATTTTCAATATAATTAATGATCTCTTGAAATGAAGGTGAAGAAAACGATTCGAATATATTCGAAAAAAATGTGTTTTCTATTTGTTCGGGATTGCATATAATTGACCCTAATGCTTCATTATCCGTATTTCGAAATACGGCGTAAAAATTTTTTCCATTTTCTGAAGACGTTTCTCTGTATAGAGTAATGTATTCAAATTTTTTCTTTTTTAACATGTATGCGTATATTTTATTTCTTTTTAGGGGTGTCTTTAACTTCTTCTGCTCCTTTAACAACTACTGTGGTTGTCGTGTTTGATCGTATTTTTTCAACCGCATTTTGAATTGCCTGAGCTTTTTCATCTGAAGATTTTACGTGTTCTTTTGCAAGTTTCAATTCAAAATTAAGTTTCTTAATACTGTCTTGAGTGGTTTCTTTATATGTGTTATAAAGATGTTTTAAAGAATCTATCTGCTCAGTATATTGTCCTGAAGTGATGTTTAATTTCATGTTTCTGTTACAGCTTTGAACACTTTTAATTGCTAATAAGAATAACAGAGCCAAAGCAATCCATTTCATGTTTTTGTCAAAAAATTGCGCAGGTGTTGTTGCCATAATGTGTCTTTTTTGTTTATATATTTATATCATAAATTATATACTAAAAAAGGACCCAAGTTTTCACTTAGGTCCCAAAATGTATATGAAGACAGATTAAATTTAAACTTCGGTAGGATTATCTTCTGATGGGGTAGGAGTCATTTTAACAACCTTTCCTTCAACTTTTGCGATAGCTTCTTCTTGAACTTCAGCTTGTTTTTTTGCGTTTGCTTCAAGCTCTGCAAGATAGAATCCTTGTTCACCCGCAGCCCATTTTTCTTGAAGATACTGGACTCCTTTTAATTTAGCTCTCGCTTCTTCAACTTTTTGGCCTACTTTGACCCCTATTCGAGAATACTTATCTGCTATTTTTTCAAATTCAATAGCTGAATCATATCCAATATTTCCTGGATTCATTAGCATATATCCACAAAATTCAAGAGATTGATAATCTAATGTCAAACCAGTTACTTCATTATCCATTTTCATAGCTTTTTCAAGCTCACCATTCATTTTGATAATACCCATCCAACCGGTTTTTGACCATAGTGCGTATTTCTTCAAATAATCAAGTAAGAACATTGCTGTATCATTTGCAGGGAATTGACCAACATCACTAATAGCAAATCTTGATTCTGCAAAATCTTTCATTGCAGCGTCAAAGTCAGCTTTATATTGTGCTACTTCTTCAGGAGTAGGCTTTCCAGGTTTTGTTTCTTCTTTAGGTTCTTCGTTTTTAACAACAGTTAATTTTGCGGTTTTTTCTTCTTGTTTTTCTTTTGCCATTATTTTAAATTATTTTAATAGATATTGAAATTATATTAAAAAATTAAGTAAAAGTTTTAAAAAAATATTTTGAATCAAAAAAACTTAAGTTAATAAATATTCCTGGGAGTGCTTAATATGATATTGTCGAATTAATTCGGCAAACTGATTTTCATATGAAACTAATTCAGCGCCAGATAAAACAATTTTTTGTAATATATCTGATTGTTTATCTATACATAAAATGCTTGTATTATAACACTTTATATTTTTTTCCTTATACATTTCTTTAATGCATTGAGAATACGCTCCCAATTGGAGTTTATACTTCAATTCTTTTGTACTCCCAGATTTAATGCGGCCGTTTGAAGATTTCAAGTCAGTTAATGAAAGCCCAAATAAAGGATCGGTGTACAAAATGTCAAGTTTTCCGCGATAAAATAAAGAGGGAGAATAAATCCCTAATTCCATTGCTAACAAATCGGCGTATCGATTGGAATACTCAGAATAATAGAACTTATAAAAGAGATTTCTCCCTTCTTCTATTTTATCATCTGGAATGTTGTCTTGCCTAAGAATCTTAGGACTTTCTTCCTGGGTTACTCTGAGTGCCTCGGAGACATCTCTTGATTTAGAGTAAGTGAATATAAAGGTTTCGACAAAAGTGTGCATGGACGACCCTCTATTGCCGGCCTTGATCATTATTTGTTCAGCTTTTTCCTTACCAACTTTTGCGACGAACTCATCCCACTCTGGATCAGGCAAACTTTCGTTAATAACAGTAGTTACACTTGGTATTTTTATTTTATATACACACTCAGGAAGACCATACGATCCCTTCTGCCATTTTATATTTTTTTTGTTAAAATCAAATGCCATTTATTATGTTATTTGTAATAAATTAGTTGATCCGGGCAATTATGGTAAATGGCACGGAGATAAATGTAAAATTAAAGATCGCTCATAATAAACTGGAAACCCATGTGATTAAGAGTGGAATTAACTTAAATTTAAGAATTACAAAAACTAAAGCTCCTGTAACAATTATGAATTTAAGTAGCCATTTTATTGAAAATTTGTTAAAATTGAAACGATAAACGATTAAGTAAGAAAGAGTTGGTTTTCCTTCATCATCTTCAAATTGATTAAATTCAGCGTTAAGGCATTCTGCAAATCCAAGATCTTCATCCAAATAACGATGAAGTGGATTAAGCATTTCAATCACTTTTGTGCGTTGAACTGCCTCTGGAAGATTTGCATCTGCTTCTTCCAAAGAAACTATTGTGTAAATGTCATAAAGTTTTGTACGTTCAAGCTTCCAAATATTGTATTTCGATTTTGGATCAGCTTCTTCTCTTTTGACAACTTTTCTCCAATCGGCAAAGTTTTCAAAATCTCTATAGACTTTAACAATGCCCCAGTTTCTCGGTTTTAACCAATCAAACAATTTAATTCTTTTTTTAGATTTCGCTTTCATTTCCAAAGTAGGCGTCTACTGCGTCCGGATATTTTTTGTATAAAATTTCAGCCACATCTTTTCTTCCTTTACGAAGTCTCGTTTTAACAGTTGAAAGATTCATTCCTAAATCATCAGCAATATCATTTAACTGCTTTTGATTAATTTCTCTTTCAATCATTACACTTCTATAAGGCTCATCTAATTCATTGATGGCTGAAAGAGATGCGTCAAATAATTTTTGAGTTAATTCTTCACCGCTTGGTCCCATTACTTCTGTATTCATTGTAAATACAGGATTATACATTTGAATCAAACGTGAATGATTGTGCATATATCTATCAAAAGATAGATTTTTGTTTCTGGTTCTTATAATTCCAAGAGATTCATTTTTTGCGATGGCATAAACCCATGTTGAAAAATTGAATTTTGGATTATACTGATCAATTTTTTCCCAAATAACTATAAAAGTTTGTGAAACAACTTCTTTTGCCAAATCAGAGTCTTTTACATACTTATAAGCAAATGAAAGAAGCCCTGGTCGTAGGCGGTTTATTAAATCGGAAAATGTTTTGTTATTTTTGTTTTGTAAAAAATCTAATGCTATATTTTGAATACTTACTGCTTTCTTAGTCATAAATTAAGTTAGTTTAGTTGTTGTCAGGTTATGTACTATGTGTAAAAAAGAAATTAGTCTTGAAGAATCTGTGTAACGAATTTATTAACGTTTTTCAATACACCTTCAACTCTAACATACGGAAATTGTCCAAGTGCGTTAACAATTTGAGTAAGGGTTTGGTGGTCCATAACATCAACATCAATTGCATTTACAAGTCCAGCGATTTCATTGAAAGGTCTATCACCTATCGCTTTTAGAACTGCCTGTTTAAATTCTGGCTTAATTTTATAAGTTGGTACATATGCGTTTGTTTCAACTTTCTGTGTTGGATCTAATACTTTTGGATCCTTTGGAGCATTCTGAGTTTCGTTTTCCATATTAATGTTTATTTTAGTTTAACAAAATTATTTTTTATCTTATTTTATATATAAAACTCTTGAAAAAGTTTTAAGAGATATATCAATATAATACAGTTTTTGTGTTATGGTTTGTTAAAATTGTTAAAAAAGTGTTATTTTTTAAGCTCGTAACCCATACGTTCAACTGAACGGACCCAAGTTTCTAAATCTGAACCAATTATCATACTTGAATCTGTAATGATGCCAGTTTTCGTTCTATACGTAATTACGTAATAAAACCAGTCATCATTTTTATCTTGTACAATTACTACTGAATTAGGAGAATGTTGTTTTGTAAATCTATGTACAGCTTTGTAATCAGAATAGTTACTGATATTTTCAGTAGACTTCTCTTTAACGGTTTTAGCTTTATTAAAGTTTTTATACATGTGTCAATTTGTTAAATAACAATAAATCTAACGTATCTTTGTATTTATCAAAAATTTGTTCAGGGGTCATAAATTCTGTAGGAATTATTTCATACCCTTGATAATCTTTCATAGCAAGATAGTTATTTCTAACTCTTTTTTGAAATTCAATATCAGCTTCATGAATATCTTTTTTTCCATTAAGATATTCTCTTGTATCTCCTTCTTCTCTTGCGTTCAATCTTTTTTCTATTGATTCTATAGGAACATCAAAGAAAATATCAAGATCAGGATAAGGCAACTCTAAAAATCCAAACTCAAAATCATCAATCCAATCTCTCATTATTTGAGATTGAGTTTCGGTTATGTATTTTGCTCCTTGATACGCCATGTTTGAGAAAACATAACGATCCATTAAAACAACATCGTTATTCATAAGCTGTCTTTGTAAAGTTGGCAGATATAAATAACGATCCATTGCATACATGTTTGCAACAAAAATAGGATTTACTTGGTTGATATCGCCAAAATCTCCTCTAAGATACGAGGCTATAACTTTTGACGCTTCATTTTCTCCATACGCAGGAAAATGAAGATATTGATATTTAAGATTATGTGATTCGAAATATTTTTTGAGTAATTCTAATTGAGTTGATTTGCCAGCCGAATCGCACCCTTCTAATACTATTAATTTTGCGTTTTCCATTTTGTGTTATATCTTTCTGTAAATTTTAATTTGTTTTCATCTATTAATGTTTTTATCTCTTCAGATGTAATTTGTTTTGGGCATTCTGTTAATAATAATTATTCTAGAGTCTTTATTTATTTTTCCGGTTTTTGTTTTTTTAATTTCGCTGATAATCATGCTTTAAATTATAAATTCACATTAATCGAGGCCTTCAAGTACAATAAGTTTTGCACCAGTCATATGTTTGATGTATTAAATTATAAATTATCTTTTTTATGAAATAAATCGTGTATGTAAGTTAACAAGAAATTGATTGTGATGCCTATACACATTAGTTCCCAAAAATTCCAATCGGTATGAAATACTAATTTCGTGCAAAAACCAAATACGAATACTTTAAACACAAGTATTAAACTCGTGAATAAAGTTCCAAATGTGGCGAATAAAGGGTTATCAGGTAATTGAGATTGATCTCTCTTTTGTTTGAATTCATTTAATCTATTACCCAATACATTGTCATTAATCATTCTTTTTGGTTTTAAGATCTATCTTTTTAACCTCTGGTTTTTCTTCCTTCTTTTCAGGTTCTTCCTTTTCTTCTTGTTCTTCCTTTTCAGGTTTTTCTTGTTCTTTATTCTTTATATCTTCTCTTTTATCAGAAGTTTTAGGAAGTTCCTTTTTTTCTTTTTCTCCTTCACCAGGCTGGAATGATCCTTTGTCTTTTTTAGGGTCAAGACTTGGTTTTTTTTCTTTTTGATCTTCTTTCTTTTCTGCTCCGGTATCAGCAGTTTTTACTTCTCCGAATATGCCAGGTTTAAATTCTTTTACTGAATCTGTGCTTGCTTGTAAATCATATCCCGGTTTGAAGCTAGCGCCTTGTCCGGTTATTTCTACTTTAACCTCTGTTTGAGCTCTGTCATATTCCTTTTTTAACCAATCGTATGATTTCTTGTTTTCGTCAGGAATAATGATACCTTCTTGATCTTTTTGCTGAAGATTACCAGATTCAGCATTTTCATAAAGTCTTTCTAAATACTCATTAATGTTAAAACTACCTGCTTTCATATAGTGGATTTTATTTTATATATCTTATATATTTAAGTCTTTAAATTAAAAGTTTTTATTTGGGCCAATTATACAGTCTTTCTTTGGGGGTTGGAAATTTAACAAATACCCATTTTTTGTTCTTTGGATTCTTTTTACAGAATCTATGAAGAATACCTCCATGATAATATAGGCCTCCAAATAATTGAGTATTCCAATGACCACGAGTTTTTCTTAATTTAACAGGATACGATTTTTCTGTTTTTGGGTTATAACCGTAAGATTCTCGTTTTTCCCAAAATTCATCAGGATCATGTCCTTCTAATTCAGTCCAAATGTAATATTGAATTTCAGTTAAACTTGCGCCTTCTTCTCCTTTGCTCTTAATAAATTCAAGTAGTTTCCAAGTCATTGAACCAATAACTCTCTTTTTATATCCGATTCCTAAATCTTTAATAGGATCAGATTCTTCTTTGAATTTTTCAAATACAAATTTCGCTCGCATAACTGTGTGATTTATTTTATTTATCTTCATACGAAAGATAAAAAAAAGCCGGCACTTTGGTAGCCGGCAAGTCTCCTGAACTTTCTACGTCTTACGCAGCAAGTTTCATTTCATAATTGTTTTCGTCGTTTATTTGACGTGTTGAGACGTTCGTTAATGTCCTTAGTATGCAATCAAAAGCCAGGTCATCCCCATGCTATGATTGATTAGCGGGCTCAATCATAAAAAGCCTTTGTAAGTCCCTTACTCAAGGTAAAGGATCAGGGCTGACAGTTAAGTCAGGATTCCACCACCAGTTTAAGACTCGAGTAAACTGGAACTCTAATGTGGAGATGGAGGGAGTCGAACCCTCGTCTTACATACCTACTCTATAACTATCCTTTCGGAGAGTCTCAAGATCTTTAATAGAACAAATATAATAAAAATATTCCTATTTTAACTATATATATTGTTAAAATTTTGTTAAAAGATTACTTATTTGCCAGGAGGTTCTGGTTGAGGATCAAAATCCTTTTTTCTTCTTTCTGTCTTCAAGAAATTTCTTCCATACTTTATCAAAGCCAAATAATTTCCAGAAAATGTAATAGCCTAAAAGAAGGAATATCCATAATCCTACTATACCTGTACCGGCTAATTGAGCATCATCCATTTTTCCATACGCTACAAATAAAATGATAATATTCACTATTTGCATCCAACTTTTCTTTAACCAAGGCAATGCAGTTTCAATTGCCCATTTTTTTATTTTTTCCCAAAGTTTTTTAAAGAATTCTTTCATACGCTTATTTTTATTTTTGTTTCTTTTCTCTTGTAAGAATTAACGATATTGTCAATCCAACAAGTATGACAGCTATAGGCCATAATAGTCTTAATAATTCTAATGCTTCATTCATGATTTATACTGTTTTTGTTTATACTCCGAGTTCAGTTGCTCCGCCTACTTCTGGTGCTTCTTCTTCGCTTCCTTCTTCAGGTGGTGCTCCACCTCCTAAATCTTCTCCACCTCCACCGCCAAGGTCTCCACCTCCACCGCCAAGGTCTCCACCTCCACCGCCAAGGTCTCCACCGCCCATTCCACCTTCTGCTCCTTCTTCTCCACCACCTTTAGCAGCGTTAATTCTTTTAATAGCGTCAGCAATACGAGTAAGTTGTTCTCTTCTTTCTTTCTTATAACGTTCGTTAAGTTTAAGATCTTCATCAGTAAAGCCACCATATTTTTCAACCAAAAACTTAGGATCGAAATACATACCATCATAAGTAATTTCTCCTTCATTACTAACTTCAGCTTGTTTAATACCCATTAAAGTGTTGATAATTTCTGCGCCTTTGCTAGCAATATCTCTTTTCTTAGCTTCAGTAAATAAGTTTTCTTCAACGAATTCAAGACCTATTGCGCCTTTTAAGGCTTTATCATTTGCAAATAACGGGTGCTTAAAGCAAAATTGAATCCATGTCGGTTTCATCAATATTTCTTGAAGAATAGAACGAATTCTATTTATGAAATAACTGAATCTAATTTCTTCTCTTGCGATACCTTCTCCACCTGTTGTCCAGTTTCCTCCACCACCTTCTTCTCCAGCAGATGAGAATCTATCTTTAGGAACCTTTGTTTCGATGATAAATCTTTTCCAGAAATAATCAAGCGCCATAGTTCCTGAAAGGTCATAACCATTAGGTGCAAATGAATCGATAACAGTTTCTTGTCCTTCTTTTGAAGGAATAATGTACTGTTTTGCAAATGAAAAGTTTGGTGTTCCGTTGATTGTTACTTCACCACTATGATAATCGATCGTAACATCTTCTTTATACATACCTCTTAATTCTGAGAGTCTTGTACGAGCTTTAACTTCCGATTGTGTCCCAATAGGAACAACTATTTTCATTCTATATTGTGAGTTGATAACGTTCCAAATAATACGTGAATTTTCCATTGTTCTAAGCATATTGAATGCTCTAACAAGTCTTTCAACGTATGATAATCTTGAAATAAAGTTTCCTCTTGCCCAAGATATGTAAATAACGTTTCCGTCAACTAATTCTCTTTGTTTTTCTGCGTCTCCTCTAAACTGAATCCATACTCGATAATCATTTCCTTCTTCATCTTTACGAAATTCAGGTTCAAGAGTAACAGGGTCAAGTTCTTTAAATCCTAAAATACTTTTAGCAGGATCGTTGCCTTCACCATCATAAATAATTTCAAATGCAAGGAATCCGTCAATTAAGAATTTTTTAGCGTAGTGCCATCCATCGTGTCCTTGATTAAATCCAAAAGCATAATAAACTTTCTTAAATGCCTCATTAAGATCATCTACAATTTCTTTAGCTTTTTCAGCTTTAAGAACAGATTTGAGTTTTCTCGTATTGGGATAGGCAAAATAGTTACCATCATCCAATATAATTGTTTCATCTGCAATAACTTCAAGAACGTGTTCAATTTCTCCGTTCATTGCAAATCTACGAAGGAAGTCTCTTCTTGTAGGATATTCTTTATCAAAGAAAGCAATAAATTCTTTTTGTGCGATATCCATTGCCGCACCCATTTGGTGTTGTCCATAAAGACTATACATTGAATCTTCTTGGAGCTCACTAATACCAATTGCCTTTGACTGCTTGATAACTCGTTGATCCCATTTCATGCCAAGCACGCTAAGGTAACGAATATTTCTTTGAATATTATCTAAGAAGGAATGAGGCCCTCTATCTAAATTTCTAGGTACGAAACCGGCCATTTTTTAATTCTTTTATTTATTTTATATATTATTCGTTGTATTAAGTTTTATTCTTCGTGCTTTTATATAGCTGATGTATTTTTTCCATGCTCAACTTCTTGAATGCGTTTTTAGCATTATAAAAAGGAATGTAACGCCATTCTTCATATTCTATCATTCGATAATCTCGAAGATTCTCTAATTTATATGAGCGATATGCGAATTGAAACTTTGAATTGTATTTCTGATTAAATCTCTCTAATAAAGCCGGATTTTGTCCAATGATTGAAGCAACAATGTATTTTTTATTAAGAGCCTCCTTTTGATATTCTGTTTTTTCTTCAACTCTCTCAAAAAACGGCTTATAGTGTTCCCAAAATGCTTGTAAGAATTTTAATCTATCTTCGTTAGGAAGCATAGTCAAATTTAAGCCTTTAATTAATTTATGAATAGAATTGTATGATGTGCAGAATAGAATAGGAGTGAAATCATGAAATTCATATGTTCCTCCTCTTGGCCCCGTTAATTGTTCTAAAAGCTTATTATTGGAGTTTATGAAAGTATATATCATCCCAGGAAACGCGACGCCAAGTTTGAGAATTATTGCTTCCTGATTTGTAGATTCAATATCGATTAATTTCTTTTCGTTCTTTAATTTCAGCTGCAAGTAATTCGTAAATAAACGTTCATAGGCAAGATCTTCAATATTGTCTATACGTTTTAACTGTTCGTTTTCTTCTAAAGGAGATATCATTGTTTCTTCTTCTCAATATTTACGCCTTCTTCCCAAAATCTAGCTGCAACATTTCTAAGTGTTTCTTCAGTAAACACTTTAAACATAGCACCGCTTCTTTCTGCCCACGCATTTAACGCTGCAAACTTGGCTTCGTTTATCAAATATTCTTTTGCAAGAACATTAAATCTTCGTACTTCTCGTAATGGAGCATTTTCAGGTGGAGGAACAGGACGCTTTAATTTGCTTGAGGCTTTTATTTCAACAAACATTTTTTGTGTTTTTCCTTCTCCTTTATCTATTTCAACCCAAAAATCAGTGTTATAATATTTTATAGTCCAATTCTTTGGATTATTTGGGTCTAATCCTTGTCTTTTGCATTCTTCAAGTTTTGAAACTCTATCATAATAAGGAACTCTTATTGGTTCTGAAGACCATCGAATAATTGATGGAGAAAAATCACACCAACGACAAAACACATATTCCCAAGAGCTTCGATAAATTACAAGATGAGGATCGCCCATGTATTTTTGAGTATTCTGAACTTTGTAATAGCCTTGTCTTGTTTTAGCGTTTTCAGACATATCTGGCTTGTGCCACAACTTATAGTTTTGATTGAAATTGTTACTCATTTTTTCGTTTTCGTTTTTTTGCTGCTTCTGACATTCTTAATCTACTTTCTTGAGAATAACAGTTTTTCTTTCCTTTATTCCACGCAGTTTTTCCTTTTAATTTTTCGCCTGCTCGTTTATAACTTTCTGCTGAATGGATAACTCCTATATTTTTTCCTTTATTTCCTTTTTTGTAATTTTCTATGGAAAGCAGTGATACTTTTCTTCCTTTTCTCTTTTGAGATATTTTTTCTTTTGTTTCTTCAGATACAATATGATTTTTTAATTTATTTGAAATTTTTTCATTCCATTCTTTAGTATGAATTATTTTCTTTCGTTTTTCTCAAGTTTCTTCATCTATCGATGTTTTAGCATATAATTCTCTTACATATTGATAATCTCGTGAAGTTATTTCATATTTTTTATGATTCATAAATGCCATTAAATTAAACGCCGATATATTTTTAGATATTATAAATACGATTGCTACTTATTGACACTTTTTTCGATTTGGGCATATTTCCGTAAAGCTTTCTCCAGCCTTTAGCGAAACCGTTTTTGATTATTTGAGTGTAGTAAGCGAATGCATTGGGGGATTTTTCAGGATTATAACCCCTCCAATATTGATAACAGTCCATTACAGCGAACGCAATGCAATCTTCTCTATCTTCAGGGTAAATGTAATTCAATTTTGTAGAAAACTTTCGGGCCATTAGCATAAACATTTCCAATGCTTCTTTAGTCAATTCATCTTTTTCTTTACACTTAATGATTTCATTGCGTAAATCTGCGTTCTTTACATGATGCATATTGTTAAAATTTAATTTTATTGTTTTTATTTTGAATTCTATATTTATGATTTTCTTTACTACTACACCATTCTAAATTTTCAAGATTATTGTTAGCCGGATTGCCATCTTTGTGATTTACTTGATAATATTCATAATTTTCAATAGGCTTAAACGCTAATAACACTAATCTATGGATATGTATAGATTGCCCATTTATTCTTGCCTGCGAATAACTATTCGAATGTATCTTTAATATTGCATTGTGTTTTAACGCAATTACCGAATATTTTGGACCGCGGTATTTTGTAGGACCAATATATTTTACTCTTCCAAAATTTGATATTACATAATTATTTATATCAGGTATAGCTTTCCAAATTTCTTTTTCCATTCTTTAACAAATTTAACAAACCTTTAATTTTTATATAGAAAAAAACGCGATAAGTTTTATCGCGTGCATCTATTTATTTTAATAATGATCATTTTTTGTTTGGGAAGAAGTAAGATTTTGTAAATCTTTAACCTGCTGTTCTTGAATTTGTAATGCTCTATTAATTTGGGGTAATTTGGTACCCAAATAAACTTCAAGACTATCGAATTTTTGATTAACTATTGTAATCTTATTGTCAATTTTGCGATTAACAATGAAATAATCAACTGCAATATAACTAAAAATAAAAAGAATTAAAGTAGCTACTATTAACGCGCTTGCTTTTGAGGGGGTTTTGTCAGTTGTACTTGCTTTCTTTGTCTTTTGTGTCTTTGAAATATCGACTACTTTGCTCTTTTCCACAACTTTTGTTGCCATTATTTTTTATTATTTTTTAACAGGTGTATAACCTTTATTTGAGGATCACCTGGTGGTTCAACAGAAATTTCAGGTTTATACGCATTAGATAATTTAGAAAAAGATTCATTTAAAATATCCATTTTGTCCATTAAATCTTTATTGTATTTTCCCGAACTATTTATGAGATAATCAAATTTTCGATTAACGTTATCATTTAATTCATTAACCAAATTATAGATGTTTTTAACATCAGCAATAATTTGCTCGTTGTATTGTGTTTGAAATGCCGTAAATGCTTCAAATTTATCAACTAATTGATATGTAACTTCTATTCCTTGCTCAATTTTATCAAGCTGTTTTATTTGTCCAGTATTAACTTTTCTTGCGAATAGAAAATACGAAGACGCCACTATAATAGCGATTAAAAGCAAGTATTTTAATGGTGTTGGAGTTTTATCCCAGAATTTATTAATGTCAAAGGGTTTTGTGTTGACGTTAACTATAGGCATATTATGTAATTATTTTTATACTGTCAATGTTCTAACCATTGCCTTAGGCACAGTTTGTATTTCTTGTTCTCCGTTTGGTGCCTCTCTTATTATTTTTACTGAATCTGCATCTCCTATTGTATTTGTATAATCAATAACGTTAACCAACACATTTTCAAGTGCTGAACCGTTGCCTTGATCAACTAACACGCCAGGAACAAAATTATCTGGATTAGCGAAATCGTTTATATCTTCAAATATTTTAACCTGTTCTTTTGCAATAAATGATGTATCTCCATCAATAATAACTTTAATCTGTTCATCAAGTCTTGCGTCTTTCCACTGATCGTATCTTACATAGCAGTTTTGTATTTTAACTGGAATGCTTCCTTGATAAATACCACATTTTACAAATTGTTCAAATAAAAGCTTTTGTGTTTTATCATCAAATTTGAAAGGAGGCTTTACTTCAGTATCAGGTTTCTTATTGAATTCTTTAAGTTCTTTAGGATCAACTAAATATGTACTTCCTTGAACCATAACGATCATTTTACCGTCTATTTGACCGGTAACATATCCGCGAGCTTTGTCATAAATTACTTTGTCTAAAACCTGTACTTCTTCATTAAGTTTTTCCTTAGTGATCTTTCCAGTAGAACGTAATTTTTCCTGCAAATCTTGAATAAGCTGCAATTCTTTATAGGAGAATTTCGAATTTTCATCTCTTAATAATTCATTAATTCCCTCGTATAATATCTCAAGCTCTCTTTTGTTGAATTTTAACATGATCTTAAGTTTTATTTTTTAACTTGTTTCGGTCTCTTTAAGAATACTTTTTTGATTTTCTTAGGTTCTTCTAAGTCATCTGGGTTCTTATCTTTGTTAAAGTTAGTTCTTTCAAGATTTTTAGCTGGAGGTTCAGTTCCTTCTTTCTTTTCTTCTGGTTCTTCAGAAGTTTCTTCTGGTGTTTCTTCTGCACCTTCTCCACCTTCTGCGCCAAGATCTAATTCTGCGCTGCCTTCTTCACCACCACCTAATTCAGCGCCTTCACTACCAGCAGGAGTTTCTTCACCTGCGCCTGGTTCTTCTTCAGGTTTTTCAAGTTCTGATTCAGCATCAACTTTATCTGCATAAGCTTCAAGATCATCTGCATCAAGGTCAACTTTATCTTGATCCATTGTAGGCTGATCACTTATGAGTTCTGATTTGTCATCATCAAATGTAACAGCAGAAGCTGCTCCGCCTGCATCAGGATTTCGTAAACTTGCCATACCTACTTCAGTACCAAATTCGTCTCCTTCTGCTCCTTCACCACCCTTTAATTGTCCACCTTCACCTTTAGCAGCCATTGCTCCAGTAGGAACAACTACTGTATAAGATTTTCCGGATGTATCATCCTGAACAGTAATGTTTAAGTTTTCACTTACTTCAGTAAATTTTTGAACTTCGTTAAGATAATTTTTGAAATCGTTCTTAACATCTGCGTGTTCTTCTTGAAGTGCTTCTACAACTGCTTTAGCAGTTTTTCCACTTTCATTTGAGAATTGAACTATTTTTTCTTCAAGTGATTGAATATAATCTGTGTATTCTTTTTTGGTTTCGTTGATTTCAGCCAAAACTTTATCTTTGTTTGGAAGAATATCTCGGAAAGTCTTAGATACATCAAATCTCATGTGTTCCATCATAATCTTTTCAGCCTGTATTGGGTTGATGTTACGATAGAAAGTTGTTTTGTTGTTGATTGGGTCATAAGTTGTAATGTAGATGTTATCTCTCAACTTAAATACATCAGCAGCATAATTAACGTTTTCTTTTAAGTATACTCTTTTAACGAAATCGATTTCAGCAATTTCATCAAAGTTATCTCTTAATACATTTACAAATTGATATAAATCTACATTACCTGCCCATGCAGCAGCTGTCATAGATTCATTTATTTGATCTTTAGTAAATGATTTGCCGTTAATGAGAGTTTCAGTTTCATTTAAAACTGCCATATCTTCACCCATATAAACGGTAATATCTTTTTTGGTAACTTCTACGTTTGGAAGATTAAGTGATTCGCAAAGTGTTTTAAATTGTGGATCAAGTTTTGCAACTGCATCTTTTCCAAGTTTGCTAATGTAATTACCTTTTTTAACATAATAAGTTCCTTTAACGTTGAACAATACTTCGCTTTCTCCTAAATAAAGAATTGGTGAGAAGATCTTTTCTTCGATATCACATGCTGCATTAGCATATTCAAGTTGAAGTTGAGATGCATCTAACATTACAATATTAAGAAGATCACGAACGAAAGGATCATAACTAAATTTGATCAAAGTTTCTTTTAATATGTGTTTTGATTGTTCAGTCTTATCGGTCAAATAATTATCTACAACATCTTCAATAAGTGGAATAAGGTAATTGCTGCGAGTGTCTTTCATAGTGGCAATTATCTTCGATATGTCAATGTCGTTTTTGTACTTTGAAACTCTTTCACCTACAGCACTAAGTTCTGTATGAACAGCAGGAAGATGACTATATCCTGACATTGCAGATATGAATGCTTCATAAAGAAGAACTTCAGGAACATCCTGCTCAAGTTTTTCTTTGAAGATTTCAAGCACACCTGTAAGAGTAGGGTTAATTTTTCCTTCTTTTTCCATTAATGAATTAACGGCGCTTCTTATTCCTAAGTGCTTAATGGCATAAAGACGTTTTTGATTAGAAAGCCATTCACTAATGAGTTTATCGTTGGAATATTTTTCTAATCCTTCAAATAAGTTACTTAATGCATATCTTTCGATTTCAAGTTGTGCATCTGATGTAACTCCCTTATAAATAGCAGAACTAATTGCAGCAATCGTTGACTCGCACAATTCTTGCACTTCAGCTATCTTTGTCTTTGATTTTAATTGGTTGATCTTTGTTATCATAGCCACTTTTTTATTTGATTTTGTGATAATATTTTTATTTATATATTTATTGCTTTAATAAATTTTTTTTCCCGTTTCTATACGATCGTAACGTTTCTAATAACTCCAAATGCTTCTCCTTGTCCAGGTCCTACTTGAGAATCATTATAAGCTGTAACAGAATTAACAATGTATATATCAATTGTTTTGGAATATACATCTCCGGGATATACAATAGGATCTGGAACAACAAATGAATCAAGTTTGTTTCCTACTAAATTAGCGTATATAGATGCATCCCCAGAATACACAACTCTATTCGCTGAATCTCTCATTTCCAACACAACGTTAAGCGATGCATCAGGTTGAGGAGCAAGAAAATATCCACTATCAACGATGTTAAAGGATGATTCAGATATTTCATTTGTGTTAATATCGGGTAATATTGTAACAAGAGGAGTGCGATAAATTTTAACGCTTGAATCTTCACTCCATAAAATAACCGGGCTCTTATAATCTGTAAAGTTTTCAGGAATGTTCCAAACATAATATTCGTGATTAGGAATGGCTCTTTCAATAACATTTCGAGTATTTTCTCCGGCTACTGCCCATAAAACATCAACTTTATTGATTATTGCGTTTTCATCGGTGTAATCCCATTCAATTAAATAAGGCCATCCTTTAGGAATAGTTAAATTGCTATAATCTGTTTCAGGAGTTATTTTTATGATACCATCATTTTTGGGCATTTGTTTATCAATTAATCTAAATCCAATGCCGGTCATGTAATCATTATTGTTAACTTCAGTAGTTGGATCAAATACAGGCTGATATGTTTCAACTTGAAGAGTAAAATTTATCTTTATTTTGTTATCAGATTCAAAAGAGTATTCAATATTCTTTGCTAGTGTAATATCTTCAGGAAAACCGACACTACATCCAACTCTCATTCCTTTGTAATAAACATAAAAAGTAATAGTTTTGTAAAATAATTCACGAATGGCTTGTTCAACTTTTAATGAGGTTATTTGAGTATCGAACCACATTTCACAATCAAAGTTAACATTTAAAGGAATTTGATAAAGAAATGAACGCATAGTTTGTAATTGTCCATTAACTTCCTTTAAATAAGTTCCTTGTACATATCTCGAAGTTATTCTTGCTGAATCAATTGTAGATCCTGTGTAAGTTATAACACCTCTTGGAATCATATCAAAGTTACCGTCAACCGGCTTAGGGGGAACACAATGAGCGTAATGAGTGTAAAAATCTTGCATGAATCTTTCATCACCAGACATATTATAGAACCACGGAACACTAATTGTTTCAATATCTTCGTTGCTCCATACCTGCTCATAAGTTATTTTGTTATTAAGGATGTTTAATAATCCCGCAATAACTGCTCTCATGAGAATGTTTTCATTGTTATATCTTTGATGTAATGCCATTTTATCCTTTTTTTAATTCTATAGAATCAATGTAATCTGAACCGTCACCGTCCCAGCCAAATGTTCTTTCACTTAATTTTTCTTTTTCATCCGGATCCACTACAACTGAAAAAGAATGTCCGATATTTCCTACACCTTTAATACAATCGAGTATTTTTACAAGATTTTCGCCTGACCCTTTTCTTACAGTAACGACAATAGTGTCAACCTCCATTTTTTCAAATAAACTATCTCTAAGACTTTCTTTTACAAGCTTTTTCATGGTATTTTTATTTTATTTATTCTTTTCTTTTACCAGCAGTAAATTTCACCACCAACTTGTGTGTATTTTTTAACATCATCATCAAAAAATTGCTCTTTATTTTTTATACAATCATAAGTAAATCCAACGTTTTCTGGCGAATATTCTAATGATGTTAATTCATTATGATCTATTCGAAAATTCTCTTTAACTTTTCTTGGAAAGCCTTTCATTGATTTTAAGCCAATATTTTCAGCGTTAAAATCCCCGCCAACATAATTAAATTGAATATAATCAGGCAATTTTCCATTTTTAAGCGCTTTAGGTCCTAATTTAATACCCACTTTTGGAAGATTAATTTCACCATTTTCATCAATTTCAATATGTTCATTAAATTCTTCTTCAGATATTTTAAATGCACTCATAAAATAACGTTTAATTGCTTCACGCTTTCCTATTCCTAAATCTTTGATAGGATCCGATTCTGGCGTAAATTTTTCAGTTAAATAACTTACTTACTAACTCAAGATTATTTTTAAAAAAGTCAAATGTGATATTCCACGCGCCTTCAATACCGCCTTTTTTATCCTTCTTTAAAAAATCAACTTCATTATAAAAATTTTCATAGTAAAAAGATATTTGATCATCTGAACGATTAGTAATTCTTACGATTTTTATAAGAGAATCGTCGGGATGTGTTGAATTCACCCAATTAACAACTTTTAAAACCGTGCCCTCTTTAATTTTTTTCCAGGCCTTTTCGGGGCCAATTCCCATATCTCTAATCGGATCCGAGTCTTGCACGAATTTCTCGTCTAAACTCTCTTTAACTCGTTTTCTTTTTTCTTTAGCGATATGATCTTGTAAGAGCTTAACCACTTTCTCATGCCCCTTTTCACTTGCCCATTGTAAAGCTCTATCATTATCTGTATGCACATTTGCTTTAGCATCAAGTAGAAGTTTTACAACTTCTGTATGGCCTTTTTCACTTGCCCATCGTAAAGCATAATCGTTATCAACATGCACATTTGCTCCAGCATCGAGTAAGAGTTTTACAACTTCCGTATGGCCTTTATAACTGGTTGTTCGTAAAGCAAAATCATTATCGGCATGTATATTTGCTCCAGCGTCAAGTAAAAGCTTAACTACTTTCTCGTGTCCATTATAACTTGCCCATCGTAAAGCATAATCATCTCTTGCATGCACATCTGCTCCAGCATCGAGCAGATATTGGACATAGTCGGTTTTACCTTCTTGAGCGCAAATCCAGAGAGCGTCATCGAGATTATAGTCACATCCTCGAGACTTAACGAATTTCTTGATTTCAGGAAGAAGGCCTATGCCGAGATCTGAAATTGGATCCGAGTCCTGCACGAACTTCTCATCTAAACTCTCTTTAACTCGTTTTCTTTTTTCTTTAGCGATATGATCCTTTAAAAGCTTAACCACTTTCTCATGCCCCTTTTC
>Ga0172371_10003906_pt1 | contig 22942 bp, 15 predicted proteins | sample Lak12m_FD_114543 | JGI IMG/M metagenome (GOLD analysis project Ga0172371, IMG submission 114543) | Freshwater microbial communities from Kabuno Bay, South-Kivu, Congo - kab_022012_12m | ecosystem: Environmental > Aquatic > Freshwater > Lake | place: Democratic Republic of the Congo: South-Kivu...
ATTGACGCAACTGGGCTTTATGTTTTCCCCGGTTTGATTGATATGCATGTGCATCTGAGGGAACCGGGATTTGAATATAAAGAGACAATAAAAACGGGAACTCTGGCTGCTGTTAAAGGAGGCTTTACAACAGTCTGCGCCATGCCAAACACAAACCCCGTTAATGACAATTCAAGCGTGACGGATTTTATCATCAGGAAGGCTATTCAGGAGGGCGCATGCACTGTCTATCCGATAGGCGCCATAACAAAGGGCCAGAAAGGCGATGAACTTGCGGAGATGGGAATAATGCATTCCGAGGGCTGTGTCGCATTCTCCGATGACGGCAATCCTGTGATGAGCAGCCTTGTCATGAGGCGGGCCCTGGAATATGCAAAGGCATTCAATGTGCCGGTAATCTCTCATTGCGAGGATATGAATCTTTCAGAGGGCGGCGTAATGAATGAGGGATTGCTTGCGCTTACGCTCGGATTAAGAGGAGCGCCTTCCGGAGCTGAGGAGATAATGGTGGATAGGGATATTGCGCTTGCCGAACTTACAAATGGGAAACTTCACATAGCCCATGTATCAACAGAAGGCTCTGTGAGGATGATTAGGGATGCAAAAAAAAGAGGGATTAAAGTGACTGCGGAGACATGCCCTCATTACTTCAGCATTACCGAAGATGCGGTAAAAGGGTATAACACAAATGCGAAGGTGAATCCGCCGTTGAGGACTCAGAAAGACATCGATGCGATAAAACAAGGTTTAAAGGACGGAACTATTGATGTGATTGCAACAGATCATGCGCCGCATCACAGGGACGAAAAAATGAGGGAATTCGATTATGCGCCTTCCGGCATATCAGGGCTTGAGACAGCGCTGAGCCTAAGCTTGAAACTTGTGGATGAAGGTGTTTTGAGCGTGACTCAGCTTGTAGAAAAAATGGCAGTAAATCCTGCTAAGATTTTAAGAGCAAATAAAGGCTCGCTGAAGATTGGCTCAGAAGCGGATGTGGTTATAGTTGACGCAGATAAAGAATTTAAGGTTGAGGCTGAGAAATTTATATCTAAAGGCAAGAATACGCCTTTTGAGGGATGGGTTTTAAAGGGTATGCCTGTTCTGACGATATGCAAAGGAAGGATATATGAGTAAGGCATTGTTGGTTCTTTCGGACGGCGTTGTTTTTGAAGGCGAGGGGTTCGGCGCGGAAGGCGAGGCCCTTGCCGAGGTTGTCTTTAATACATCCATGACAGGTTATCAGGAGATACTCACTGATTCTTCATACAAAGGCCAGATTGTAACGATGACGTATTCGCAGATTGGAAATTACGGCGTGAATGAAGAGGACATTGAATCTCAGGGCGGAATAAAGGCAGAGGGTTTTATCGCTAAAGAGGTTTGCGAATTTCCTTCTAACTGGCGTTCTCAGACAACCCTCTCAGAGTATATGAAGAAGTCAAATGTTGTCGGAATTCAGGGAATTGACACAAGGGCCATGACAAGGCATCTGAGAAATCACGGCGCGCAGATGGGAATAATATCAACAATTGATTTAAATCCCGAAAGCCTTCATAAAAAAGTTAAAGAGCATCCCGGCATCTCGGCATTTGATTTTGTGAAAGAAGTTACGACAAAAAAACAATATAAATGGGAAGAGGGCTGCTGGAAGGGATGCCCTCTAAGTATCAAAGAATCAAAGTATCAAAGTATCAAAGACTCTGACCCTCTGACACTTGGACGCTCTGACACTCTGAAGAAAGTGGTTGTTTATGACTTCGGCATAAAGTTCAATATCCTGCGAAACCTTGTTGAGGCGGGTTTTGAGGTAACGGTTGTTCCGGCGCAAACACCTGCTGAGAAGGTTCTTGAGATGAACCCTGACGGAATAATCTTAAGCAACGGCCCCGGCGACCCTCAGACAGTTACTTACGCGATTGAAAGCGCAAAAAAACTCATAGGCAAAAAGCCGATATTCGGGATATGCCTCGGCCACCAGATTTTAGGCCTTGCCCTTGGAGGAAGGACTTATAAACTTAAATTCGGGCATCACGGAGGCAACCATCCTGTAAAAGACATGAAGACAGGAAAGGTTGAGATAACTTCGCAGAACCATAATTACTGCGTTGATATTAATAGCGTAAAGGGACAGGCAAGGTTAACGCACAAAAATCTTTTTGACGGCTCTGAAGAGGGCATGGAGCATGTGGAGCTTCCGATATTTTCTGTCCAGCACCATCCCGAGGCAGGCCCCGGCCCCAATGACTCCGCGCATCTTTTTAAAAGATTCAGGGAGATGATAGAGGGGCGCGGATAGGTGAGAAAAAAGCGAAAGGGATTTTCTTATACGGTAAGCAAAGAACAATTGGAAGAGTATGGCAAATGGCCTATTGAAAAAAGGATGGAATGGCTTTTCTGGGGAAATAAAATGCGGAAACTTTTACCTAAGAAAACGATTGAGATTCAGGAATTGTTTAGGGAAGGGAAGATATAACTGAAACCTATGACAAAGAATAAGACCATCAATGTAAAAGGAACTGAGATTATCGTTATCAGTTCGCGCGACAATGATTACATTTCTCTAACGGATATTGCCCGTTATAAGGATTCGGAGAGAACCGATTACATCATACAAAACTGGCTGCGAAATCGTAACACCATTGAACTGCTTGGATTTTGGGAGATGCTCTACAATCCAGATTTTAAACCCATCGAATTCGATGGGTTTAAAAAGCAAGCGGGGTTAAATAGCTTTACCCTTACTGCGAAACAGTGGATTGAAAAGACGAATGCAATCGGAATCATCTCAAGGGCGGGAAGATATGGAGGAACCTTTGCCCACAGAGATATTGCGCTTGAATTTGCATCATGGATTTCTATTGAGTTTAAACTTTTCCTCATCAAAGAATTCCAACGCCTCAAGGCAGATGAGAATGACAGATTAAAACTTGAATGGAACCTGCAGCGCACATTAGCGAAAATCAATTACCATATTCACACGGATGCCATCAAAGAAAATCTTATTCCGCCGGAACTCACTAAACAGCAAATAAACTTTGTTTATGCCAATGAAGCCGATATGCTAAACGTCGCGTTATTTGGAATGACTGCCAAGCAATGGAGAAATGCCAACGAGAAAGCTGAGGGAAACATTCGTGATGCTGCAAGTATTGAACAGTTAGTAGTGTTGAGCAACATGGAAAGTATTAATGCGGTTTTAATTCATCAGGGCTTGCCGCAAAATGAACGATTGATGCAACTCAATAAAATCGCAATAACGCAAATGAAATCGCTGATTTCCAGCAAGCAAATTGCGAAATTTAAAAAATAGATGTCATTCAATAGGACGAAAAGAAATTGCTCGATGATGTGAAGAAAAAGGGTAATCATGACTTTTAATTATGCAAACAAGAAGCGAAAAAGTCTTCCGAAGAAAACTATTGAGATTCAGGAAATGTTCAGGGAAGGGAAGATATAGAGGTCATTAATATATGCTGAAACAAATTAAATCCGACATATATCACCTTCTACATCCAAAGATGGCTTTCTTTCTTACGAGCGTAGGAAAGGGAGGAAAGCCGAATGTGATGACCTGCGCGTGGGGGACGCCTGTGAGCGAAGAGCCGCCGATTGTGATAGTGTGCGTCGCAAAGGAAGCATATACGGCAGAGCTGATAAAAAAGACTAAAGAATTTGCGATAAATATCCCGACTGAAAAATTCTTGAAGGCCCTGTGGATTTGCGGAAAGGCATCGGGAAGGGATAGAGACAAGTTCAAAGAGGCAGGGCTCAAGATTAAGAAGGCAAAGAAGATAAAAGCTCCCGTTATTGAGGGCTGCGCGGGTTTTATAGAGTGCAAACTATCGAAGGCAGTTGATGCGGGAGAGTGCTACGCATTCTTCGGAAATGTTGTATCCGCGTACGCGGACGATAAATATCTTGAAAAAGGACTATGGAAAGAGGAGGCTCGTATTCCATTACATCTTGGTGGAGCAAAGATAGTCTACTTTAAATAGTGTCAGAGGGTCAGAGTTAAAGAAGCAAAGAAATGGATAATAAAAAAGGATATAAAAAATTAAAGATATGGGAAAAGGCTCATATCTTTGCAATAGAAATCTATAAGGTTAGCAATAATTTCCCAAAAGAAGAACTGTACGCGTTGACCTCCCAGATTAAAAGGGCTGCTTTTTCTATCCCCCTGAATATAGTGGAGGGACATGCTAGTAATAGTAAAAAAGAATTTTTGAGCTTTCTTAATATAGCTAACAGGTCTTTAGTAGAAACAGATTATTTATTAGAAGTTGTAAGCGAACTAAGATTTATAAATGAAATAGAATATAAAAGATTGGAGGATTTGCGTGTTGAGATAGGGTTAATGCTAAATGCTTTTACTAAAAGCGTCAGACATAAACTTTGATACTTTGACCCTGTGATACTTTGACACTTAAAAACGATGCCAAAAAGAAATGACATTAAAAAAATATTATTAATCGGTTCCGGGCCTATTGTAATCGGCCAGGCTTGCGAGTTTGATTATTCCGGGACTCAGGCGTGCAAGGCCTTGCGCGAGGAAGGCTATAAGGTGGTTCTTATAAATTCCAATCCCGCGACAATCATGACAGACCCTGAGATTGCGGACGCCACTTACATAGAGCCGCTGACAGCGGACATTGTTGAGTTAATCATCAAAAAAGAAAAGCCGGATGTCCTGCTTCCGACAATGGGAGGGCAGACAGCGCTTAACCTTGCCGTTGAGCTTGCCGAAAGCGGGGTGCTCGAAAAATACGGCGTTGAGCTCATCGGAGCAAAACTTCCCGCAATAAAAAAGGCTGAAGACAGAGAGCTGTTTAAAGAGGCTATGGGGAAAATCGGGCTCGAGGTCCCTAAGAGCGCAAATATCAGCGGCATGAAAGACGGCATTGACGCGATTGAAGATATAGGATTTCCTAATATATTGAGGCCCTCGTTTACCCTCGGTGGAACCGGAGGCGGCATTGCATACAACATGGAAGAATACACAGAGCTTCTTGATAAAGGATTAAAACTGAGCCCTGTCCATCAGGTGCTTGTTGAGGAATCAGTTATCGGATGGAAGGAGTATGAGCTTGAGGTGATGAGGGACAATAAAGACAATGTTGTCATCATCTGCTCGATAGAAAATTTTGACCCGATGGGAGTGCATACTGGAGATTCCATCACTGTCGCGCCGGCGCAGACCTTGACGGACAAGGAATATCAGAGGATGCGCGACGCCTCTATTGCGATAATCAGGGAAATAGGAGTTGATACAGGCGGCTCAAATATCCAGTTTGCGTTAAACCCCAAAAACGGCAGGATGGTTGTAATAGAGATGAATCCGCGCGTTTCAAGGTCGTCCGCATTGGCGAGCAAGGCAACAGGATTCCCGATTGCAAAGATTGCGGCAAAGCTTGCAGTCGGGCTTACGCTGGATGAGATTCCAAATGACATAACAAAAGAAACTCCGGCGTCTTTTGAGCCAACGATTGATTATGTCGTGACGAAGGTTCCGAGATTCGCGTTTGAAAAATTCCCGGCCGCAGATGCCACTCTGACAACGCAGATGAAGTCGGTCGGAGAGGTGATGTCCATAGGCAGGACTTTTAAGGAATCTTTGCAAAAGGCGATAAGAAGCCTTGAAAACAGCACTTATGGTTTTGAAGAAATTGATACAACACCCGCAGCGCTGAAGGCAAAACTAAAGATCCCTAACTCTGAGAGGCTCTGGCATGTCGCGCAGGCGATGAGGAACGGCATGACCATTGATGAAATCCATGAACTCACATGGATAGACCCGTGGTTCCTTAATCACATGAAGCAGATAATGAGTGCAGAAGAAAAGTTGAAATTTGAAAGTGCAAAGTTCAAAGTTAAAAACGCCGAATTGACGGGAATATTACGTAAGGCCAAGGAATATGGTTTCTCGGACAGAAGGATAGCGGGGCTTACAGGGAAAAAAGAAGAGGAGATAAGAAGACTGAGAAATGAATTAGGGATAAAACCTGTTTATAAAATTGTGGACACATGTGCTGCGGAATTTGTCGCGCATACGCCTTACATGTATTCGACGTATGAGAAACCATCCTATAAAGTTGAAAGTGAAAAGTTAAAAGTTAAAAGTGAGGGAAAAAATCAAGATATAAATCCGCAACTCTCAACTCTTAACTCTCAACTCTTAACTCCTGAGGTTGAATCTGAAGCCAATCCTACCGATAAGAAAAAAGTCATTATTCTTGGCTCCGGCCCGAACAGAATAGGGCAAGGCATCGAGTTTGATTACTGCTGCGTTCACGCGGTATTTGCATTGAAGGAATTGGGATATGAAACAATAATGGCTAACTGCAACCCTGAGACAGTGAGCACTGATTACGACACTGCGGACAGGCTTTATTTTGAGCCTCTGACAATTGAAGATGTCCTCAGCATCATTGAGACTGAAAAACCCGAGGGCATTGTTGTCCAGTTCGGAGGGCAGACACCGTTAAAACTTGCCGTGCCTTTGGAGAAGGAAGGCGTAAAGATTCTCGGCACTTCGCCTGATTCCATAGACCGCGCAGAGGACAGAAAAAGGTTTAAGGAGCTTCTGCACAAACTAAATCTGAAGCAGGCTGAAAGCGACACTGCAATGTCTCCTGAAGACGCGGTAGTGATTGCAGGCAAGATTGGATACCCTGTTATGGTCAGGCCCTCGTATGTTCTTGGAGGAAGGGCGATGGAAATAGTTTTTGATGAGAATTCACTCCTTGATTACATGAAGAGGGCTGTGAAGGCATCGCCGGAGCACCCGGTTTTAATTGATAAGTATCTTGAGGGCGCTGTTGAGGTTGATGTTGATGCCATTTCAGACGGCGCTGATGTGATTGTCGGCGGGGTCATGGAGCATATTGAAGAGGCAGGCATACATTCAGGAGATTCTGCATGTTCACTTCCGCCATATTCTCTTAATAAGGCAATAGTTGATGAGATAAAAAGGCAGACAAAGGCTCTGGCAAAGGAGCTTAATGTCATCGGCCTTATGAATATCCAGTTTGCGGTCAAGGATAACGAGATATATATCATTGAAGTGAATCCGCGGGCGTCAAGGACTATACCTTATGTGAGCAAGGCAACAGGCGTTCCTCTGGCAAAACTTGCGGCTAAGGTTATGCTCGGCAAAACATTGAAGGAACTCGGGATTACAAAAGAAAAGGAGATAAAGCATGTTGCGGTAAAAGAGGCGGTGTTTCCTTTTGACAGGTTCAGCGGCGTTGACACAATACTCGGCCCTGAGATGAAATCTACCGGAGAGGTTATGGGTATAGACGAAGATTTCGGAATCGCGTACGCAAAGGCCCAGTTATCATCCAGCAACAGGATACCTTTGTCAGGCAGGATTATTTTAAGCGTGAGGGATGAAGATAAGGACGGAATATGCGATGTTGTGAAGAAACTCCTTGCGATGGGGTTTGAGGTTGTGGCAACGCGCGGCACAGCCCAACATCTTGCTGATAAGGGGATTGAGGTTCAGGTTGTAAATAAGGTAAAAGAGGGAAGGCCTCACATAGTTGATTTAATAAAAAACAAGGAAGCGAATTTCATCATCAACACGGTGAGCGATGCGCAGGCTCAAAGGGACTCAGCTTCGATACGCCAGAGCGCGCTTCAGTATCGCGTGCCTTATACTACTACGGTTTCAGGCGCAAAGGCAGTTGTCAATGCGATAGAGATGCTTCGAAAGAAAAGCATAAGCATAAAATCCATTCAGGAATACCACAAGGTATAAGAGCAGCCCTAGGAGGCTGCAACTGTCTTTCGGAACATCCAACCCAATTTGCCGCCGAACACCCTTTCGCTTTTTGCAGAGAATTTTTCTGTCGTTCTAAGGCCAATTCCGCTACATCCGCAAAACTCGCTTCGCTCAAACAGTTGCGGCTGTAACGCTCCATTAACCAAGAACGTCGACGAAAAATCTCTGATGCCGCTCAAAGGCATTCGGCGGCAATTATAGAAAAACGAGCCCGTTCCGCCGCAGGCGGATTGCCTCAAGTCAGTCACAGCCTACTGTTTTAAATCTCTAAATTATGCCCAATTTAGAGTAGTTTTTATGGTAAAATACAACGCTTTTCTTTAGGGTTAAAAAGCATTTATTTTTTGTTGTAAGAAAAGGAGAAAAATGGCAAGAGTTCCTGTAAGCATTGAAGAAGAAATGAAGGTGTCCTATCTTGATTACGCGATGAGCGTTATCATTGGCAGGGCGCTTCCTGATGTAAGAGACGGGCTTAAGCCCGTACAGAGAAGAATACTCTACGCGATGTTCAGAGAAGGGCTTCTTCCGAATAAAAAATACTCGAAATGCGCCGGTGTTGTGGGAGAGGTTTTAAAGAAATATCACCCGCACGGCGATAACGCTGTCTATGACGCCCTTGTCAGGCTTGCGCAGGATTTCAACATGAGATACCCGTTGATAGACGGACAGGGGAATTTCGGCTCTATAGACGGAGACCCTGCCGCGGCATACCGTTACACCGAGGCGAGGCTCGCAAAGCTTTCGGAGGAACTTCTTGCAGACATAGACAAGGAGACAGTTGATTTTATATCCAATTTCGATGAAACAACCGAAGAGCCGCTTGTTCTTCCGTCAAGGGTGCCGAATCTTATAGTAAACGGTTCCGCGGGCATTGCAGTCGGAATGGCGACCAATATTCCTCCGCATAATCTCGGCGAGGTTATAAACGGCCTCATTATGCTTCTTAATAATCCTGATGTTACGGTTAAAGACCTGATGACTGCGGTAAAGGGGCCGGATTTCCCTACCGGCGGTTTAATTCACGGGATGGAAGGAATAACTGACGCATATACCACAGGCAGGGGGCTTATTAAGGTAAGGGCCAAGGCAAGGATTGAGCAGGAATACAGGGGCGGAGAGAACATCATAATCACGGAGCTTCCTTATCAGGTAAATAAGGCAAGGCTTATAGAAAAAATTGCCGAACTCGTGAGAGAGAAAAGGATAGAGGGCATATCCGAGATACGCGATGAATCAGACAGAGAGGGCATAAGGGTTGTGCTGGACCTTAAGAGGGGCGAGATGGCGGAAGTTGTCCTGAATAACCTTTATAAGCATACTCAGATGGAATCCACATTCGGCATTATAATGCTGGCCATTGTTGGAGGGCAGCCTCAGGTGCTGTCCTTAAAGAAGATACTCAGCCATTTTATTCAGCACAGACGCGATGTCGTAATCAGAAGGACAAAGTTTGAACTCAGGAAGGCGGAAGAAAGGGCTCATATATTGGAGGGCCTTAAGGTGGCCCTCGATAATCTTGACGCCATCATCGCATTGATAAGAAAGTCCAAATCTCCCGAAGAGGCAAAACAATGCCTCATAAAAAATTATCCGTTGTCCGAGATACAGGCTCAGGCCATCCTTGATATGAAATTGCAGAGGCTCACAGGGCTTGAGCGCGAAAAGATAATGAAGGAATACGCTGACACATTAAAAGAGATTGAAAGGCTCAAATCAATACTCGGAAGCGATGTGCTTGTTTCAAAGATAATAAAAGACGAGCTTCTTGAAATCAAAACCAAGCACGCCGATGAAAGAAGGACCGAGATTTCAACCGAGCTGAAAGAGCTTACGATCGAAGACCTGATAACAGAGGAAGACATGGTTATCACGCTCTCTCATCAGGGTTACATCAAGAGAAATCCCTTATCTGCCTATAGAAGCCAGCGCAGGGGCGGAAAGGGGCTTATCGGAATGGAGACAAAAGAAGAAGATTTTGTTGAACAGCTTTTCATAGGTTCAACTCACGACTATATGCTCTTCTTTTCCAACCTCGGAAGGCTCTATTGGCTGAAGGTATATCAGATTCCCGAGGCCGGCCGTACTGCCAAAGGCAAGGCGCTTGTAAATCTTCTCCAGCTCTCTGAAGGCGAAAGGATTACGACAGCGCTCCCTGTGAGAGATTTTAAAGAGGCATTCCTTGTTATGTTCACAAAGAACGGCACGGTTAAAAAGACCGCTCTTGAAGAATACAGCAACCCGAGAGGAAAGGGAATAATAGCTGTCACTCTCGAAGACAAAGACGAGCTTATCGCCGTAAAAAAGACTGACGGCAAGAGCGACCTTATCATAGGCACAAAGAACGGGCTTTCTATACGCTTTAACGAAGAGGATGTCCGCCAGATGGGGCGTACCGCAAAAGGAGTTATAGGAATCCGCATTGTTAAGGGCGATGAAGTCGTCTCTGCAGAGGTTGCGGAAGAAAGAACTTATCTCCTTACCGTTACGGAAAAAGGGCTCGGCAAACGAACCAAGATAGAGGAGTATCGTATTCAGGGGAGAGGCGGCAAGGGCGTTATATCCATAAAGACTATAGAGAAGGGCGGAAAGGCTGTAGGGCTAATGCAGGTGCGTGACGAGGATGAGATAGTCATGATCACGAATTCAGGCAAGCTCATCAGGACTACCGCGATCAACATATCCCTGCAGGGAAGGAATACGCAGGGAGTAAAGCTTATGGATGTTGACGCTGAAGATAAAATCGTAAGCATCAGCAAAATCGTTGAAAAGGACTGATTTGCAAAAAGCCACAGGCAAAATAGTAAGGGTTCCTCTTTATTTCCTGAGCTTTGTGGTTATCATTCTGCTCTTTGCTTTTCTGACTTTTAAACTGCTGAGTTTCAGCAGGACTGTTGATGTGCCTGACGTTTCAGGGAAAAGCCTTATTGAGGCCAATGAGATCCTGAGTAAAAAAGGGCTCAACCTGAAGATTGACGGTGAAGATTATAATGCCGATGTTCCGGCGGGGCATATAATAAGGCAGGATTTGCCGTTTGCAAACAAGGTAAAGGAACAGCGCAGCGTAAGGGTTGTCGTAAGCAAGGGGCCGGGAGCCCAGTCTGTTCCATCGGTTACCGGAGAAACACTAAGCAAGGCAGAGGCAATATTCTTACAAAATGGCCTAAAGGTCTCAAAGATAATTCGCGTGCACTCAAATTCAGTTGAAAAAGATGTGGTCATAGCGCAGAAACCCGCCGGGGGTGAAAATCTCGCTGATAAGATTACGCTCATCGTAAGCTCGGGGCAATACGAGACGGTTTATTACGCTCCAGATTTTCAGGGGATGAAAAAGGAAGAGGCTGTGCAGCTTGCTGAAAAGCTCGGCTTAAAGGCAAACGCCGCAGGCTCCGGAGAGATTATAAAATCCCAGAAGCCCAAGCCCGGAACTCAGGTTAAGGCCGGGGATGCGGTTTATATGCAAACAGAAGAGGAATAGCTTTTTTACAATGTAATGCGAACAAAATCATTCATTAAGGGATAAAATGAAACAAGTTGTCATTGAAAATCCTATTTTGAACTCGCCTTATAAAGAGCCGACCCGCCACTTTAAGTTTACCGAAGAAGGAATAACGAATGAGATAATCGAAGCCCGCAGAATCAGTTCCTACTTTATGCCTATCGCAAAACCTAAGAAGAAAGGCAAACAGCTTTCTCTCGATACGGAATGGACAGAAGACCGCATAGAGGAAAATAAAGAAATCAATCAGATCAGGGATAGAGTCGCGCTCTGGCGCAAGAAGGATTACTACGGCGTAACAAAAACAACTCGATTCCTGCTCGATTACTGGAATAACCCTGAACGCGAAAAGAAATTATTTTTCTGCCAGATAGAGGCTCTTGAGACTATTATTTATATCACTGAGGTTGCAAACAAACACGGCGACTCATGGATTGAAAATGCAATCAGGCAGGCCAATCAGGATGCAAATCCACTTTTAAACAGGATTGCCTTTAAGATGGCTACGGGCAGCGGTAAAACAGTTGTTATGGCGATGCTTGTCGCATGGCATGCCTTAAACAAATTTGCAAATTCGCAGGACGCACGGTTTTCCGATACATTTCTTGTCGTAACTCCGGGTATCACAATTCGCGATCGTTTGAGAGTCCTCTTGCCGAATGACCCCAACAATTATTATGCCCAGCGTGATATTCTTCCGCCTGATTTATTGGCTGAGTTAAATAAGGTGAAGATCATCATAACCAACTTTCATGCCTTTAAACCGAGAGAGAAATCCGATGCAGCAAGGCTTACAAAGAATATTTTAAAATCTAACGGCGCATTTACAGAAACGCCCGATGAAATGGTTCGCCGCGTCTGCCGTGAGCTTGGCTCAAAGAAGAATGTCACAGTCATAAACGACGAAGCCCATCACTGTTACCGCCGGAGAGCCGGAGGCGAGGAGGAAAAAATCACGGGCGAAGAGCGCAGAGAGATTGAGAAGCGGGATGAAGAAGCGCGCATCTGGATTTCCGGTTTAGAGGCAATAAAAGAAAAGATAGGCATTAAATCTGTCTATGACCTTTCCGCAACACCTTTCTTTCTTCGCGGGTCAGGTTATCCGGAAGGCACTCTATTCCCATGGGTAGTATCGGATTTTTCCCTTATAGATGCGATAGAATCAGGAATCGTTAAAGTCCCTCGCGTACCTGTTGCAGATGACCAGATGACAGGCAATTACCCGACTTACAGAGACCTCTGGCTTCGCATCCGTGAAGACCTTCCTAAAAAGGGCAGAAAGACTGCGGCTGTAAGCGGAGAGCCCAAACTTCCTGTCGAGCTTCAAGCCGCTCTTCATAGTCTCTACGGAAACTATGAAAAGGCATATAAACTTTGGGAGAAAAGCGGCAACGGCACTCCGCCTGTTTTCATTGTTGTCTGCAATAATACGAATGTCTCAAAGCTTGTATACGACTATGTATCGGGCTGGGAAAAAACTTTACCCGATGGAAGCACAGTTATAGTCCCCGGTCAATTAGCCATCTTTAACAATGAAAAGGACGGAAGGTGGAGCGACAGGCCAAATACGATTCTTATAGATAGCGAACAGCTTGAATCAGGAGAGGCGATGAGCGATGAATTCAAAAATATAGCTGCCATCGAGATCGAGGAGTTCAAGACTGAATACCGAAAGAGATTTCCCGGGCGCGATACGGAAAAACTGACAAATGAAGACCTTCTGCGTGAGGTAATGAATACAGTCGGCAAGCAGGGAAAGCTCGGCGAAAATATTAAATGCGTTGTGAGCGTCTCAATGCTTACAGAGGGATGGGATGCGAATACTGTAACGCACATCTTAGGCGTTCGGGCCTTCGGGACTCAGCTTCTCTGTGAGCAGGTTGTGGGCAGAGGGCTTCGCAGAATGAGCTATGTTACGAATTACAATGGGATGTTTGAGCCTGAATATGCCGAGGTTTACGGCGTCCCTTTCTCGTTTATCCCTTGCTCCGGTTCTACTAAAGAGCCAAAGCCGGGGCCGATTCCTACACGCGTGCGCGCATTGCCCGAGCGGGCGAATCTTGAAATAACCTTCCCGCGCCTTACCGGTTATCGTTATGAAATTCCGGAGGAAAAACTAAAGGCGACTTTTACGGATGAATCTAAATTTATCCTCAGCACACATGATATTCCGACAAAGGTTCAGCTTGATCCTATAGCAGGAGAATCGAGCATCCATACCCTCGATGACTTAAAGAAAAGGCGCGTTCAGGAGATTGCGTTTCTCCTTGCAAAGCTGACTCTTGAGAATCATTTTCAGGACGATGACGGAAATATCAAGCCCTATCTTTTCCCGCAGGTTCTTGATATAACAAGGCAGTGGATTGATGAATGCGTGGTCTGCCACGACAATACATTCCCGCAATTATTGCTTTTGATCAAGTTTGCTCATAACGCGGCAGACCGCATCTACCGCTCAATCGTTAAGTCGTCTGATAAGAGTCAGGCATTAAAGCCGGTCTTGAAATCTTACGATATGCTTGGCACAACAAAGTATGTAGATTTTGATACGATCAGGGCAGTCTATCCGACGACCTTGAGTCATATCAGCCATGTTGTAGCTGATACAGATTCATGGGAGCAGAAACTTGCCCAATCATTGGAAGATATGGAAGGGATTATCTCCTATGTGAAAAATCAGAACTTGGGATTTACGATACCATACACTTTTGACGGAGAAGAAAAAAACTATTTGCCTGATTTCATTGTAAGGCTGAGATTAAATGATAAAGATATTCTCAATCTCATCATCGAAGTTACAGGCGAAAAAAAGAAAGACAAAGAGGCAAAGGTTGCAACAGCAAAAGACCTCTGGATTCCGGCTATCAATAATCATGGCGGTTTCGGCAGGTGGGAATTCCTTGAGATAACAGACCCGTGGAATGTAAAAAATACGATAAGGGAATTTTTGAAAAAGCTTTAAACGAATGAAAAAGAAAATAGCAGAAACAAAAAAAGTGTCATCAATATACGGCAGGATAAGGGAGATTCTCGAAACAGCCCGCAGCGCTGCCTATCGTGCAGTGAACTTCGCGATGGTGCAGGCATACTGGCATATTGGCAGAGAAATTGTGGAAGAAGAGCAGAAAGGCAAGGCAAAGGCGGAATATGGCGAGAATCTGATTAAAGAGTTATCAGAACGTCTGGCAAAAGAATTTGGAAAAGGTTTTGATAGCCGAAACCTTTGGTTTATGCGGAGTTTTTACCAATCGTTTGAGATTATGAACGCAGTGCGTTCACAATCTCTATCCGGTAAGATTCATCACGCAGTGCGTGATGAATCTCAAAAAGGCCACGCAGTGCGTGACGAATTGCCTGTTGTTCGTCCGGAACTTTCATGGACTCATTACCGGCTGCTCCTGAAAGTTGAGCGTCCTGATGTCAGAAAATTCTATCTGGATGAGTGCATAGCAGCCAACTGGTCAACACGCCAGCTTGAACGTCAGATAAACTCTTTTTATTACGAGCGGCTTCTTTCGAGCAGGCAAAAGACTCCGGTTAAAAAAGAGATTCAAAAACTTGAGCCCTCTCTAAAACCGGAAGATATTATAAAAGACCCCTATGTTCTTGAATTCCTCAATGTAAAGGATAATATCCGGTTTCGCGAAAAAGACCTTGAAGGAGCATTAATCGGAAAATTACAGGAATTCCTGCTCGAACTCGGCAAGGGCTTTTCCTTCGTGAGCAGGCAGCAGCGCATTTCAGCAGACGGAGACCATTTCTATATTGACCTCGTGTTCTATAACTACCTGCTGAAATGCTTTGTTCTTATTGATTTAAAAATCGGCAAGCTTACCCATCAGGACATCGGGCAGATGGATTTCTATGTCCGTTATTATGAAAACGAGATGAGGGCAGAAACAGACAACCCGACAATCGGTATAATACTCTGTTCGGAGAAGAACGATACTGTTGTCAAATATTCTGTCCTGAACGAGAATAAGCGGCTTTTTGCCTCAAAATACAAGCTATACCTTCCTACCGAGAAAGAGCTGAAAGAAGAACTGGAGCGCGAGAAAAGATTGCTTGAGATGGAGCTTAAACTGTTAAAATCAAGAGGCAAAAAATAAGAGGGTAAGATGGCAAAGAAAAAACCTGCAAAAAATTCTATCGAGAGCTTAAAGCACAAAGACAAGCGCAAGAACATCCCTACTGCCGAATTGCAGAACTTTGTAAAAGAGGATGAGATAAAGCCGAAAAAGGTTCTCTATCCCCGCGACCAATCGCTCGATCCTCAGCTTGTCTGGAAGGGCAAAGACGAGCAGGATCAAAAAGACTTGGAAGTCCCTGCCGTGCCTGTTTATATTCAGGAAAAAATCCATCCGCAGGTCTTGATAGAGGATTTAAGAAGGTTTGATGAAAAGGAAAGGCCTGCTCCGCAGACAAATCTTTTTGCCGATTTCAACGGGATTGAATTTGAAGACCTGATAGATTTTTATCAGCACGAGCAGAACTGGTCTAATAGGATGATTCTTGGCGATTCGCTTCTTGTGATGAATTCCCTTGCCGAAAAAGAAGGGCTTAAAGGCAAAGTCCAGATGATATATTTTGACCCGCCTTACGGTATCAGGTTCGGCTCGAACTGGCAGGTCTCGACAAGAAAGCGCGACATCAAAGACGGCAAGGCAGAAGATTTGACAAGACAGCCCGAGCAAATCCGCGCCTTCCGCGACACATGGGAGCTTGGCATTCATTCTTACCTTGCGTATCTCAGAGACAGACTTGTGATTGCAAGAGAACTGCTCACAGAAACAGGCTCTGTTTTTGTCCAAATCGGAGATGAGAATGTTCATCTTGTCAGATGCTTGATGGATGAGGTGATGGGAAGCGAGAATTTTGTATCAAAGATTATATTTAAAACAACCGCAGGCAAAGGAAGCGCAATTTTAGATAATATTTACGACATGATTCTTTGGTATGCAAAGGATATTAGTAGGGTTAAATATAGACAGTTGTTTGCTGAACGAGATTCGCTTGAGGATAATCTGAGATATAATCTGCTTGAAACTAATGATAGACTAATTCAAAAACTCTCTCAAGATCAGATTGAAGGAAAAGAAGGAATCCCTGAGGGTAAACGGTTTAGAATAACTGCTCTTAATTCGCAGGGTGAGACAGATGGTGAAACATCAGAGCCATTTGAATGGAAAAGTGAAATATTTCACCCACCGACAGGAAGACATTGGTCAGTTAGAAAAGAAGGACTCAAAAATCTTGACAGATTAAACAGGCTAATTGTAGAAGGTAAGAACCTATGCTATAAAAGATATTTAAATGATTATCCTGTAGCACACATTAAAAATATTTGGATGGATACTGGCGGTGGCGCTCTTGTTCACGAAAAGGTTTATGTAGTTCAAACTACAACTAAAGTCATTGAACGCTGTCTTCTTATGACTACTGATCCAGGAGATTTAGTGCTTGATCCCACTTGCGGAAGCGGGACGACTGCTTATGTCGCGGAGCAGTGGGGCAGGCGGTGGATCACGGTTGACACATCGCGCGTTGCGCTCGCGCTTGCGCGCACGCGCATCATGTCCGCAAAGTATCCGTATTACATCCTTGCCGATTCAGCGGAAGGGATTGAAAAAGAGGCGGAGGTAAGTAGTCTGTCATTCCCGCTTGTCGGGAATCCTTCTGGGAAGAAAGACTCCGGACAAGCCGGAGTGACCAAAAAGACTGAGGGTGACATAAAGAAAGGCTTTGTCTATAAGCGCGTTCCTCACATCACCCTTAAATCCATAGCCAACAATCCCGACATCAAAGAGGGCATGAGCCGAGAAGAAATTGACGCTGCGATTGCAAAACACGCTGATACAGAAATCCTCTATGACCAGCCATACACAGAAAACAAGCGCATCCGCGTAAGCGGGCCTTTCACAGTCGAAAGCCTCTCGCCGCATAGAATTTTATCAGCAGACGAGGAGAGACCGAGGTCTGAAAAATCGCCAGAAAAGACATCGGGACACGGCCAGTTTGAGACGATGATCCTCGACAACCTGAAAAAGGCAGGCGTTCAAAACACAATCAAAAATGAGAGATTAAAATTTGACAATCTCGAAACCTTTGCAGGGCTTTATATTCAGGGCGAAGGCGAATATACAGAGTCAGGTCAATCAAAAAGAGTTGCAATATGTATTGGTCCTGAGCATGGCACAGTAAGTCCTGAGCTTGTAAAAGAGGCAGCAAAAGAGGCAATGAAGGGCGCAGGTTTTGACCTTCTAATCGTCTGCGGGTTTGCCTTTGACCCTCATGCGAACGAGGTTGCCAAACAATTTGCGCCAGAGTCATCAAAAAAGTCCAAAGAATCTGTTATCGCAGAAAGCATTCGCAAATATGGAAAGCTCACAGTCCTTCTTGCAAGGATGAATCCCGACCTTGCAATGGGAGATGAGCTTTTAAAGAAAACAGGCGCGGGGAATCTATTCATGATTTTCGGTGAGCCGGATATAAAGATTGAAAAACTGAAGGATAATATGATGACTATTGAGATAAAAGGGCTCGATGTCTATGACCCGACAACAGGCCAGATAAGAAGCCGTTCTACAGACGACATTGCCTGCTGGTTCATTGATACGGATTATAATGAAGAAAGCTTTTTTGTCAGGCACGCATATTTCAGCGGCGCGGACGAGCCTTACGAAAAACTAAAGAAAGCTCTCAAGGCAGATATAGACGAGTCAGCTTGGTCAACAATCTATTCAACAAAAAGCAGGCCGTTCCCCATGCCTAAAACAGGCAAAATAGCAATTAAGGTCATCAATCACTATGGCGATGAAGCGTTGAAGGTTTACGAGGTTAAAAGATAGAACGTCTTGTTTCAAAACAAGCATTAGTTTAAGATAAATAACTTACGATTCTTCGGAGGGAATAATAATGGTAAAGATTGCGCCGTCCATACTTTCAGCCGATTTTATGAGGCTCGGTGAGGAGATAAAGGCAGCTGAGACTGCGGGCATTGACATGTTTCATATAGATATAATGGACGGACACTTTGTGCCGAATATAACCATAGGCCCATCGGTTGTCGAGGCTATCAAAAAGATAACAATGGTTCCGCTCGACGTGCATCTTATGATTGAAGAGCCGGACAAATATATTGGTGATTTTATAAAGGCAGGGGCGGATTATCTTACGGTGCATTTTGAGGCTGCAAGGCATCTGAATAGAACAATTAACAAAATTAAAGAAAGCAAAGTGAAGGCAGGAGTGTCGCTGAATCCCGCTACTCCGCTTGGAAGCATTGAGGATATTCTTCAGGATGTGGATTTTGTTCTCCTTATGTCCGTTAATCCCGGATTCGGAGGGCAGAGTTTTATCCCTAATGTGATAGATAAGATTAAGGCATTAAAGAAAATGATTTTGAAAAGGCGCCTTAACACGCTCATTGAGGTTGACGGCGGCGTAAAGCCGGACAACGCGAAAAAGGTTGCGGCTGCGGGGGCTGATATGCTTGTCATGGGCTCGGCATTTTTCAATTCAGAGGATTACGTTTCTCTTACAAAAAAATTGCGGAAAATACTGGCATGAAGGCAGAAAGATTTTTTCAAAGGGCAGAGGAATTAAAAAACAAGGCTAAATACAAAGACGCCCTGACACTCTTCAAGTGCGCCAAAAAGGCATACGGCAAGGACCCTGAGGGAAGGCTTCGCTGTCTTATGTCCATCGGAGACGTTTATCGCATGACCGGAAAATATGGCCTTGCGAGCGGGAATTATTCCGATGCCATAAAAATCAGCAGGGTGTTGAAAGACGCGACAGCGATGGTAGATGCTGAGATGGGGCTTGGGCTTTCAGTGAGGGGGCTCGGAAATTGGAAAGAGGCGCTTAAGATGTTTTCCGGCGCTGAAAAAGTATACAGGAAAAATAAAGACAAAGAAGGAATGGCCTTTGCGTCATGGGCAAAGGCAGGCGCGTTCCGTATCAAAGGAGATGTGCAAGCATCCCTTAAATCATACAAGGAATCGCTCGGATTGTTTAGAGCACTCAAAGATAAGCCGGGAATCGGATATAACCTTTGCGGGCTTGGCGGCGCAAGCAGGGTGGCAGGATTGTTCTCCGATTCACTGAAATACTACACGTCCGCGAATAAATTATTTTCAGAATTAAGGGACACTTTCGGAATAGCGTATTCTCACTGCGGCATGGGGAATGCCTTAAGGATGAAGACAGATTATTCGGGCGCTCTAAGGCATTTCAAAAAGGCTTCGGTTCTTTACGGAAAGATTGGCGACATTGTCAGTTTTTCGTATACGCTCTGGAGTCTCGGAAAGACGCACACCATGCTCGGCAATCTCGATGAAGCTGAAGCATATTTAAAAAAGGCTATGGGGTTTTTTAAAAAGACAAAAGACCCGAGGGGGATTATATACTGCAAGCTTGGGAAGGGCGAGGTAGATTTTCTGCGCGGCAGGCGTTCTTCGGCGCTCGCGAATTTCAGGTCTGCGCTAAAAGATTCACAATCCCACGGTTTTTCTGTTGAGGGGTGCCATGCGGCTGCATTGTTGTCTTACATAAGCGGAAAGACGGGGAATCAATGTTATAATAAGATTGGGGTGAAACTGAAGTTCCAGTCCATACCGTTTAATATTCCGTAGGAAGAATTTAGAGTTAAAAGTTAAAAGTGCAAAGTTACAATTTAAAAATCAAAAATTTATTCTCCAATTTTGAATTTTGCTTTTTGCATTTTGAATTTTACGGCGGAGGCCGCGGATGAGGGTTCTGAATCTTCCTAACGCGCTAACAATAGCAAGAATAGTAATAATTCCTGTTTTTATAATAGCGATAATCTATAAAAAGTATGATTACGCGCTTTACCTGTTTATAATTGCCGCGTTAACAGACGCCCTTGACGGGTTTATTGCAAGGCGTACCAATCAGAAGACAGAGCTCGGGACATTACTGGACCCGTTGGCTGACAAGTTTCTGCTGGTTACGTCTTTTATAATCTTTTCGATAAACGGATGGGTGCCGAAGTGGCTGACCATAACAGTGATAAGCAGGGACATTATCGTTGTGATAGGATGGATTCTTGTTTATCTTATAACCGGTACGTCAAATGTAAAACCGACGAGAACGGGAAAGGCTGCCATAGCCATGCAGTTGATACTTTTATGCTATGTGCTCCTTGATATAAATATAGGGATTCTCCCTGACATACAGGGAGCGCTTATCTGGATTACGGCAGCGCTGACGATTATTTCCGGGCTGCACTATATTTACAGAGGTTTTAAATTAACACATGCTGAATAAATGCGGAATTGAAATAGACACAATTGCAAAGGGGAGCCTTTCAGAGGCAGCCGGCCTTCTGCCGGGAGATTTATTGCTTTCCGTGAACGGCAACAGGCTTAACGACAGCATAGACTTTATGTTTCACAGGAACGAGCCTGAGCTTAATCTCGCAGTGATGAGGAGGGGCAAAAAGATACCGGTAAAGGTTACGCAGAATGAGGCGGAAACCCTTGGAATCATGGTTAAGCCGTTCAGGATGAAAAGGTGCACCAATAACTGTATATTCTGTTTTGTCGCACAGCTTCCAAAGGGATTGAGAAAATCCCTCTATATAAAAGATGAAGACTACAGGATGTCTTTCCTTTACGGAAATTATATTACCCTCACCAACCTTAGCGCGCAGGACAAAAAGAGGATAGCGGAGCAGCGCCTGAGCCCGCTTTACATATCAATTCATTCAACCAATAAGGCTGTCAGGAATATGATGCTCGGCAATCAGAGGGCTTGCGATGTTCTAAAAGAGCTTAAGTTTTTCAAGGAAAACAAGATTAGGATGCATGTCCAGATTGTGCTTTGCCCGGGATGCAATGACGATAGGGAACTTCAGAAAACAATAAGAGACCTTTACGGTTTTTATCCCTATGTGTCCTCAATCGCCGTTGTGCCTGTGGGGCTTACAATGCACAGGAAGCAGATGCTTAAACCTATTGTCAAAGAGGATGCGATAAAGGCTATAGAAATTATTGATTCATTTCAGAAGCGGTTTAAAAAGAAGCACGGGGTATCTGTTGTTTACGGTGCAGACGAGCTGTACATAAAGGGAGGGGTAAATTTTCCCGCGTTAAGCGAATATGGCGAACTGCCTCAGATAGAAAACGGCGTGGGTTTGGTTCCGCTATTTATATCTCAGGCAAAGAAAGTCAGCAATCAGTCTATGACCCATGGGCTTTCAGCTCTTAGCTCTCAGAAAAAGAAGTTTATCACTTTCACGGGCATGTCTTTTTATCCTTATCTCAAGAAATTTACCGACAGGCTTGAAAAAGAGGGCATAAGCATAGATGTTATGCCAGTTGAAAACAGTTTCTTCGGAAAGTCTGTGACAGTCACAGGGCTTCTTACCGGAAGGGATATTATAAAGGCATTATCCGATAAGACAGACGGATGCGACTGCCTGCTTATCCCCGATATCGTTCTGAGAGAGGGCGAGGGCATGCTTCTGGATGACACCACAAAGGAAGATATTGAAAACGCGCTTGGCATAAAGGCGATGGTTATTGAATCTACGCCGGAAGGTTTAATAAAGGGAATGTCTACATGACTTGTAGAGGAGGCGGTATGTGCAAAATAAGCGGAAAGACTAAGGTGCTTGGTTTGTTCGGATATCCTGTTGAACACAGCCTTTCGCCTGCGATGCACAACGCGGCCTTTGAAAAACTCGGGCTCGATTGCTGCTATGTGACGTTTTCTGTTAAGCCTGAACTTTTAAAAGACGCTGTAAACGCAGTCAAGGCTCTCAATCTTGCTGGCGTGAATGTAACAGTCCCTCACAAGGAAAAGGTGATCCCTTTTCTCGATGAAGTTGATAAAGAGGCCGCTTTCATAGGCGCGGTAAACACGATAGTTAGTAAAAACGAAAAGCTCAAAGGTTATAACACTGACGGCAGGGGATTCATGAAGATGTTGTCAGAGGCAGGCATTAAAGTAAAAAATAAAAATGTTCTCGTAATAGGCGGGGGCGGGGCGTCAAGGGCGATAGGATATTATCTTTGCCAGAATGCTGCGAAATTGTTTTTGTATGATATAGATAAGAAGAAGGCCGAAAAGCTTATAGGGGATTTGAATAAGATTAGAGGGAATGTGTCTTTATTCAGCTATCCCCGCCTCGGCGGGCAAGAGCTATCTAATATAGATGTAATTATAAATGCGACTCCATTGGGATTGAAGAAGGGCGACCCGCTGCCTGTTGATGTGAAATTGATAAATCGCAGGCACATAGTCTGTGATTTGATTTATAAAAATACTCCTTTGCTTCAGCAAGCTTCAAAGAAAGGGTGCAAGACCCTTAATGGACTTGGAATGCTTTTATGGCAGGGAGTTTTTGCGTTTGAATTGTGGACCGGCAAAAAACCGCCTGTTGAAGTGATGAGGAAAGCGCTGGTTAGGAAGATTGGGTAGGCAAATTTTGTAATAATGTACGCTGTCCCTATTTATTAAAAAAATCTTTTAAATCAGCTACGCCGAATAGGTTCTATCCTATATTGCACTGACTATATAATGTGTGGTATATTGTGTAATAAGATGTGTGAAAGGAGGCGGCTATGCCGACAAATCTTGCGATAGACGAAAAACTGTTGGAAGAGGCGTTAAAGGTGGGCGGGTTAAAGACTAAG
>Ga0172371_10003909_pt1 | contig 22931 bp, 23 predicted proteins | sample Lak12m_FD_114543 | JGI IMG/M metagenome (GOLD analysis project Ga0172371, IMG submission 114543) | Freshwater microbial communities from Kabuno Bay, South-Kivu, Congo - kab_022012_12m | ecosystem: Environmental > Aquatic > Freshwater > Lake | place: Democratic Republic of the Congo: South-Kivu...
ACAAGCCGTTCCACATATGCCCTGAGCACTTGGGGTGGCATGCATACTGCTGCGAGAAGTGCAAGACCGCCGGTTATGCCCGGGGTAACCGATCACTCTAAGGGGGATTGAGCGGCAGGGGCCCGTGAGATGATCGGGGGAGGCCGGGAGCGCCGCGGTAATGGCGGGCCATTCCTTGGAACATGTGAGGGGGTGGAATTCGGGCGTGGCGTTTCGTCCGCGTTGCCAGCGGCGCTGGTGCTGAGGCTGGCGACGACGAGGCTGTCGCCGGGATGCTGGTGTGCGGACGAGTCGGTCGTGCCGCCGAGACGGAATGCGGGGGGAACAAAGAAGAGGAAGAACAAGAGCGCCACGGCCGCAGCGACAGTTCGGAGTGCAGGCTTGTGGGATGGATGTCGAGGCGAGGGGGTTCGGCCGGTTGACGTGTCGGCCTCGGTCGGCGGATGGTGCTGTGGTGGTGCGTCGAGTTGTGCGCGGGCTTGCGCCTTTTCGACGGGCGGCGGCTCGCCGAAGAGAAGAGCGTGTGGGTCAAGGTTCTTGTCGACAGCCAGACGGTCGAGAGCATCCTTTAGCGCTGCGGCAGGGTCGCCGCCGCGCAGAGCCAGAGTGTTGAGAACGCTGGCCAGGACTTCGCGGGTCTTTCGCCCTTTGTCTCCTTGGGAGCCGAAGCTCACCTTGCGGGCGATGACGGTGGGACGCAGCTCACGCTCGGCGGTGTTGTTATGCGCGGGTACTCGGCGGTCGTCCGCCCAGTGGTACATCTTCTCCTTGTTGGTCCGGAAGATGTCCTGGTAGGTCCGAATCGCTTCGTCGTTGGCGTCGGCCTCCATTGCCGCCATGATCTTGAGCTTGAGCGCAGCCGCTTTCCGGTAGAACTGGGCATCGGAGATGCTCCGCCCTCTCAGCTTGATGGTGTCCTTCCGGCAAGCGTGCATAACAAGGGGTGCGGAAGCGGACATCTTCTTCCCGGGGCGGATTGCCATGTGCAGAGGGCTAAGATATGCTATGTTGGTCGCGGGCGACCAACTGTCGTGCTCGCGCCGACATGGAGCAGGGAAGATGTCCGAACCCAAGATCCCCATTCCCCATGAGGGCATCAGGGCCTTCTGTCAGAAGTGGAAGGTCCTCGAGTTCTCCCTCTTTGGGTCCGTATTGCGGAATGACTTCCGGCCCGACAGCGATGTCGACGTGCTTGTGGTAATCGCGGAGGGGGCGGAGTGGAGCCTCCTTGACATCGTCGAAATGAGCGAGGAGTTGGGCGCCCTGCTTGGCAGACGGGTGCACCTCGTGGAGAAGGAGTCCCTGGTCAATCCATTCCGGCGCAAGGAAATACTCGGCACACGGAAGGTGCTGCATGTCGCCGCTTGATCGGGACGCAGCGTATCTGTGGGACATGCTCGAAGCGGCCCGGGAGGTGACGGAGTTCGTCCGGTCGGTGCAGTACAACCAGTACCTTTCGGACAAGATGATGCGTCGGGCGGTGGAACGGAGCGTAGAATTGATCGGAGAGGCTGCCCGCCGCGTATCCGCGGAGTTCAAGGAACAGCATCCCGAAATCCCCTGGGGACTGATTGTCGGCCAACGGAACGTGCTCGTGCATGATTACGGAGAGGTGAGGCACGAGCGCATCTGGGCCGTGGCGGCGAATCGCGTGCCCGAGCTGATCGCCAAGCTCGAGTTTCTTGTGCCCGCGCCGCCCGAACAGGATGAAGATGCGTAGCAGGGGGGCCTCCCTTGCCAGCGCAGGCAATGATCCGCTCTGCCATCCGGCCTTGCCGGCAATGGTGTTTTCGCCGCTTGGCTCGACAGGGACTTCTTCGAGCAGGTCCGGATCGGTTCGTGCGGCGAGCTGGCCTGGGGAGAGAAGCTCGACCTTTGCCCGGATTCGCTTCACCTGAGAGTGACGGGCAAGAGTGCTGAAGACCTGTTTCCGTCACTTCGGCCCAAGGCTGCACGTGCCTGAGATCTGCAGGTTTCTCGGAATCGTTGTCAGGATGTTCCACGACGACCACAATCCTCCCCACTTCCACGCCGAGTAGCCCGTTCGGCGTGCCCGCACGTTTTCCATCGTTTCAGCTGTTCCAACGAAGAAGGATTACGGCGCCTTTGAACACCAATGTGTGGTTGGCTGAGGCGGGCGTTGCAGATGTGCCCCCGCACCACCTTGGAGATTGGAGATTGTGAGGAAAATTGCAGAACTGCAATTCTGTGATACGTTGAAGCGCTTGGCGTTGGAGTTGACAGGCTGAACCAATGCAATAGGAGGTGCTTGGGGCACGACGCAGACGTACGACGGCATCAAGTCTCAGCAAGGGTTCTCAATCGCAACGGATCAACGGATAGGATTCCAGCATATAAACCGGCTGGCATGGACAGAAGAATGAGACACCCAGGACAGACAATGCCCATATCTCACCACCGGCGGAAGCCGGTCTTCGACCGAGGCAGATGCCGTGAAGCTTGGCTGGCAGCGCTGCTGGTTTCAATTGGCGGCGCAGGTTGGCTGGCTTCGTGCGGAAACAACAGCGAGGGTGATTCTCCAGACGTTAACCAGCTACCGTTGACCGTCCAGGAATTCTGCTCAGATCTCAGGTCCATCAAGCAGTTGCAGGCCGCTGCAAATGACGGGGAAGGCTTCCCCGTCATTGTCGTGGGGAGTTTCGAAGACTTCATCCAGAGCGAGGACTTCGCCCCGGGATGGGGCACTGAACTTGGGTTGATTCGTATTCAAGAAGTTCCTTGGGATGACTCCCTGGTCGGCGAGGATGTTGTCCTGGGTTCGTGTCTCGTGTCGTCGGAAAGCGCTACAAAGTACTACTCGGCGGGAGAATGGGCCATTCTCGTGGTAGGGGGATTGACGGCCGCTGCGGATACGTCGTGCGCATCACTGGCGGAAGGGAAGACCGAGGAGGTGATCTCTGGCTCTGGCTCCTTCGTGCCGTGGTTCTCGGCCAGCACTGCGCCGTCCTCGGGCGAGCGTGAGTACAGATACTTCCGTCTTGTTGACGGGACGATGTCGGCGGCCGACTCCGGCGAGCTCACAATGACCTGGCCGGAGATGATCGAGATATTCGCCAATGTCGATGAGGAAGTGCCTGCCCCGCTAGCGGACGGTAGCGACGACGCGAGTCCCGTTGCAGCTTGGGAACAAAGTTGTGTTGACGCTGTGGTCAAGGTTCTGGGAGACGAAGTCATGACATCGTCTCGTGATTAGTGTACTCCCAAGCAACCTCCCAAGTTTCTGCGTCATCCCAAGTCGTTTCGTGTCTTCCAGTGACGCATAACACATTGAAAACACAAATAGTACAAGGGGTCGGACCAGCTTCCCAAGCTGAATGTCGCGGGTTCGATTCCCGTCTCCCGCGCCGTTAACTCCCTGCAATTCTGCAATTTGAATGCAAAATTACTTCTGTGCGAGGGTGGTAGAGCAGGCGATGTCGGGCCCGATGGCAGCGGACTTGGGGGAGCGGGTGTCCAGGGGCTTTGTGGTGTACCCTGGCGATGTCCACCTGCCTCTTGGGCCCAACGCCGTGGCGTGGCCGCTCGGGGACTTCTGAGCGTGATCGCTTTGGCCGGAAGCAGTGCGTCAGCCGCGTTGTTCATCAAGGAGCCTGGCGCCTTGGTTCAGCAGCAGCCGCCCTGCCAGGAGACAAGGCAGCCGCCGCACGCCTCGTCGCAGCCCAACAGGAACGCGCAGAAGTTCTCGGCGCCGCCAAGCTCCTCAGACATCCAGGCACCTGCTTCCTTGAAACCGGCATACGCCATCCTATTGAAACCTGCATCTCCTCTCCACATTCTTGCTCAGGGAGGATGTGTCGGGAGAAGAAATGAGATTGTGTTCGACTGATTGGGGCCACCTGCTGCCCTTGATGATGGTGATTTCCGCGGCGACCTGCAGCAAGGCGTCCCCGGAGGACAAACCGACCAACAGCGAGGATGCACGCCCTGTGGTGGAACAGGTCAAAGAGGAGAAACCGACCTTGAAGACGCTTACGCCAGACGAGGAACGAGTGATGGTCGGCCGGGGAACCGAGCCGCCGTTTACAGGCAAGTACGTGAGCCATCACGAAGACGGGACGTACCGGTGCAAGCGGTGCGGTGCGGCCCTGTTCAGCTCGACAGCGAAGTTCGACTCGGGCACCGGCTGGCCGAGCTTTGACGAGGCGCTTCCCGGAGCGGTTCGCGAGATCAGAGACCCCGACGGGGAAAGGGTCGAGATCGTTTGCGCACAATGCGGAGCGCACCTGGGCCACGTCTTCCAGGGCGAAGGGTTCACTCCCAAGGAGACCCGCCATTGCGTCAACTCGGTCTCTCTGGAGTTCGTGCCCGCAACGCAGACCGAGTAGCTGGGGCCTGTGGATGTGCCACAGGGGCGTCGATTAATCCATTCCGAGGGCTTGAACGATTCCCATCCTCCGCGCCCCCGAACGGGGGCGCCACATTGCAGCCAGGGGCACCGTCCCTGGGCTTGCAGATGTGCCTCCCACGCACCTGTTGCAGATGTGCCCCCTCTTTGCGTCTTGCCTCCGGGGCAAGCGCAATGTAGGCTTCCGTCGTCGTCGGCAGTCGCATGGGAGGGTCCTGCCATGAAAGAGATAGTGTCCAATCCGAAGTTGGTTGCAGCGTGCGGCCTGTATTGCGGCGCATGCGGCGCGTATCTGAAGGAGAAGTGCGCGGGGTGCGCCGACGCGAAGAAGCGCGGGTGGTGCAAGGTTCGTGCATGCTGCAAGGACAACGGCTGGGCGACTTGTGCGGAGTGCACCAAGTTCAGCAACCCCAACGACTGCAAGCTCTTCAACAATGTCATGTCCAAGATCTTCAGCTTCCTGTTCCGGTCGGACAGGGCAGCGTGCATTGCCAGGATCAAGGGAGTCGGCCTTCAGGGCTATGCGGACGAGATGGCTGCGGCGCGGCTCCAGTCCATCAAGAGATGACGTCGCCGGATGTCCGAATCGAGGTGCTTGGCACCTGGGGCGCTTGACGCGGCGGGTGGGAGTTCACTATTTTCGCTGAGAAGGGGAGGGCACCATGCAGGAGGAGAAGTTCGTCGCGGCATTGAAGTACAAGTGGGCCGACAGGTTGTACGACCCCGGAGTCAGGCTTATCAGGGAGCGAGCCTTCAAGACTGCGCTGATCGAACAGGCCGGCATCAAGGCCGGGTACCAGGTGCTGGACATCGGATGCGGCACCGCGAGGCTGGGCATCTGGGTGAAGCGGGCCGTACCAGGCGCAGTCGTTACCGGGCTGGATCCCGACGAGCGGATGCTGGCCATCGCCCGGCGGAAGTGCGCCGCGGCCAAGGTGGATCTCAAGCTGGAGAAGGGCGTGTCCCAGTCCCTGCCGTACCCGGGGGCCTCTTTCGACCGAGTCCTTTCGAGCCTGATGATCCATCACCTGTCGCCTGATGAGAGACTCAAGACCTTTGCGGAAGCGCTCCGCGTTCTCAAGCCGGGTGGAGAGCTTCACGTTGCTGACTGGGGCAAACCGTCCGGCGCGGTGATGGGCCTGATCTCCCTCCTTATCGTCGCTTTCGACGGGGCCGAACGCACGCGCGACAACCTGAAGGGCAGGCTGCCCCAGCTCATTCAGGATGCGGGGTTCGTAGATGTCCTGGAGACCCGCCGGTTCGACACGTTCCTGGGAACGATCGCGTTGCTGAAGGCACGGAAGCCGGGCTAGCCGGAAATCCGGACGGGATGAGATCGGGACGTGACTCGCCGGTCTACTTGAGCACAAACCTGTAAGGCATCTCAGCATCGCAACGAGCATCTGCACGCAGCAGCCGCTCGTGAAGCACCACCTTGTCGCATGAAACGCCGGCAGCCTCGCGGGTTTGGGCATCGGTCAGCTCCTCGACCTGCCGTTCGGTCAGCGTCGCATAGGTCCGCTTGGCCCCGTCCTGTGCACCATTGCCCGCAAAGTAGATCCAGCGAGAGACTTCCTCCGCTGCCAGGCCGATGTAATGGGCCGTGAACGCTGCGTCCTCGGTGCCAGGCTTCACCGCGACTTCGATGTCGAGCTTGGCCCCGGGCGGAACGAGCCCCCATGCGAACGCCGAAGGTGTCTCGCCACTAGCTGTTGGGTCGTGCCGATACGATCCGGACTTCTCGTCCTTGGCCAGCGTGCCCGCTTCGGACGACACAAGCGAAGTGCCCGCATCGCCCGAGATATGCGGCCCGGTGACGCTCTTGACCAGCATGAACAGATCGGACTTGTTGGTCACCGTCAAGACGACCTTGGCCTCCTTGTCACGCACCAGGTCGTCGGTGCGCCAGACCTTGTAAGACACTTCCTGGAGATCCACGCACGTGCCAGGACCACAGGACAAGGATTGAAACGACAAGGCAACCAGCGCCACAATTGCTGCCGAACGCATGGATCAACCTCCGGCAAGAGACGCAGCAAGGCTATGCCCGGAGGGAGAAGACGTCAAGAACGACGGAAATGGCACGCTGTGAAGCAGCGGGGCTACTTCACGGCGTGGATTGCGGCATCGTAGTCGGGCTCGCTGGCGTTCTCGTGCACCTGCTGTGCGTGGATGACGGTGCCCTTCTCGTCGACCACGACCACGGCACGGGAGAGCAGTCCTTCGAGCGGCCCATCTGCGAATTCGACGCCGTAGTCCTTGCCGAACCGGCGGTTTCGGAGCTGGGACACTGTCACCACGTTCTTGATGCCGTTGGTCTCGCAGAAGCGGTTGGCCGCGAACGGGAGATCGTTGCTGACGGTCAGCACCACGGTGTTCGGAAGCGTCGTCGCTTCGGTGTTGAACTTGCGGGCCGAGGCAGCGCAGAGCCCTGTGTCAAGGCTGTTGACTATATTCAGGATGACCTTCTTTCCTTTGAAATCCGCCAGAGTGACGTCCGTCAGGTCCCCCCTGGTCAGCCTGAAGTCGGGCGCCTTGGCCCCTTCCTTCGGCAACTGGCCGATCGTATTTACCGGCTTGCCCTTCAATGTGATCTTCGCCATGGAATCCTCCATTTACACATCAAACCACTTGGAGGAAGTTAGACACGCTTCGGACCCCAGACAATGCCGGTGACGGCATGGAGTCAGCGCTGTCGCAAGGGAGCGCTCTGCTGGTCCACGACGACCCTGCTTTCGAAAGCGACCTGGCGGGCCGCGACCGTAGCGCCCAGGATCGCGACAGCGAAGCCAGGGATCGCGTACCACCCCTTGCCGACGAGGATCCAGCCCACCGACAGAAGGAACCCGTAGATGCCTGCTGCAGCGCCGATCATCCCTGCAAGCGTTGCCCACGTGGGTCCGTCGGACGAGAATCCGGGCAGATGCCCGGCGATGGCCCGCCAGCCCGGGCCGCCCGGCCGTACCTTCTTGTAGAACGCCAGGAGGTGAGCTCGATCCGGAGGTTGGGCGAGGAGAGTCACGGTCAACCAGATCGGGATGGAGATGAGCGCGGTAATCGCTGCGGAGAACGGGAATTCGAGGATGGCCGGAGGCACGGCGGCGAGGAACCCCCACGCCTCGTCACCCGCCGCGGGATGGTGGGCGCTGAGTGCGGAGAACACGAAGGTGCAAACCATCGCGGTGCCCATCGCAGCCATCTCGCTCACGGCTTGCACCCGCCACCACAGCCACCGTGCGATGTACACGCTTCCAATCCCTGCGATCACCGAGATGACCAGCTTCCACGCCATGCCGATGTCCGTGATCGCGAAGCTCACGATCGCACCGACTACGGCGAGCGCCACGACCGCGACCTGGCTCGACCTGAGATAATGGTGGTCGTCCCTGCCCGGCCGAACGAACCTTCGGTACAGGTCATTGACCACCAGGGACGCTCCCCAGTTGAGCTGGGTGCTGATGGTCGACATGAACGCTGCGAAGAACGCGGCTACCATGATGCCGAAAATGCCTGGGGGCAGTAGCTTCACGAGCATCATGGGATAGTACCGTTCCGGGTCGTCGATTGGGCCGATCATCGCCATCCCAGCCAGGCCGACTATGATCCACGGCCAGGGGCGCAGGCAGATGTGCGCCACGATGAACCACAGGTACCCCCACCGTGCATGGCGTTCGTCCTTCGCCGCGAACATCCGCTGGGCAAGGTAACCGCCGCCGTCCACCCCCTTGTCGGCCCACCAGACGACAAGCAGGAGCACGAGGAACTTCGAGAACGGTCCCACCGGATCGCCGTCGAAGCTTGGTACGAGCGAGACCGTCTTCTCCCAGTCGAAGCCGTGCTGTGCGAACCCCTGCTGGATTCCCTCCAGGCCGCCCGCTGCCTGCCATGCGATCACCGCCATGGCGATGCAGCCCACCATCGCACCCACAAACTGGATCGCATCCGTGATCACAACGCCCCACAAGCCCGACACGCCCGTGTAGACGAGCGTCATCACGAAAAGGCCCAACACAATGGCCATCTCCGCGGGCATTCCGAGAACCATGTCCGTGGCTTCCAGGTGCAGCACAACCGCCATGATCTTTGTCATGGCACGGTTGACCCATGCGATGACCAGGAGGTTCATGAAGATACCAAACCACGCTGCGTTTACCCCGCGAAGAACGCGTGCGGACCTGCCCCCGTAGCGCAGCTCCACCAGCTCTGCGTCCGTCATCACTCCGGCCCGCCGCCAGAACTTCGAGAACAGGAAGATCGTCATCACGCCCGACATGCCTGCGGTCCACCAGACCCAGTTCTCGGCAATTCCGAACGACGCCACCCAGCCGCTGACCACGAGCGGCGTATCCGATGCAAAGGTGGTGGCAACCATCGACGTGCCCGCAAGCCACCACGGAAGTGAACGCCCGGACACGAAGTATGCCTCGGTCGACGACGAACCGCGGCGCTTCAGCCAGAGTCCCACCGCCATGTTCCCGACCAGCCATACCACGATCACTGCCAGATCTACCGGGTGCATCGTTCCCCCTCGTGCTCCAGCGCCTGCCGACATCACCACCGAAGGCCCGGTTCGTTCCCGAGAATCGGCAGGCGGGCCCCAGTGCCCCCTACTTGCGTTCCTTCGCCAGCTTCTCTCGCCACTCGACCAGCTCGCGTATGTGTTTCTCGTACCCGTACGGCTTGGGGCTGTAGTACTTCGGGTGCGGCATCCCCTCGGGGAAGTAGCTCTCGTCCACGTATCCGCCCGGGAAATCGTGCGGGTACTTGTAGCCTTCGCCCGCACCCATCTCTTTCATCAAGCGGGTCGGAGCGTTCCGCAGATGCATCGGAACGTCGAGGCTTCCGTGCTTCGCCACGCCATCTTCCGCAGCGTGCAGAGCCATGTACGAAGCGTTGCTCTTTGGCGCGGTCGCAAGGTAGGTCACGGCTTGCGCAAGCGGGATCTTCCCTTCGGGAAGGCCCACGAAGTGGAACGCTTGCAGACAGCTTACCGCCACCTGGAGCGCACGGGGGTCCGCGTTGCCTATGTCCTCGGCAGCAAAGATCACCATGCGGCGGATGATGAAGAGCGGATCCTCCCCAGCTTCGAGCAGGCGCAGCATCCAGTACAGCGCTGCGTCCGGATCGCTTCCCCGCAAGCTCTTGATAAACGCGGAGATGACGTCGTAGTGCTGGTCTCCGCGCTTGTCGTGCCTGAGCGGCTGCTTCTCGAATACTTCCTTCACGAGGTCTCGGGTGAGCGGGGTCTTTCGTTGCTGCGCCACCCATGCCGCTTGCTCCAGCAGGTTCAGCGCACGACGGGCGTCGCCGTCCGCCAGCTCCCCGACAAGCAGTGCGGCATCATCTTCGATCGAGCACGACCCGGCCAGCCCGCGAGGGTCTGTCGCTCCCTTGCGCACCACGAGCGCCAATCCGGCGGCAGTCAGCGCTTTGAGCCGGACCACGGTGAGCCTGGACAGGAGCGCTGAGTTCACCTCGAACGACGGGTTCTCGGTGGTGGCCCCCAACAGGACGACAGTCCCCTTTTCCACGTGCGGCAGGAACGCGTCCTGCTGCGCCTTGTTGAAGCGGTGGATCTCGTCCACGAACAGCACGGTCTGGCGGCCGGACGACCTGAGCAGCGACTCTGCTGCGGCCACGATCTGGCGGATTTCCTTCACTCCGCCGAGCACGGCAGAGAAAGGCTCGAAGTGGGCACCGGTGCTCTGTGCGAGGATCCACGCCAACGTCGTCTTGCCGCACCCGGGCGGACCCCAGAAGACCATTGAAGGCAGGCGCTTCGCTTCGACCAGCTCCCGGAGCATACCCGCATGGCCCGTCAGCGCTTCCTGTCCGACGACTTCATCCAGGGTGGTCGGCCGCATGCGGTCCGCAAGCGGTCTCCCCTCGTCGCCGCGCTCTTTGCCTGCCTTCACTTTCCCGAAGAGATCAGCCACCTCTGCCCCGCTATCGACTCCGCTCGACTCCAACCCTGGCGCACCACTTCGCCAGCGGGCAGCGGGAACACCAGGGGGAGATCGGAACGCACACGTTCTGCCCGAACGCGACCAGGAGGTCGTTGTACTGTATCCAATACTGTCTCGGCAACTTCTTTCTGAGCGCCATCTCCGTCTCCTCCGGGACCTTGGTGCGGACGTACCCGAGGCGGTTCGAGATCCGGTGCACGTGCGTGTCCACGCAGATTCCCGGCAGGCCAAAGCCGAGCGTCACCACGAGGTTGGCGGTCTTGCGCCCCACGCCGGGAAGCTTGAGCAGCTCGTCTATTTCGTCTGGCACGCGGGCTCCGTAGCGCTCAAGCAGGATGCGGCTGACAGCGATCACGTTGCGCGCCTTGACCCTATAGAACCCGACGGGAAAGATGGCCGTCTCGATCGTCTTGGGCGAGAGCTGCACCATGTCCTCGGGATTGGAGGCGATCGAGAAGAGACGCCGGGCCGCGACCCTGGTGTGCTCGTCCTTCGTCCTCAGGGAAAGCAGGGTAGCTATCAGCACCTGGTACGGGTCGCGGCTCAGATTGGACATCTCGGTCACCACCGGGTCCCTGAGCTGGGCGCAAGCGGTCACCAGAGCGGCGATCACCCTGTGTATGTCCAGCTTGGCTCTCCGCTGCCCGGTCCGTCTGCTGCGCTCGGTCATGCCCGTGCACCGTCCTGAGCCGCGATCATGTTCAGGCTCCGGGGCCCTGACCCGTGCACCCCGGCAGTACCTCGTGCACGCAGCCGACGTCGGTGTCGCAGGAATCGAGCGTGCACTGGTTCCCATCGTTGCACGACTTGGGAACGACCGTGCAGTGCCCTGCCTCGCACTTCGCTTCGCTGCACTGGTTGCCGACGTCGCAATCCGTGTCCATCTCGCAGCACGCAGGGTAGGTGGCGCATTCACCGGTCTCCGGCACGCAGTAGTCGTCCGTGCAGTGGTCGCCGTCATCGCACCCCTTCTTGACAAAAGAGCACTTGCCGCTTGCGGGGTCGCAGATGCCCTGGACGCAGAGGTTCCCGGCTGGGGGCGGACATTCCGCGTTGGAGGTGCACGACTCGCAGCCTGCGGTCAGCTTGTGCTTGCAGCCGGATGCCGGGTCGCAGAAGTCCTGCGTGCAGTAGTCGTCATCTTCGCAGCCGATGGACACGTGCAGGCATTGGCCCTCTGGGAGGTTGCACATGTCCTCCGTGCACGGGTTCCCGTCATCGCACTCGGAGAAGGCAGTGCACTTGCCGTTGCACGCAGCGCTCTGTTCGAATCGGCAACCGACGTAGGGTTCGCACCAACCTTCGACGCACGGATCTCCCGATGCGCAAGGCACGTCTTCGTACGCGCACTTGTTCGACAGTGGATCGCAGATGTCGACCGTGCACGGATCAGCGTCTTCGCAGTCAGAGATGGTCACACACTCTGCCGTAGCCTGGGACCCTTGCGGCTTCCCTTCCCCGTCCCCGGGGGCGCCTTCGGGCCCACCTTCTCCTCCGGGGGGCCCACCTTCCCCAGGGGCAGGGTTTCCCGAAGCCGAGCCGTCCCCGGTGCCTGGCGCAGCGCCTGTGCCCACTCCCGAGCCCAACCCCAGCCCTCCCGCCATTCCCCCGGGACCCTCCTCTCCCTCCTCGCCCGAGCCCATGCCGTGCGCGCCCCATCCGTGGCCCTCGGGATCTCCCGGTTCCCCCCCTGGTCCACCGTCCCCGCCCTGCGGCCACTCCAAGCCCGAGGTCCCCGACGCGCCTCCAGCACCTGCGCCTCCGCCGTGCCCATCCCCTTCCGTTCCCCCGGCCGGCACGACCTTGACCACCGTGGGGCCGCTTCCCGCGGCGCCTCCACGCTCGATGTGCACAACTCCGCCCGCTCCAGTGTCCGCCACGCCACCCGTCCCGGGCCCAACGCCACCGGCAGTCCCGTGTCCCGCGCCTCCGGCAGTTCCGTGCACGGCGCCTCCGGCAGTCCCGTGTCCCGAGCCAGCGGCCGTCCCCTGTCCCGTGCCGCCGGCAGTGCCGATGCCCTTGCCCTCCCCTGATTTCCGCCCGGACCTCCCCTCGAAACCCTCCTGCGACTCGCCTGCCTTGCGGTCGCCAAGCTTCGCCCGATTGCCGTCCGCAATGCCGTCCGAGCCGGAAAGAGAGTCTCTCTCTCGCGGATCATTTCTTCCGGCTGCGATCACGGATTGTTCGTCGGCCACGTCGCCGAGTACTCCCCGGAAGACTGGCGTTCCCGCCGACTTGCCCGACTTACGGGCGCCCCTTGCGGAAGGACTCGCGGCCGCACCCGCGTCGCGGGCGAACCGGTCTTCCCCGCGCTTTGCGTGCGCCCGTCGTTCCGCTCGTTCGCTCTTCTTTGCCTTGTCGTCGAGTGTTCGGCTTGCGGCCCTTTTTCTGCAAGCGGGAAGCAGTGCAGTCGCGAGGAACAGCGAGACAAGCACTACCGTCCATCGGGAAGCCGAAGCCATCCACCCCTCCAGGCCGCGCCCCACATCATATCACCCAGCCGGCCGGAAGCCACGTACTATGGGTCCGTCGCAAAATAGCCCGATGAATTCGGACGCCGAAGCATCCCTTCCGGCGTAGTTGCTCTTCCTCGACATACCCATGGGCGATGGTCGACGGCCGATGTCCGTTCGCGGCCGACAGGCTGCGTGTGAATGCGCTCTACGTGCCCTCGAATTCCTTTGCTGAATGGTATTCGACGTACGCCCTGTAGACGCCCGGACAGACCGGATCGTGTGGGCAGCCGCCGCATTTTGCGAACTTGATGCGGTCCGGGAAGATCTCCGTCTTGTCTCTCCGATCGAGATGCGACGCGAACTCCCGGATTCCCGGCGTGATACACAGCGGCACCGAGCAACTCTCCGGGTACGCGACCTCCAGACCGAGCGCCCGTGCCAGCCGCATCGCTGCCAGGATCTTCGGCCCGGCTTCCGAGTAAGTGGGCACGAGCCGCTTCCGGTTGCGCCATGCTCTGCCCACGGGCGCCACCAGAGAAAAGCCCACGAAACCCTTGAAGCCCTCCAAGCTCCCGACCAGTCGAACGAACGCCTCCATGTCGTCGATGTTGTCTCGGCACGCGACGTAGTTGAAATTGACCGGCACGTTCGATGCAAGCGCCTTTCGGACGCCGGAGAGCTTCCTGTCGAATGCCCCGGACACGCCGGTCAGCCTGTCGGAAAGCACGGCGTTCGATGCATGCAGGGAGACCTGGAGCGTCGGACGGAGCTTCCGCATCCTGTCCAGCAGCGCTTCGTCGTCAAGGAGAAGCGCGTTTGTCTGGATCGAGATCTGGGCAAAGCCCCGTCGCCTTGCCGCGGCCACCAGGTCGAGCGTCCATGGAACCAGCAGAGGCTCTCCGCCGCTTATATTGAGGGAGCGCGCGCCGGCCTCGGCTGCCAGGTCCAGCAGGGACACGGCACGAGCCAACTCCGCAGCGGGATTCTGGCCTTTGCCCGCGGTATTCCCGCCGCCGCCTACCGTATTGCAGAACGGGCAGCGCTCGTTGCAGCGCTGCGTGACCCTGATCTCGACGACCGACCCGGCGAAGAGAAGCGGCGGCGACTGCTTCTCGTCGTGCGACGGGTCCACGCCCCACGCAAGCTCGGCGGGCGACGCCTCGAACGCGGCCAGGAGCGCGGAGAGCGACCGCTCGACCTGGCGAGGGTCGCCCGCGGCGTCTTGTGCGCTTCCTCCGGACGCATCGAGGTCGCCGACGGCGAATCTCTTGCCTGAGCGGAAAGCACGGCATGCAGGATCGTCGACTACCCAGAGTTTCCGCGAGAATCCCGTTGAGAACGTCGCGGGCGCAATCAGCCGTCGGCCTTCCCAGACCGGCACCGCGCACGCCGCTCCGGAAGATCGGACCGCCTCGACGAAGATGGCTTCGGCCTGGTGCGTCATGTTGCGCTCTTCCTCCGACCCGCCCAGTCGGGAACTATATGCCCGCCGCACCAGCGAGGTCAAACGAACCCGCGCCCGCGTCACACGGCCCGGTGCGGAAAGATTGCTTGTAATGTGGCGTCGATGCTGATAATTAGAGACGCCTTTACGGCCGCGCGCTAGCGAGGAGGAGAGAGAATGGCTAATACGAAGAAGATGACGCGGGAAGAGCGGAAGCAGACGAAGCGCACCGCTCGCAAGGCGCTGGAGCTGACGTTGCGGAAGCTGACTCCTGCGCAGAAGAGTGAGTACGTGAAGAAGCCGAAGGGGGGCGTGAAGGGATTCCTCCTGGGGACGAACCAGGAGAACGAATGACCTTGCGCAAGCGCGGGGGAGCTTCCGGGAATCGCGCTGGAAGCCGGACCGCGGTCTGCAAGGCCGTGGTCCCTGCGGCGGGACTGGGTACACGGCTGCTGCCCGCGACGTTCGCCGTGCCCAAGGAGCTGCTTCCGGTCGACCGCCGCCCTGCGGTCCACTACATCGTCCAGGAAGCTGCGGACTGCGGCATCGAAGCCGTGGTTCTCGTGCTTTGCCGCGGCAAGGAGTCGGTGGCGGAGTACTTCCTGGACAACCCCGCGTATACCGGGAAGCTGAATTCACCGGAAGCGAGGGCGCTGGCAGACGAAGTTGCGGCGCTCCGGAAGCGGGTGGACGTGATTGCCGTCTTCCAGGACGAGCCGAAGGGGTTGGGGCACGCGGTGCTCACTGCTGCACCTGCGATCGGCCGGGAGCCTTTCGCGGTAATGCTGCCCGACGACCACTTCTTCCCTTCGCCGCTTCCCGGCATGTGCAGGGCGATGGAAGAGACGGGGCTGGGGTCGATCGCGCTCCGGGAGGTCACCGACGAGGAGTGCTCGAGGTTCGGGATGGTGAAGATAGCGGACCCGGCCGAAAGGCCGTTGCGCCTCACCGGGATGGTCGAGAAGCCCGGCAAGGCTGCCGCGCCTTCCAACCTGGCCATCATGGGGCGATATGTTCTTCCGCCCGAGACGTTCGATCTCCTGCGTGGTGCGGTGCCCGGCGTGAACGGGGAGATCCAGATCACGGATGCTCTGGCCCGCCTTGCGGAAACGGCCGGGATGCTCGGGGTGCCGATCGAGGGGGATTTCCTCGACCTCGGGACCTGGGAAGGGTACGTAGAAGCCAACGTCGTGCTCGCTGCCCGCGATCCTGCGGTGCGGGAGCGGCTGCTTGCAGTCATTGCGCCGCGGGTTTTGTAGCTGCGCCCACGTGGCTCTGGAGGTGTGTCATGTTCGAAATCATCGTTGAAAGGCTTGCCCGGTTGAACTCGCGCACCGACGAGCTTCGGAGGTTTCTTTGACTTGGCGGGCAAGCACCGCGAAATCGAAGAAATCGCTAAAGCAGAGGCCAAGAGCGAATTCTGGCAGAATATGGAAAATGCAGCACGTGTCGAAAAACGCAAAGCCGCGTTGAACCAGGACATACAGGCATTTTCCAAGGCGCAGGCGCCCCTTGACGATGCGGCCGTGCTGCTGGAGTTGGCTCGTGAGGCGCAGGATCAGTCGCAGGAAGCCGAGATGATGGCGCTGCTGGATCGTGCGGAGGAGTTGCTGGGGCAGCTTGAGATGTCGCGGCTGCTGTCTGGCGACAACGATTCAAAGAACGCGTTCGTGCAGATAAACGCCGGGGCTGGCGGGACTGAGTCGCAGGACTGGGCCGAGATGCTGGTCCGGATGTACCTGCGCTTCTGTGATGAGAAGGGGTGGAAGACGGACATAGCGGACTACCAGGCCGGGGACGAGGCGGGAATAAAGAGCGTCACGTTCCAGGTTGAAGGGCAGCATGCATACGGCCTGTTGAAGGCGGAGATCGGGATTCACCGGCTGGTGCGCATCTCGCCGTTCGACGCTTCCCACCGGCGCCACACGTCTTTCGCCAGCGTGTTCGTCTATCCCGAAGTCGACGACGACATCAACATCCAGATCGAGGAGAAGGACGTAAGGATAGACGTTTACCGGGCCAGCGGCGCGGGCGGACAGAAGGTGAACAAGACGAGCTCCGCTGTCCGCATCACTCACATTCCCAGCGGGTTGGTCGTCTGCTGCCAGAACGAGCGGTCCCAGCACAAGAACAAGGACGTGGCCTGGAAGGTGCTGAAGGCGCGCCTGTATGATTTTGAGCGGCGCAAGCAGGACGAGGAGAAGAAGCAGATCGAATCGTCCAAGATGCGGATCGACTTCGGGTCGCAGATTCGGTCCTACGTCCTGCACCCGTACCGGCTCGTGAAGGACCACCGTACCGGCTACGAGATGGGCAACGCGACCGCGGTGCTGGACGGTCAGCTCGATGGTTTCATCAAGGCGTGGCTGCTTGCTGCGTCGGGCGAGCGCAAGGGTCCGCCGCCGGTGGTGGAAATCCCGGAATAGCCTTCTATTCTTCTTCTTCCGACCCTTCTTCTTCCGAATCGCCGGAGTTCTCGATGAACCTGCGGATCTTGGAAAGCGCTGCACTCTCCAGTTGGCGGACCCGTTCGCGGGTCATGTTGAGGATCGTGCCGACCTCCTCGAGGGTCCTGCCGCCCATGTCCGCGACGTCCAGCGCACAGGTGAAGGGCATCTCCCACACTTCCATTCCGGGGAAGTTCAGCTTGAGCGTGCCGGTCACGGGATTCACGTCCAGGAAGAGGTGGTATCGGCAGCTCACGAACGGGCAAGGCCGCCCGAAGTCCTTGCACTCGCCCCGGGTCGTCGGGCGTCGGTAGTCCATGTACGGGAGGAGCTCCTTGCCCGCTGCCATTTCAGCGCGGGTGAGGCGCTTCTTCGCGATTGAACGGGGCTTCAGCCCTCCGGGGCGATTCTTGCGCATTCCGCGTGCGGAAGCGCCGTCCTCGGCCTCGTCGTCCAATCCGTGACTGTAATCCTGATCGTCTTGTCCCATGCGCCCGATCCGGCCTCCCGACAGGGTCAATCGGCGTCATTCTGGGACATCCCGATCTCCGAGTCAAGGCAAAAGATTTCGCCTCTACGGCAGTTGACCCGCTTCCGCGTCCATCGTAGGATGCGGCCCCATGAGAGTGTTTGCGGCATCGACGTGCCTGGCAGTTGCGGTTGCGACCGTGGGTTGCGGCGACGGCTCGGTTTTTGCGCCGCCCGTGATTCCCGGGGATCCCGCGGTTCTTGCGGCGGGCCCGTCGTCCGCTTCCCCCGAGAGCAGCACGGTATTCAAGGGCGAGCGTTCCGTGGCGGTCACGTGGGAGGACCTGGAATTCCTGAGGGTCAACGGTTCACTGGAGTCCGATTCGGAGTTGGCGGAGCGGGTGGCGCTGCGCAGGGCTTTAGCTGCGGAAGCCGTGCTGGCCGGGCTGAACGAGGACGGCGGGTCGCTGCGGGTCTTCCGGCGGGCGCTGGCGCAATCACTGTTGAAGAAGAAATTCGAGAAGGAGCATACGGCGGATACTGTTCCGATGGAGCGGTGGGAGGAGTTATATCACGAGCCGGGCGTCCTGCCGATGTTCGACCATTACGACACGTATTTCGTCTTGGACCTTCAGATGATCTGTTGTTTCGAGTCCCTGCCGGTCTGTGCGAACAGCCCGGCGGTGCAGGCGTGCATGCGGGATACGGAGCCGAAGATCTGGGATGCGTTCGAGCGCCTTTCGGGAGCGAAGCACGAGGACGAAGCGGAAGTGGTAGCGGCCATGGTGAGGGTCCGGAATGAGCACTACCCCGACCTGCACTCGCAGCACTACTCCTTCCAATACAACTTTGCGGTCCCGCACGAAAGGCAGCACGGGTACTCGCTGATGAACCGGAACATAGCGCTGGCAGCGAAGGAGACGGCGGTGCACTCGCTTTCAAGGCCGGTGCAGTCGAACCACGGCTGGCACATCTTGTGGATCAAGGACTACCTGCCCGAGGAGCACTTGAAGCCTGGGGAGCCCGAGACCGTTGCGAAGATGAAGGCGAAGTTCTACCCGTTCGTGAAGCAGAAGGACGTGCTCTTGTTCCTGCAGTCGCTGAGCTCGAAGCGGCGCATCGAGATCTACGAGGAAGAGATCCGGTCGCTGGACTGGGGTCGCCTCACCGGCCTTCGCTGACTTCTGCGTGCATCGGTGCAGCACTGAAAGCTCCAAAGCTGGCCGGTTGCCGCGTTTGGGCTTGCAAATTCCGTCTTGCCTTGTAGACTCGCCGCCGGTCTTTGGTTCTTTGCCCCCGTAGCTCAGTAGGATAGAGCGAGGGATTCCTAATCCCTAGGCCGCAGGTTCGATTCCTGTCGGGGGTACCAAGGTGACGCCGCGCCGGACGCTTGCTCGCGTGGCCCACCACCTGGTTCTTGTCCAAGACGGCGACGATCCGGACCCGGAGACGGCCGTGCTTCTGGCTTCCCAGCCCCCCAACTCCGCGCTCCGCTCAGCTCACAGCGAAAATGACGCGGGGCCAGGTCAGAACACGGATGTTTCCCTTGCTCCCGCCGCGGAGGAAGGTGTAGACTCGCTTGCGTTGTTGGACGGCAGCAATCGGCAACTTCACAACAAAGGGGTGACATCATGGCTGGGAAGAGGCAGGCGCTTTGCGTGGGGATCAACAAGTTCAAGAACTACCCGGGGTCAGCGCTGAACGGGTGCGTCAACGATGCGAAGGACATGGGCAAGCTGCTCCAAGGCATGCTCGGGTTCAAGAAGAGCGAGATCACCACTCTTCTTGACGAGAAGGCGACCAAGGCCAACATCATGAAGCAGCTCAAGGCCATGGTCGACGGGGCGAAGGCGGGGAAGTACAGCTACCTCGTCTTCAGCCTGTCCAGCCACGGCACGCAGGTGCCAGACGCCAGCGGAGACGAACCCGACAACGCGGACGAGGCATTCTGTCCGCATGACCTCGACCAGGACGGCGACAACTGGGCAGCGGACCGGATCATCACCGACGACGAGCTCTGCGACCTGTTCACGCAGCTCCCGGCAAACGTGCTGCTGGAGGTTTACCTCGACACCTGCCACAGCGGAACCGGCCTCAAGGCCATCGACTACGTGTTCACCAGGAAGCCCCGCTACCTGCCGCCTCCCACGATCAAGGGATTCAAGAAGGTGCACGGCAAGCGGTCCCGCGGGCTGGCCCGGTCCCTCATGGAGAAGGGACTCATCCACCACATCCTCTGGGCCGGATGCAGGTCGGACCAGACCAGCGCAGACGCTTCGATCAACGGAAGCTGGCACGGTGCGTTCACCTATTACTTCTGCAAGCAGATGAACGCGTGCAAGAACAAGCTGTCCCGCGCCAAGGTGCTGGCCAAGGTGCGCCAGGACCTGACGACCAACGACTACTCCCAGGTCCCGCAGCTCGAGTGCGAAGCCACCAAGCGCAAGGGCATCCCAGGCTGAGAGGACCTACCATCCGTCCTTTGCGAAGCCACCAGGCGCAAGGGCATCCCAGGCTGAGAGGACCTACCATCCGTCCTTTGCGAAGCCACCAGGCGCAAGGGGATTCCCGGCAGAGAAGACCTACAATTAATCCTCTGGCGAAATGGGGGCAGATCGGCTAGAGTCACGCCCGATTTGGAAGCTGGGGCGTGCGGAATGCCGGACGCGTTTTACGACATCGTCATTGCTGGTACCAGCCTGCCGGGATTGGCTTTCGGCGCGCTTGCCGCGAAGCAGGGGTACACGGTGTTGGTCGTGGGACACGACGCGAAGCCCGCGTCGTACGCTGTCGGCGACCTTCAAGTCAACAGGGTGGTGCCGCTCCTGTACGGCTTCTCCACGTCGACCGCGGTCAAGTCGTTCTTCCGCGACATCGGTCTCATGGCCGAGATGCGCAACAAGCCGGTGTCGCTGGATCCCTGCCTTCAGGTCGTGACCCCGGGCGTGAGGTTCGACGTGACCGAACGACCGGACCAGAACAAGCGTGAGATCGAGCGGGGAATCCCCGCTGCCGCAAAGGACGTCGACCATTTCCACCGCACGGTGGCCGCCGACGCTCCCGAAATAGACGCCTTCCTTTCCACGCTGCCGATGGTTCCGCCATCGGGGCTCTGGTCCAGGTTCAAGTTCGGCAGGTACCTCCGCCGGCACCCGGTGGCCGCTTCGGCGCAAGCCCCGCCCGCCTTTCCGGCCGAGCTGAGGTTCTCCACTCCCATGGGCGCCATGGCCCTGTTCCTGTCGAGGCTGCAGACCCGGCCCGTGTCTCCCATGGTCCTGCGTAGGATGCTCCAGCACCTGAGCGCCGGCTTCTACGAGTTCCCACAAGGCATTGACGGGCTCAAGCGACTCTTCACCGACCGCATCGTTGCAAACGGCGGCGCATTCTGGCCGGAGCGCAGCGTCGAGCAGATTTTCGTCAAGCGGAGGAAGGCCACGGAAGTATCGATTCAGCGGCCTCGACGAACGTCGGGAGTCAGGCTCCTCATCTGCAATACGTCACCCAGGGGGTTCTTCCAACTCATCCCGCAGGAACGCCAGGAACCGAGGTGGCACGCTTTCATCAAGTCGCTCCAGCCGGCCGCCTACAACTACGTGGTCAACTTCGTGGTACGGGACGACCTGCTCCCGGAAACTCTCGGGCGCAACGTCGTGCTCGCCATGGACCCCAGGCAGGAAGCTGCCGGCGCAAACGTGCTCTGGATCTACGTCGAGCCCAGGGACAACAAGACCCCGGAAAGCCCGACCACCCTCACGGTGTCCGCACGCCTGGCTGCGAAGGACCTGCCGCTGGAAGGCCCCGATTTCGACCGCCTCAACGAGCGCATCCTCTGCTCGCTGGAATGGCTGCTTCCGTTCATCCGCGAGAAGCTCATCAAGGTCCACACGCCGTATCTTGCCGTGGACCGAGAGACCGACCGACCAAGGCTCAATCCGCAGGAAGTTCAGGAGATATTCGACGAGCCCATGCCCGGCTCCCTCGACCTCACCGCGATGCCATGCCGGTCATCATACAAGAACGTGCTGGTGATGGGCGAGCACTACCTGGGTGCGCTCGGGTTCGAGGGTGCCATCCTGGCCGCTCAACAGGCCTTTGCGTGGACCTGCGAGAACATTGTGCTGAAAAAGGTGCTGAGGAAGTAAATGCAGCAGCGGATCTCATGTTCGCACCCTGGTACACTACCCCTTGCATCGGCCAGGGGACTCCTGGTAGCTGTGTCGGCCGTTGGCGTCCTGGCGGTGCTGCCGGCCCTGCCTTTGCGTGCGCAGGAGCAGGCCGGGCACTGCACGTTGTCGGCAGCGATAGCGAAGGCCGTGGACACCCACCCGCTCATTGCCGCGGCCCGGGAAGGGGTCGCGGAATTCGAGGCCAAGCTCTCCGCAGCGGAGATGGCGTGGTTGCCCCGGCTGTCTGCGGAGAGCTACTTCTCGGCTACGCCGAGCAAGTCAGGGGATGCGCTGACCGGCCGCACCGACTATGACGAATGGGGACCGTATGCGAGCCTGGAGGTGTCTGCCATCGTGCCCGTTTTCACGTTCGGCAAGATCTCGTCCCTGAAGGAAATGGCGGGGCAGGGCTTGGACGTGGGCGCCGCGCAGGTCCAGATGGCCCGACAGTCGGTCGAGATGATGGTGGTCCAGGCGTACACTGCCCTGCAGCTCTCCTGGCGAATGACCGACATCCTGGAGGAGGGGGAAAAGTACCTCAAGCGTGCGCGGACGTACCTGGAGAAACTTCGCGACGAGGACAGCGACGAGTTCGACGACGTTGACATGCTCCGCCTGAAAATCTATGAATCGGAAGTGGCCTCACGAAGGCTGGATTCGGCACGCACCGAGCGCCTGGCTCTTGCAGGGTTGGCGCTTCTGACCGGTTTGCCCGAGGAAGCGTTCGTGCCGCCGGGAGCCGCGGCGCCTTTCGCAGTCAAGCTGGAGCCGCAGGACGTGTACGTTGGCAGGGCAATCAGGCAGCGCGGGGAGATGAAGGCGCTGGAAGCGGGCATCAGGGCGCAGGATGCCCGCGTTTCCCTGGAGCGCGCGCGCATGCTGCCCGACATCTTCGTGGGCGGGTTCGTCTCGATAGCGAAGGCGTGGGCAATCCAGGAGCAGGCAAGCCCTTACGCGTATGACCCGTACAATTCGTGGTTTTCCGGCGGCGGGCTCGGGCTCAAGTGGGACTTCGCCGTGGGAGAAAGGCTGGCGGCTTTGGACGAGCAGCGGGCCACCTGGCGCAAGCTCTCCGCCCAGCGGGAAGCGCTCAAGCAGAAGGTCACGATCGAAGTGATAGGGGCGCACGCGGAGCTGAGCGACCTGGTGCAGAAGCTGGAGTTGGACCGCAAGGCTTACAAGGCTGCGCAGGGGTGGCTCATAGCGAGGATGGACTTGTATGAATCAGGTCTTGCAGAGATGCGCGACCTGGCGGACGCACTGACCGAGTTTTTCAAACGGAAGGGCCAGTACGAAGGGACCGTCATGCAGCACAACGTAGCGGTGGCACGGCTTGCGCATTCATGCGGTGCGAGGCTGGAGGAGCTGGCGGCGGTCGAGCCCACACCCAAGTCGCCGGAGAAGTGACCTGATCAGATTTGAGTATGAGAGCACCTCAATTGAATAGCAGACCCGGTATCCACGTTGATATGTCGCCATCGAGGCACGTCGGAGGTTGAAATGAGGCTCATCGCCGTTTTTCAGGTCCTTGCGATTCTGGTTGCGGGCAGCGCTTTTGCTCAGGCAGTGCCGGAGGAACCGAAGAAGACCGTGGAGACCAAGTCCGCACAGATTCGGG
>Ga0172371_10003911_pt1 | contig 22920 bp, 13 predicted proteins | sample Lak12m_FD_114543 | JGI IMG/M metagenome (GOLD analysis project Ga0172371, IMG submission 114543) | Freshwater microbial communities from Kabuno Bay, South-Kivu, Congo - kab_022012_12m | ecosystem: Environmental > Aquatic > Freshwater > Lake | place: Democratic Republic of the Congo: South-Kivu...
AGAGGACACGGAGGAGCAATACGTTCCCTATCGCTCTAACAGAAGGACGGGGGACGGGACCTCTTTGGCAGGCTCTGCCCGCGAGGAGGCCGGCAACGCAGTGCCCGGCTGTGGGTCGACGAGCGTTACCTGCCAGTCGACCCCCAGGGCAATCACGTTGATTCCAGAGCCCACCCCCCAGAGTGCGACATGGTCGCCGGATCGGACGAAGCCGGTCTCCACCCCCAAGGCAGCGGTGATCGGCAGGGCCACAGCACCGGTGTTGCCGAGGAACGCCACGGTGGGGTAATCGATGGCCGGATCGAGTTCGAGCGTCTCGAAGAGCAATTTGCGGTGGCTGCGACCCACCTGATGGCAGAAGGTCCGATGGACTTCACTGGGGGACCAGCCGGTGGCGTCGAGGAATCGCGGGAAGGCATCCTTGCCCGCTAGGAGGCCTTGACGCATCAGCGCGTCGGCGTCGGTCCACATGAGCGTCGGCGAGCCGTCGGCGACCGAGTTGCCCGTAGCGATGGTCTCATCGTGCCCGCTGCAGCACAGCCCGCAGGCGGCGCTCCTGGCCAAGGCCGCGCCGCCCAGGAGGCGATTGCCGGTCCGGCTCAACTCCCGGTGCACCAGCAGCACGGCGGCACTCCCGGAGCCGAGCGTCAGCGACGCGAGGGCCCGCTTGGCCTCGGCCCGAGACACGGAAGTCGCCTCATTGAGGTACCGAATGGTGTTCTCGACCACGGGCCGGGCACTCTCGGTTCCCACGACGAGGCCCGCACGGATGTGGCCCAGTTCGATCATGTTGGCGACCTGAACGATCCCGTCCATGAGTCCCAGGCATGCGTTGGAAACGTCGTACACCATGCAGGCGGCCGGTAGACCGAGCTGGTGGTGCACGCCACTGGCGGTGGCCGGCTCGATGTAGTCGCGACAGACAGAGCCGTGCACCAGCGCGCCCACGTGCCGCTTATCAAGGCCCGCCATGCGCAGGGCCTTCTCCGCAGAGAGCACACTCTTCTCGCTCGGCAAGGTGCCCGGCGCCCAGAACCGCCGCTGGGCGATCCCAGTGATCAACTCCAGGCGTCCGACCGGGAGCCGGAGTCGGCGGTAGACCGGCGACAGCCGCTCCTCGATTTGCGCCGACGTCACGACCTCATCAGGCAAGGTATAAGCGAAGACTTCCAGGCAGACGTTCCGGTACCGCATCAGTGCTTCCGAGACCGCGGGGATTACGTAGACATTTCAACGTAAGCTGTTTAGGATAGCCGTGTCGGCGGGCACGGTAAAGAGGCGCAGGCGTTTCAGGCACTCGCGTAGCGATCCATGGTCTGCGGAGGACATGCTGGGTGCCGCTGGTCCTTTGGCGGCCAGTGCGGGGAAGCAGCCGCACGGACGGACAAGCAGCCCGTGGCACCCGCCGCGAAGGAACGTGGCTTGTAGTCAGGCTTTTCCAGCCTGACACTTGGGCTGTCAGGCTGGGGAGTCTGACCAGCGTGTCCAGGGCGCGGGGGACGACCTGGTTGTGGGGAGCCACAACGCTAGCGTTGATAGCAATACAAGATCTTGTGGCGGCCTCGCCAGTTGCCCACAAAATCGTGAGTTTTCTTGAAAACAGATGCAGGCGTTTCTAAACTCCGCTTGACTTGCATCTCACCTCCGCGTGACACGGCTTAACCAAAGGGAGTTGCACGGTTCTTACGATAGGGACATCGCGCCGGTGCGGTATCCGCTCTGGGTACTGACGGACCGGTAGGAATCGTTCGTTTGACGCGCGTCAGGGATCGACGTGCCCTCGGCACCCCGTGCGAAGGCTTCTCCTGACACGCGCCAGCGCGGGGTTTTCTCCTCCTCCCCCGTTGCTGGATTCCCTGCCGCATGCCGAAGCCGCGTGCCATGTCGGGCCATTTCCCGTCACCGAGAGTGGGCACAGGACGTGTCCAAGGAGAGTGCTGATGAACGCAAAGCCAATGATCGGACTGAATGCGGATTATCGGTCTGCCAGAAAGGACTCGCCGGCTTTCAGCTACTTGTGCGCCGGGTACTACGACGCACTGCTCAAGGCCGGGGCAATCCCCATCATCATCCCGCCGCTGGAGGAGTTGAGCGACCTTCGTCGGATCCTCGATTTCCTGGAAGGCGTGGTCATGGTGGGGGGAGCCGACCTGGATCCTCGCCGCGACGGCTTCATGCTCCATCCCTCGGTTCGCCTTCTGGATTCGCGACGCGAGGACTTCGACCGCATGTTGGTGAGCGAAATCGCCCGGCGGAGGATGCCGGTTTTCGGCATCGGCGTGGGGGTGCAACTGCTGAATCTTTCCCAGGGAGGCAACCTGTCGCTGCACATTCCCGAGGATAACCCCCGCGCGATCCCCCACGCCGACCCGATGGATCCCGCCCATCGCCACGCGCTGGAAGTCGTGCCCGGTTCGCTCATGGAACGGGTCTACGGGGAAGGCGAAATCCGCGTCAACAGTATGCACCACATGGCCATCGACGACGTCGCCCCCGGCTTCACCGTCACGGCCCGCTGCCCCGACGGGATCATCGAAGCCATCGAGAGCACGATGGACGATTGGTTCGCCTTTGGCACCCAGTTTCATCCGGAGGCCGACAGTGCGTCGGCCCTGGACCTGCGGATTTTCGAGGAATTCCTGGCCGGCGTGACCAGGACCGTCACCGAAATGAGGATGGTCGCCTGACATGGCCATCCTCCCCCGTGTCGACTTGCCCACGGCCGGCGATACGCGTCGCCGGACCGTGGGGCTCTTCGTGTCCTCCGATTGCACCAGGCTTTCCGCCACGCTCGTTGCCGCGCGCGGCCAGGGACTCCAACTCCAACCGGACGTGGCCGATGGCCTGATCGTGCAGGTTCCCAAGGAGACCACGTCGCTCTGGCGCCAACTGGCCGATGCGGGTGCCACCCATGAGGGACTTGAGCCGCTCGCAGCCATCGGGAGTCTGCGGACGCAACTTGCCGACGTGGAGGCCTCCGTGGTCGACGCCCTCTTGGACCAGGCGGGGATGGCCCCTGCGAGGATCCTGGCGATCGGCGTACACGATCCGGGCCTGTGGGGCTGCAACAAGGCCGCGCGGGAGAGCTATCTGGGGTTGTGCGACCCCGCGCGCCTGGCCGAGGCCACGGGCATGAACGTGATCGATGCCTTTCCCGCCCGAGACCTCGCGGCAGGCGGGCAGGGAGGACCGCTGACCGCCCTGGCGGAGTGGGCCTTGCTCGGAGATCCGCGGCAAAGCCGGCTCCTGGTCGACTTGGGCCGCACGACCCGCCTTTCGTACCTGGGGGCGGGGACTGCCGAGCGCGGACCGCCCCGCCTGTTCTCGTTCGACGTGGGGCCCGGCATGCTCTTGATCGACCTCCTGACCGAGAGGCTCACCAACGGCGAGCAACTCTTCGACCCGGGAGGCCGGCTGGCGGTCCAAGGGCAGCGACTCGCGCCGCTCTTGGAGCATTGGCTGGCCGACCCCTATTTTCGCCGTTCGATCCCCAAGTGGCACCCGCGCGGCGTCCGGCCGGAGCGGTTCCTCTTCGACGCGCTGCAAATGGCGGTCGAGGCGGGCTGGTCGGTCCGCGACCTGCTCTGCACTGCCACGCATTTCGTCGCCAAGTCGGTGGCCCAGGCCGTTGCCCGGGATCTCCCCGACGACATGCCGATCGAGCAAATGGTGGTGACGGGCGGGGGCCAACAGAACGGGATGCTCTTGCGGGAGATGGGGCCCCTGTTCCCCAAGATCCCCGTCGTGCGGACGGCCGATCTGGGGATCGAGGGCGACGTGCTCGCCCCGGCCTGCGCGGCGGTGCTGGCCTTGTTCCACGTCGATCAGGTGCCCGGAAATCTCCCCGAGGTCACGGGATCCGAGGTCGCCAGGGTGCTTGGGCGTCTGACCCCGGGATCCCCTCAAAGCTGGCAGCGACTGCTATCCACCATGCATGGCAGCCGGCCCATGGTCCGGCCCCTCCGCAGCGCGATTTGACCCCGGCCGCCCCACGCGGCTCGGTCTCTCCGAAACCGAGGTCTTCCCGCCACGGAGTGGCGCGACCACGTGCATACTTCCGCTACCACCCAACCAGACCCGGGCCGGCCTGCGACTAAACAAACTGGATAATCTGGCGATGTTGCGAAGAGGTTGCCGATATGAGAAGGCGGGATCGGAGGCCCGAGGCGGCTCAACTTTCGCGCCGTGAACTCAGGAGGAATCGGACTCCGCTGAGCGGCGGAATCGCGGCCATCGTAACTCGATCGGCCGGAATAAGATCGGATGGGATTGCGGCGATGAGCGGAACGGCTCCCAAGTATTACCTCTTTTCCGATTGCCGAATGGGGGGGGAATCGGGCCGGTGGCGGTTCGTGTTGCGCCATGCGGACGGCTCGCAACGGTTGGTGGCGGAAGACATCGAGCCTGGGGTCCGCGGAGAACGACTAGAACTGCTGACGATTGTCCGGGGGCTGGAAGCCTTGGGGGAACCATCCCGCGTAACCCTTATGACTCCATGCACTTACGTTCGCGAGGGCGTTCGTCACGGCGTGGCCGAATGGCGCAGCAACGGATGGCGATGGGAGTGTTTCGGACAGATGGTCCCGGTTCGAGACCTGGATCTGTGGCAACGAGTGGATCGGGCCATGCGGTTCCACCAGGTTGACTGCCGGACGTACCGGCTTGACCCCCCTCATCGGGACGTACCCGGCACGCCCAGCATCGTTTCTTCCCCTCAGACTTCGTCCCGAAGGGGCACTGGCACGATGTGGCGAGCGATCCGCCGGGGACTACAATACAGCCTGACGCGGATCGCATCGGTGACGTTGGGCCGGACCGTCGGGACGGTTCGGTGAGGCGCATACTTCCAAAGTCTCCGGGACTTCGGGAGTCTTGGTTGCGGGTAGAGAGTCACCGCGATCGGCTTCTACGGAGCAAGGCATCAAGGAGGAACGTGTGCGGACTACGGTTCCATTGGACAAAGTTGGACAACTGATCGAAGGACGTTACGAGAACCCCTTTGAATTGCTGGGGCCCCACGAGGTGAACGACGGCGGCCGGCGGGCCTTGGCGGTCCGGGCCTTCCTGCCGCAGTCGAGCCAAGCCTGGGTGGTCGATCCGGCCCACGACGATGTGCCGCGGCCCATGCGGCGCATCCATCCGGCAGGCTTCTACGAGGCCATCTGCCCGATCGTCGAGGGCAACGGGTCCACCCGGTATCTCTTGCGAGTGGCTGAGGAGGGTGGAAAGAAGCTCACCATGCACGATCCTTACTGCTTCCCGCACCTGCTGAGCGACTACGATCTCCATCTGCTGAACGAGGGGCGCCACTGGCGGCTCTTCAACAAGTTGGGGACGCAGTTGAGGACGGTCGACGGGGTGGAGGGGGTCAACTTCGCCCTCTGGGCCCCGAACGCCACAAGCATCAGTGTCGTCGGCGACTTCAACGGCTGGGACAACCGACGTCATCCCATGCGCAAGCACATCCCCAGCGGGTTCTGGGAGTTGTTTGTGCCGGGGCTCGGCGAGGGGACGTTCTACAAGTATTGCGTGCGGAACCGCGACCACGTGTTCGACAAATCCGATCCTGTGGGCTTTGCCGCGGAGTGCCCGCCGCGGACCGCCTCCCGCGTGGTCGACCTGAACCGCTACCGCTGGCACGACGACGCCTGGATGACCCGCCGCCGGGGCACCAATTGGCTGGAACAGCCGCTCGCCTTCTATGAGGTCCATTTGGGGAGTTGGCGGCGACCGGGCGACGAGCCGAGCCGCTGGCTCACCTATCGCGAGCTGGCCCATCAATTGGTCGATTACGTCAAGGAGATGGGCTACACGCACATCGAGTTGTTGCCGGTGAGCGAGCACCCGCTTTCGGCCAGTTGGGGCTATCAGACGGTGGGCTATTACGCCGTAACGGCCCGCTACGGGAGCCCGCACGATTTCATGTACCTGGTGGACCTGTGCCACCAGAACGACATCGGCGTGATCCTCGACTGGGTTCCGGCCCACTTCCCGCGCGACGGCCACGGGCTGCGAGAGTTCGACGGCACGGCCCTCTACGAGCACGCCGATCCGCGCCAGGGCGAGCACCGCGACTGGGGAACCCTTGTGTTCAACTACGGCCGCCATGAGGTCCGCAACTTCCTCGTGGCCAACGCGTTGTTCTGGCTCGACAAGTACCACGCCGACGGTCTGCGGGTCGACGCCGTGGCCTCGATGCTCTATCTCGACTACAGCCGCAAGGAGGGGGAATGGGTCCCCAACGAATTCGGCGGCCGCGAGAACCTCGGGGCGATCGCGCTGTTGAAGGAGCTCAACGAGCAGTGCCACCTGCAATTCCCCGGCGTGCTCACGATCGCCGAAGAATCGACGGCCTGGGGCGGCGTTTCCCGGCCCACGTAACTCGGCGGGCTGGGCTTCAGCCTCAAGTGGAACATGGGCTGGATGAACGACACCCGCACCTACATGCGGCACAACGCCATCCATCGCAAGTACCACCACGACGAGCTCACCTTCAGCCTCATCTACGCCTTCCACGAGAACTTCGTGCTGCCCTTCTCGCACGATGAGGTGGTGCACGGCAAGGGCTCGCTCTTGGACCAGATGCCGGGCGATCTGTGGCAGAAGTTCGCCAACTTACGCCTACTGTACAGCTATATGTGGAGCCACCCCGGCAAGAAGTTGCTCTTCATGGGCAGCGACTTCGGGCAGTGGAACGAATGGGATTTCGACCGGAGCCTGCAATGGGATCTCCTCCAGTGGGATTCCCACCGGGGCTTGCGGCGGTGCGTGGCCGATCTGAACCGCCTGATCCGCCGCGAAAAGTCGCTCCACCAACTCGACTTCGACGGCCACGGCTTCTTCTGGATCGACTGCCACAACTTCGACGAGAGCACGCTGAGCTACGTGCGGCGGTCCAGGGACCCCAACGATTTCCTGGTGATCTGCTGCAATTTCACCCCCGTGCCGCGCATGAACCACCGCCTCGGCGTGCCCAGGGTCTGCTGGTACGACGAGATCTTCAACAGCGACTCGACCTACTACGGCGGCAGCAACATGGGGAACGGGCCGGGCATTCGGGCGACGGACGAGGGGCGGCACGATATGCCGGGCTCGATCGAAGTGGTTTTGCCCCCGCTGGCCACGGTAATCTTCAAGCCGCGACCTTGACACGACATCGCTAGGTTCGCGGGAAAAGGGGACTGGCTCCGTGGCGCAAACCGGTGTGGCGCAACCAGGAACGTGACCGCCACGGTGCCTGTCCCCTTTTTCCGGTGCGTCACCCCGGTGCCCGTCGCAGAAGGGGACAGGCACCGTGCAAAACGGCCTGCACAGCCGAGGGCGGCTGTGCCACATGAGATCATGCTCCATCCATCAGACCATGCTGGACAGAGCAGTAGCGCCGTGGTACCAAGAAGGTCGTCCTCCACGCCCTGCTTTGTCAACGAACTATGATGAGAAGCCACGTCCTATCCGCTGTGCTGGGCACCTTGTTCCTCCTCAGCGTGGCGGCAAGCGGCTCCGTCGAGGCGGCCAAACCCCACGGCAAGGGCGGCAAGGCGACCGGGAAAGCCGCCCTGATCGCCAACGTGAAAGCCGTTGCGGTCGCGGAAGGGATCGTTGCCTGCCAGCACGGGCATTTCTGGGTCGTCAGCGACCTCCCGGAGGACGAGGCCAAGGAACTCGTCGTTCGCCTGGAGACGATGCTGCCGCTAATCTCGGAGTATTGGATCCCCGATGCCCGCCGGCGTGCCATGGTCCTTCAGAAGGTCATGATCCCGTGCGTAGTCGTGAAGAAGGCCGAGAACTGGCCGAGGGAGATCCTCCGGGCGCCCGACCGCGAGGGGTTCATGAGCGCCCAGATGGGCGGCGGCGTCACCATTTCGCAGAGCCTCTACTTGCGCGGCGTGGCCGTCGACGCCACCTCCGTGGTCTACGCGGCCGCCGAGCACGGCACGCCGCAACACGAGGCGGTCCACGCTTTCTGCCACCTCACCTTCGCCACCACGGGCCCTACCTGGTACGCGGAGGGCATGGCCGAGATGGGCAAGTACTGGCGCGAGGGCGACATGGCGGTCAACGCCGATCCGCGAATCATCGACTACCTGAGAAAAGCGTCCCCGAGGAAGACCCTGCGCGAGATCCTCGCCCCCTTCCAGGCCACCGGCGATTGCTGGGAGAACTACGCCTGGCGCTGGGTCCTTTGCCACCTGCTGACCACCAACCCGAACTACAGCGCCGATTTCCGCCGCCTCGGCCTCCTGTATCTCGACAAGGGCCGGATCCGCGTGGAAGAGTCCATGCGCGAGCAGTTCTGGCTCACCGATTTCCAGAACATCTTCGGCCAGCGATGGCGGGAGATCGAATTCGAGTACAACTTCCTCGTGGACCATCTGGCCACGGGCCTTCGCGCCGACTTGTGTGCCTGGGACTGGAAGAAGAAGTTCACGCCCTGCACGTCCGCCGCCCGAACCGTTACCGTGAAAGTGCTCGCCCGCGCCGGATGGCAGCCCTCGGGCCTCACCGTGGCCAAGGGCCAGCAGTTCGAGGTCAGCACCTCGGGCACCTGGAAGACCGGCGCCGATTCGCCGGTTCTCACCGCCGACGGCGATGAGAGCGGTCGCGGTCGCCTCGTAGCGGTCATCTTGAAGAACTACCAGCTCGGGCAACCCATCGACCTGCGATCCGAGGGCACACTCTCTGTCCCGAGCGACGGGAACCTCTATCTCCGCTCGAGCGACAAGTGGACCGAACTGGACGACAACTCCGGTGCCGTCACCGTACGACTCAAGTACAAGCCCAAGGCCGAGTAAAGGCTCATCCGATTGGATCTCGCCCCGATCCAATCTTGAACCCGCCAGGAGCCTGGATGGGAAGAGAAGTACGGTGCCTCTCCTCTGTTGCTCCCAGTCTTCCCGAGTTGACGGCGAACCGAGAAGGAGCATCGTACCTCCGTGGATTCACGGAGGGAGTCTCCTCGCATTCTTGGCTCGGAGAAAGCTCTTTTTCGGGGTTGACTCGTTTTTTTCCAACGCCGTACGATCGGATGTGCCGATTAGAGCGGATGGAGGGGTTGTCTTGCGAGGTCTCTGTTCCCACCTAACAGTGGCAGTGCTGCTCGCCCACGCGATGCTTGGGTGCTGCTGGCACCACGCGCACGCCTGTGGGGAGACGCACGATCACCTTGCGATGTCCGGATGGCAGCACCCTTCCAAAGGGAATGACCATCACCCCGCCGGCGGCCCGGATCGAGCACATCACGGACACGGGCGCGATGACTGCCATGGGGCCAAGTGCAGCTTCGTCATCTCCGCGAAGGACGGGGCGGACAGCTCCCTGTTCGCGTCCTGCCTCTTTTGCGTTCTGACGCTGCCTCCGGCCGATCGGGTCTCGGTGGGCGGCGTCCTTGAGCCGCAATTTCCTGCCGCCGGCTCACTGCTCTTGCCGGTCCGTCTGCACTTGCTCCATCAAGTCCTGCTGATTTGATGGATCCCTTCTTAGCGACTGTCCGAAAAGTCTCCCCTCTCCCTTTGGGAGAGGGGCAGGGGGTGAGGGGTTGGGTGAGATACACGACCTGAAAACGATGTCTTCTCCCGAATCGCCCTCACCCTAACCCTCTCCCAAAGGGAGAGGGGACCGGAACTCGCACTTTTCGGATAGCCTCTTAGTGACTGCGCTCGCGCTACGCGCTGAAGGTTCGCTTCAACGCTCTTCAAGAAGGGAAGGTCCATGAGACTTCGAGTCAGTCAACGACGGCGAAGCGGCCAGGGACGGCAAGGAGTCGCACGCGCCGCCCGAGCCATCCGACCGCAAGCACGACGAGGCCGGGGCATAGTCCCCGGGCTCCTGCCACTTGAAGTAGAAAAACGGCACGACTGGATGTCAAGGAGGAACGGTTACAACGACTGTACTGTCCCGTCATAAGACCTTTCTTTGGCTCACTTTGCCTTGCCGAAATATCTGATACAGCAGGTTAGGGTCGTTTTCACCGGAATCAGCGACCCACGCGGCACGTTCCGAATGCCCAAGGATAGGTAAACGCACGGAGGCGGAGATTCATGCGACTGGCGACAATTCTCCTGCTCTTCTCGGCTGGACTGGCACTAGGCCAAGTCTCCGCACAGCCGCCGGAACTTCCCGTTCCGCCGGCCCCTCTTCTTAATGACGCTCGCCGTGTCCTCGCGCCGGAACCCGTCAGTCCGCCGCTGCGACGCCCTATCGAGCATGGCCTGCCAGCCCCCGCTGGGCAGCCATCAACATCCGGCATGACGCTGGCCGAGTTGGAGGATATGGCGGAGAGGTGCAATCCCACTTTGGCCCAAGCAGCGGCCCGAGCGCAAGCGGCACGCGGCCAGTGGCTTCAAGTCGGACTGTATCCCAACCCGGTCGTCGGGTACTCGGGTAGTGAAATCGGCAACGAGGGGCGGGCCGGGCAACAAGGCGGCTTCATCGGGCAGGAGGTGGTCACTGCGGGAAAGCTGCGATTGAACCGGGCCGTTGCCAGTCAAGAGATTCAACAGGCTGAATACGCATGGGAGGCGCAGCGATTTCGTGTGGTTACCGACGTGCGGCGAGGCTTCTATGATGTGCTCGTCGCCCAACGCACGGTGGAACTCACTGAGCAGTTGGTCGGCATCGGCGAGCGAGGACTCAAAGCCGCCGAGGAACTGCTGAAGGCCAAGGAGGTTGCCCGTGCCGATGTTCTCCAGGCGCGGATCGAAGCCGATTCCGCGAGGATTCTCTTGGACAAGGCGCGCAACCGATACGCGGGCGCTTGGCGCAACTTGGCGGCGGTGGTCGCCGATCCGGCCTTGCAGCCGACCCAATTGGCAGGGGGCTTGCAAGACGGAATGATTCAGTTCACCTGGGAAGACACGCTGAGTCGGCTCTTGGCCGAAAGCCCTCAGCTTGCCGGCGCCAAGGCGGGTGTTGCTCGTGCCCAGGCGGCCTTGAGCCGGGAGTGCGCCGGGCGGGTTCCCAACGTCGATTTGCAGGCGGGCGTGCAATACGACAATGCAACTCAGAGTACAATCGCGGGCGTTCAAGTCGGCATCCCGATTCCGATCTACAATCGGAACCAAGGGAATATTCGCAAGGCCCAGGCCGAGTTGACTGCGGCCCAATATGAGGTCAACCGGGTGCGGTTGGCGCTAGAGCAGCGTTTGGCGGCCGTATTCGAGAAGTACGCGACCGCCCAGCAGCAGGTTGAAAAGTACACCCGAGACATCATGCCCAACGCTCAAGAATCGCTGAAACTCGTGAGCGCAGGCTACCGGCAGGGTGAGTTCGGCTACCTGGTGCTGCTCACGGCCCAGCGGACCTATTTCCAAACCAATTTGGCCTACTTGGATGCCTTGCGTGACCTTCGCACGGCAACAGCAACGCTCGAAGGGAACCTTTTGTCCGACAGCCTCCAAACCGCAGAAGCCCAAGACCAAGGCTCGCAGCAGAGATAGTTGACTCTCATCGGCCGTATAGGTTACGATGGATCGAGAAGTTGGTGGAATAGGCGGGCAATCCATACGCACCCAAGCGGTGGGACCGGATGAGTCGCGTGAAGGAGTTAGGATTGTGTTGCTGACCGCCATTGGATTGTAGACGAGTTGTATGGCAAAACTGTGTCGCATTGTGACTGCCGCGCTCCTTGTGGTCCACCTGATGGTGGGCTGCTGCGCGCATCATGCACACGCATCTGAGGGTTCGGGGTGCTCACCCACGGATCAGGGGGATGCGTGGCCTGGTAGTCAGTGCCCCGATAGTTTCGGCGGTCGGGCGGACCATACGCATCACGGGCCGCAGGATTGCCGAGGGGCCCAATGCTCCATGGTTTGCCCGAGCCGCACCGTCTTCGATTCCTTGATCCCGGCTTTCCAGGCATCCTTCGCACCGTTGTTCGATGACCTAGCCACTCTGGGCGGCGAGGCCTCCGATCAGCACTTCTTCCCCGCAGGCCGGCTTCTCCCGCCGGTTCGCCTCCATCTCGCCAATCAAGTCCTGTTGATTTGATTGCGCCCTCTTATTGACGTGACGTGCGCTTGGCGCTGCGCGCATCGCGGGTCTCAGTGTGCTCCGGCTCGCCTCGGTCTTCGTCCGGCGCCACGCACGCAAGAGTATTTTTTCGATACGATCGTTCCATTCTTCAAGACTGCTCCCGGTTGAGGATGACCATGAAGACTCAGTTCCTTCGACGATTGTTGCCTCAGAAGCGGCGATGGTGGCTACTGGCAGCCCTGTTGCTGGCAGTTGTGGGGCTAGCGATTGCCGGTCTGTGGCTGCCGGAACTCAAGCAACTGGTGGCCTCGACCCTCAACAATATCAAGGCGACGCACACACACGACGATGGCCATGATCACGCGAAAGAGGCCCTCGACCCCGATGGCCACGATGAGGCCGACCACTACCACGCCGGGCACGACCACGCCAAACACGGCGATGGTGATGACGACGAGGATGAACACGGTCATGGTGGCAAGACATACGATCACGAGCACGATGAGGCGGCAGCAATCAAGCTGAGCAAGCAGGCACAAGGGACCATCGGCCTGCGCCTGGCACGGGTCGAGCTGGGTCCCTTTGAGCGGACGATCACGGTGCCCGGCATCGTTGTCGAGCGTCCGGGCTGGTCCAAGATGGAAATCACCGCGCTGATGACGGGCGTGGTGACGCGGATCTACCCGATTCAAGGCGAGGCTGTCCAGCCGGGCCAGCCGCTCTTCGAGGTCCGTTTGACCCACGAAGACCTTCTGCAAGTGCAGATGGAGTTCCTGCGTACCATCGAGGAACTCGACGTGATTGGGCGGGAAATAGCCCGTCTGGAAAAGGCGTCCGCCGATGGGGTCATTCCCGGCAAGACCCTCTTGGAACGCGAGTACGAGCGGCAGAAACAGGAGGCCCACCTGCGGGCGCAACGACAAGCCTTGCTCTTGCACGGACTGTCCCAAGACCAGGTGGACAAGATCGTCGCCAGCCGGACGCTACTACAAAGCCTGACGATCCACGCGCCGGTACGAGACGCGGCGGGGACCCCCGAGACGCATCCCCTGCAAGTCCAGCAGTTGAAGGTCTCTCACGGGAAATACGTTACGGCGGGCGAAACGCTCTGCACACTGGTGGACTACGGAGAAGTGTACATCGAAGGCCAGGCGTTCGAGCAGGACATCCGCGCAATTAACCGAGCGGCCACCGCGGGGGCAACGGTCTCGGCGGTTCTGGGATCGAAGTCCACTGCCAATGAAGAGATCGTCCATGGCCTCCGCATTCTCTATCTCAGCGACCAAGTGGACAGCGAATCGCGGGCGTTCCACTTCTACGTCGAAACCCCTAATCGAGTTCTGCGTGACGACACGACCTCCGGTAAACGCCGTTTCGTCTACTGGCAATTCAAGCCGGGGCAGAGAACCCAGGTCCGAATTCCTGTTGAGCACTGGAAGGACCGGATCGTGCTTCCCGTCGAAGCAGTGGCTCAGGAAGGGGCCGAGACTTACGTTTTTGAGGCCAACGATGACCACCTCGACCGACGCGCGGTCCGCGTCGAGTACCGGGACCAGGATTGGGTTGTGATTGCCAACGACGGCGTTCTCAAGGTAGGAGCCATGGTGGCGGCTTCCGGCGCGCACCAGATGCAGTTGGCCCTGAAAAACAAGGCGGGCGGCGGGGTCGATCCGCACGCCGGGCACAATCATTGAGAAGGGGCCGTCCAACTCCAGACGCGATTTGACACACGACGAACACTTCCATGCTAAACGCGATCATCCGTTTTTCGCTGCGTTACCGGCTATTGACGATTGCGCTCGCGTTGGTCGTGCTGGTGTACGGGAGCTATGTCCTCTACCACCTGCCGATCGACGTGTTCCCCGACCTGGACCGGCCTCGCGTCACGGTGATGACCGAGGCCCAAGGGATGGCCCCCGAGGAAGTGGAAACGCTGGTCACTTTCCCCTTGGAGTCGGTGCTCAACGGGGCGACCGGCGTACAGGCCGTTCGCAGCTCGTCGGGAATCGGACTGTCCGTGGTCCAGGTGGAATTCGCCTGGGGAACGGACATCTACATCGACCGCCAGATCGTCGCGGAGAAACTGGCCCTGGCCGGCGAACGCCTTCCCGAGGGGGTCCGTCCTCAAATGGGGCCGATCTCCTCGATTATGGGGCAGATTATGATTATCGGCATGTGGAGCGAAGGGGGCAAAACGTCCCCGATGGACGTGCGCACTCTGGCGGATTGGGTCGTGCGGCAGCGGCTCCTGACGATCCCTCGCGTCGCCCAGGTCATTACGATGGGCGGCGGTCGCAAGCAATATCAGGTGCTTGTCAATCCCAATGCCCTGCGCAACTACGGCGTAACGCTCCATGAGGTCGAGCGAGCGATGGCGGCCAGCAACGCCAACGCCACGGGCGGCTACTTGAACCGCGGCGCACGGGAGTACCTGGTCCGGTCCATCGGCCGGCTCCAGGGCGTGGAGGATATCGGGAACGTGGTGGTCAAGGCCGACAGCGAGCGGCCCCTTCTCCTGCGCCAAGTGGCCCGCATCGTCGAGGCACCGCAAGTCAGACGCGGTGACTCGGCCGTCAACGGCGCGCCGGCGGTGATGCTTACGATCGCCAAACAGCCGGGCGCGGACACGCGTCTGTTGACCGACCAGATCACCGCGGCCCTGGAGGAACTCAAGGCCAGCCTGCCTCCCGACATCCGCATCAACCCGGAAGTCTACCAGCAGAAGTCGTTCATCGAGCTGGGCATCCACAATGTCATCGACGCACTGCGCGACGGGAGTGTCCTTGTTGTCGTTATCCTGTTTCTGTTTCTCTTGAACTTTCGCACGACGTTCATCACGCTCACAGCCATTCCGCTCTCGATTGTCGTCACCGGGCTGGTCTTCAAGTGGTTCAATCTGTCGATCAATACGATGACGCTCGGCGGCTTGGCCGTGGCCATTGGCGAACTGGTGGACGACGCCATTGTGGGCGTGGAAAACGTCTTTCGTCGGCTGCGGGAGAACCGGCATTCCGCGAAGCCCGAGCACGCTCTGCGCGTAGTCTATGAAGCCAGCAGCGAAGTGCGCAACTCGATTGTTTTCAGCACGATCCTCGTGGTGCTCGTGTTCGTCCCGCTATTCGCTCTCAGCGGCATGGAAGGCCGTCTGTTCTCGCCGTTGGGGGTGGCCTATATCGTCTCGATCCTCGCCTCGCTCGTCGTGTCGCTCACCGTGACGCCGGTGCTCTGCTACTGGCTCCTGCCGAAGGCCAAGGTCATGGGGCACGACAAGGATAGCTTTGTGCTGCGATGGCTCAAGTGGCTGTTGGGGTTTGCCGTCCGCTTCAGCATCCGGCGCCCTTGGCCGATCCTGGGGACCGTCGCCGCGGCCATGCTGGCTAGTTTCGTGGTGGTCTCGCAGTTGGGCCGCGACTTCTTACCGCCGTTCAACGAGGGAAGCGTTCAAATCAACGTGGTGTTGCCACCGGGCGATTCTCTGGAGACTTCCAATCGGATCGCCGGCATGGTCGAAGAGCGACTCAGGGGTGTTTCCGGCGTGGTTGCCTTCGGCCGTCGTACCGGGCGAGCCGAACTGGACGAGCACGCCGAGGGAGTGAACATGTCGGAGATCATCGTCAGCTTCGACCCGAACTTGGGCCGTAGCCGCGAGGAAATCATGGCCGACATGCGCGAGGAATTGACTCGGGTTCCCGGCGCGGTCATCGCCGCGGAACAGCCCTTGCAGCACGTGATCGGGGCGATGCTCTCCGGCGTGAAGGCCCAAGTGGGGATCAAGCTCTACGGCGATGATCTCAGCGTATTGCGGATCAAAGCGAACGAAATGAAGGCGGCCATTCAGGGCGTGCCCGGCGTGAAAGACCTGATGGTGGAGCAGCAGATCGAAATCCCGCAACTCCGCATCAATCTGGACCGGAAGGCCCTGGCCTCCTACGGCCTGAACTCGGCCGATGTGAACGAACTGGTGGAGACGGCGATGAACGGCCGCGTCGTCTCCGAACTCGTGCTCGGCGAGCAGAAGTTCGATCTGCTGGTGCGGTTGGATGATTCCTTCCGCAATGATCCGCAGGAGTTGAAACGGATGACCTTGGAACTGCCTCGTCGCGGCCAAATTCCCCTGAGCGCGGTGGCGGATGTCGTAGATTCCAGCGGGCCGAACACCATCAACCGAGAGAACGTGCGGCGGAGGATCGTCGTGCAGTGCAACACGGCCGGACGAGACCTGGGGAGCACCGTGGCCGAAATCCAGCAGCGGTTGGCGCCCATCCAAGCGTCGCTGCCAACCGGCTATTTCGTCCAGTACAGCGGGCAGTTCGAGAGCCAACAATCGGCGACCAGGACCATCGGCATGTTGGGCCTGGTTTCCCTGGCCTGCATGTTGCTGACCCTGTATACGCTCTTCCATTCGTTCAATCTGAGCTTGCAGGTGTTGGCCGCCCTGCCGATGGCAGCCATTGGCGCGGTGGCGGCGCTGGTCATCACTAGGCAATCGCTCACCGTGGCGAGCATGGTGGGGTTCATCTCGCTGGCCGGCATCGCTTCGCGCAACGGGATACTCTTGATTGCCCACTACGTGCACTTGGTTCGCCATGAAGGGGAACGCTTCACGCCGAAAATGATCGAACGCGCCGGCAAGGAGCGGCTTGCCCCCATGCTGATGACGGCGTTGTGTGCTGGGATTGCGCTGATCCCGCTGGCCCTCGCCGCTGGGCAGCCGGGTAAGGAAATCCTCTACCCGGTGGCGACCGTCATCCTGGGCGGGCTTATCAGCTCCACGCTGCTGGACTTCTTCGTGCGACCAGCCCTGTTTTGGACCTTCGGCCGAAAGGCGGCGGTGCGGGCAGTCAAACAGCACCACGAACCGGACCTGAAGGACATGGAGTCGCAACACGAGGAGGGTGATTGTGACGGGGCGCACCGGACGGGCACGACTCCTCACGGCGAACGTGCCGGGGTATTGCACTCTCAGCCTGTCTCAGACGATGACGGCCGCGTCACTCAAGGGTGAGCGGGAGAATCGCTGATTGCAGACCGACAGTACCGAGACTCTTGCCTGGCGGTTCATTCTCGCAGCCGATTGACACTCCCTGCCCCGTGTCCTCATACTGGTGCGCAACACCATCAAGCCGCGCTCTACTGGTTGCGCCGAGCGCCGCCGCTGGGGCCGGCGCTCCATGGTGCTCGGCAATCGTGCTCCTAGGAGGAAACCCGCGCGATGAACGTCAAGCTAGGAATCTCGTGTCTGATCGTTGCCGTGCTGTCCACCGCAACGTGGGCCGGTGAACCGGTCGGCAAGCGGCCCTACGAAATGGTCTGGGCCAAGCGCACCGAGGATTTCCACCCCGCCTTGATCGACTTCGAGAACCTCGACGGCTGGAAGACCGAGTGCGTCGACAGCGCGGCGGAGCTCACCCGCTCGCGCAGAGAGCAGCTTTGGGGGAGTTACGTCGGCCGGCTGGTCTACCGCGGCACGGGCCCGAAGGCATCGGTCACGCTCAAGCCGCCCAAGCCGATCCCCGTGGCGGTGCCCTTCGACTGCATCAGCTTCTGGATCTACGGCAACAACTGGGCCTGGGCGCCCGATCGCACCACGCCGCAGGTCGAAATCGCGGTCCTTCTGCGCGGGGCCAAGGGGCAAACGGTGCGGGTGTCCATGGGGCACGTGAATTGGCAGGAATGGTGGGCCATGCACCGCAAGCTCAGCCCCGAGCAACTGGCGCTGGTCAAGGAGGGGGCGGTGCTGGAAGGAGTGCAAATCGTCGGAGGCCGGAACCCCGAGAACCGCGAACTGTACTTCGACAACCTCTCGTGCTACCCGGAGAACCTCGCTCCGCTCAAGTTCGAGCCGCGGCCCGAACGCGGCATCGCCATGTTCCCCGGTCAGACGACCGGCACGAACACCGGGCCCGGCAAGCTGCCGTTTCCCACCCGTGATGAGACGATCCTTCCCGACAATCTGACCGGCGATTTCAAGGTCTCCCTGGAGTCGTCCGGCGACACGTTCGTGTGGCACTACCGGGGTGCCGACGGGCACCTGGTGTATCGCTATAAGCCGGCCACCGGCACGCTCGGCGACATTACCGCGGAGTGGGTCGGCTGGGGCAAGCCCTTCCAGCCCATGGCCGACGGCGGCGTGCGCCCGCTGGGCATCGGAGATCGACTTGTGGCACAGCCGCCCCCGGCTGTGTCGGGGAGTTCCGCACAGCCGAGGGCGGCTGTGCCACGTTATGGGATAGGCGCCAAGCTCCTCGGCTGCCGCCGGGAAGGGGACGCGGTCCTTGCCCAATGGCAGCTTGTCCGCGGCTTGGCGACCAGCAATCTCACCTATCGGTTTCGCCTTTGGCAGAAATCCTTGGTGATCGACGTGATCGAGCCGGGCGGTCAGGTCGGAGAAGTGCGGTTCGGCAAGGCCGTCGGTCTGCCCAATCCGCGACTCGTGACGCTTCCCTATCTCACCGGCGACTGGCAGCACCGGCCCGCGGTTCTCGTGGCCGGGCAGCCGGACAGGCCGCTGTTCCTGATGGGCCTGGTCGATCACTGCCGCTCTAACGCCACGTCGCTGTGGTTCGCAGGCGAGGTCGCCTCGGACGGGGCCGCGACCTACAACGGCGGCTCCCGCTACGAGCCCAAGACCGACGGCCGGCGCAACGACTGCTTCGAGCGGCTTTTCTTAACGGTTTCCCCGCGGTTCGAGGAAGTGCTGCCCAACGTCCCCAATCCGAAATCGCCATGGATGCACGTGGCCGGCGAGCGGCTCTGGATCGCCCACGGGGCCTCCGACCGCAAGCGGGACTACGACCTCTTCAAAAACGTCGCCCGCTACGGCATGACCAAGGTGGTCATCACCGACCATGAGACCGGTTGGCGCGACGGCGGCGAGAGTTTCACATTTCGCACCCGGGCGGCCCCCGGCCGGGGCGGCGACGAGAGCCAGGCCGACTACGCTCGCAAGCTCCACGCCCTGGGCTTCCGCTACGGCATCTACAACAACTACACCGATTTCGCCCCGGTGAACGGGCACTGGAACGAAGACTTCGTGACCCGGCTCTCCGACGGCAACTGGCAGACGGCCTGGGCACGGTGCTACAACCCGAAGCCGTCCCGGGCCGTAGAGTTCGAGGCCCGGCTCGCGCCGATCATCCAGCAGAAGTTCCACCTCGACACGGCCTACTGCGACGTCCACACGGCCGTCACTCCGTGGAACTACTGCGACCGCGACGCCCGCGTGCCCGGCGCCGCCACCTTCGCCGCCACGTTCTACTCCTACGGCGAGATCATGCTCCACCAGAAGAAGACGTGGAACGGGCCGGTCTACAGCGAGGGCAATAACCACTGGTACTACTGCGGCCTGACCGACGGCAACTACGGGCAGGACCAGGCCGCCCACCTGCCCGACAACCCGTGGCTGGTCGATTTCGATCTCCGCAAGCTGCACCCGTTGTGCTGCAACTTCGGCATGGGCAATCCCGGGATGTTCTACGGCCGGCGCCACGAAATGGGCAAGACGCCCGAGGAGCGCGAGGCCTGGCTCGACCGTTTTCTCGCTGCCACGCTGGCCTTCGGGCACACCGGCTTTCTTGTGATGGAAGGCGGTATGCCCAACACGGTGCGGAGCTACTTCAGCCTTCAGGCGATCCACGCCGCCTACGCACAGGCGAAAGTGGTGGATATTCGCTACGCCGATGAAAAGGGAAACCTGCTTGACGTGAGTGCCGCGGTGGCCACGGGGGCGTATCGGCGGAATCAGATTCTCGTCGACTATTCCAATGGGCTGGAGTTGGTGGTAAACGGGCACCCAACGGAAACCTGGCGCATCTGGCCCCTTGAGAACGTGAATTTGCCGCCTAACGGATGGATTGCCTTGCATAGGGATGGCGAGTTCCTCTCTGCGAGCGCGACGATCTTCGACAAGCACCGGACCGATTACGTCGTTTCGCCCGAGTACGTGTATGCGGATGGCCGCGGACAACTCACTCGTTTTCACAGTTCAGAGGACATCGTCAGCGACGGACAGTTGATCGGCCACAAGCATGTCGGCGGCACGATGGAGGTCATTCCAGTCGAACGCTGCACCGTGATGGCAGTCACGCTCGACGGAAAATCCGCGAAGGCGGTGGCGCTCGACGCCGAACGAAAGGAGATTGGCCCGGCCGCCACTCGGTTCAGCCGCGGGCTAGTCCACATCACGCCGGTGCCGAAAGCGTTCAGCTATCTGCTCACGCCGGGAGCGGCGCCAGCCGCGACGCTAAAGTGCGGTCGCGACCATGTGATTCCTGGTGAAACGGTCACGGTTCGCGGGCAATCGGAACACAGGTATCGGGTGCCCGCGGATGCAAAGCCGGGGACGCTTGTGTGGTTCCAGGCTGAGGACGCCTGGATCGATTTCAGCGTAGTGCCGCTGGTTGGGGCGACGTTGGAGGTCGCTGACGAGCTGCGATCAAAAAGCCGCCAAAGCGATTCCGACCGCCCTCACCCCCTGCCCCTCTCCCGTGAGCGGGAGAGGGGAGTTGCGATGGCGACGCTAACCCTCGCGGCGAACGTTCCCGAGAAAGTCACTGCCGAAGTGGCATTCGCGAACGAGAAACGCACGCAGCAATTGACGACCGGGGCAAAAGCGGTTCTAGAGTTTCCTTTCAAGACCGAAAAGGAACTGGTTCGCAAGCTCCCGCTAGTCGTCACCGCGGGCAACATGCGCTACGAGCGGACCTGGTGGCTGAAGGCCGAGGAATCGATCGCGCCGGTGACGGCCGTATTCGAGCAGTTCCGTGGCGGCGAGTGCCTACGCAAGGGGAAGGAGCGGGCGTTTGCCGGGAACACTGGAGCCCACGCGCGCTGGGCCGAGTACGCTTGTGGGGGCGTCAGCCGGCGAAGTCTCTTCATGCACCCGCCTTACCAGGGCGGGGTCGGCTATACGTTTGCCCTGTTTGAGCCGGTCGATTTGCCGAAGGACTGGCCGGAGGCCTTTCGCTGCCTCATCGGCAAGGGGGACGGCAGCGACCCGGGCGACGGCATCCTGTTCCGCATCGCCGTCGTCGACGTGAAGGGCAAGGAGACCATCGTCGCCGAGAAACAGTGGATCAAGCACGCCTGGACGCCGTTGGAGGCCGATTTGTCGCGCTGGGCGGGCCAGCGCGTTGGCATCAAGCTCATCGCCGACGTGGGACCGGCCGACAATTCGTCGGGCGATTGGGCCGCCTGGGCCGAACTGAAGATCGAGAGTCTCCGGCCCGTGCTCACGGCCAGCATCCACGACGCGCCGGTAACGCTCGCACGCCTTCCGGGCCCCCACCCTGTCGCAAACCTCACGGCGGCGGACCTGCGCAAGGCCCGCCGCGCAGTGTTGCATTTCCAGGGCAAGGGCCTGGACCACACCAAGCCGTACATCTCCGTCGCAACCCTGAACGACGTGCGCCTGGGCGAGTTGCCGGGAGCCGGGGGCGACGAGATCCACGGCATTTGGGCCGACGCACGCCTGGAGATGCCCGCCAAGGCCATTGCCGCGTTCCGCGGGTGGAACCGGCTGGCGATCGACAACCCGGGCAACGATTCGTTTGCGATCCGCCGCTTCTGGATCGAGTTGGAACTGGCCGACGGGCGTAAAGCCTCCTCGGACATCACAACCACCGCCTTCACGCAACCCCCGGAGTGGCCCTACGGCGAAGGCGAGCGCGTGCCGTTCGGCAAGGCGATCGAAATGACGATCCGGTTTCGGGTGAGACAGCAATCGCTCCCCTCGCCCGCGCAGCGGGAGAGGGGCAGGGGGTGAGGGCGGTGTGCAAGAGAGCGCGTCCGCAATTGCCAACTCCCCTCACCCCTAACTTTTCTCCCGTCCGACGGGAGAGGGGAACTGTCAGGAAGGAGACATTGCTAATGGCCTACGACGGTTTGCTGGACGACGTTCGCCGGGCAATTGCCCATCAAAAGCCCGAGCGACTGCCGATCTTTGCCCACAGCGAGGAGTTCGACGTCAAGTGGCACGGCAAATACTGCTACGAGGACGTGTGTCGGGACGGGGACAAGATGGCCGAGGTGTGGATCGCGGCCGTCGAGGAGTTCGACTACGATTGGGCCTGGCTCCAGGTCGACGACTGCTTCGAATTCGAGCCGCTCGGCGTGGGCACCCACGGCGAAGGCAACATCCTTCGGGCCACGAGGGGCTATCTCCCCGCCGCGCAGGCCACGCTCGACCGCCTCCGCTTGCCCGATCCCAAGACCGAGGGGCGCATGCCGGAGAAACTCAAGGCTTTGCGTCTTCTGCGAGAGCACTTCGGCGACCGCGTGCTTGTGGAGGGGAGTTGCGCCGGACCGTACAGTTCGGTGGGGCTCTTGTTCGGGCTGGAAGAAGCGATGCTCCTGGCCTTGCAGGAGCCCGACCTGTTTGCCAGGGCGTGCGATTTCTTCGTCGAACTCCAGGCCCGCTGGATCGAGGCCCAGGTCCAGGCCGGGGCGCACGCCGTGTGGCTCGGCGACTGCAACGCCTTCTCGGGCATGCTCTCCTTGGCGCAATACAGGAAGTTCGCCTTCCCCTCGTGTAAGCGCCTGGTCGACCGGGCCCACGCCTGCGGGGCGATCGTCCACATCCACAACAGCGAAATCCTCGTGCCTTACCTGCTCGCCGAGGCCGAGTTGGGCGTCGATATCATCAATTGCGGCCCGGCGGCCGATCTCGCGGAAGTGTGCCAGGCCCTCTCGGGCAAGTGCTGCGTGAGCGGGAACCTCGATCCGATCGAGGTGCTGATGAAAGGCACTCCCGACGAAGTGGCCCGCGAAGCCGAGCGGATCGTCCGAATCGGCCGGGCCCAGGGTGGATATCTCTTCAACACCGGCGAGATGAATCCCCGCGACGTGCCGCTTGAGAACATGAGGGCGATGATCGACGCGGCCCGCCGGGCGAGCCGGTGAGGACGCTCAGGGCCGGGCAGAGGGTTCTTTTGGCCGTGGGGCAGGTTGCCA